>Ga0172378_10007657_pt1 | contig 10043 bp, 10 predicted proteins | sample GrowelOW332metaG_FD_119755 | JGI IMG/M metagenome (GOLD analysis project Ga0172378, IMG submission 119755) | Groundwater microbial communities from an aquifer near a municipal landfill in Southern Ontario, Canada - Pumphouse #3_1 metaG | ecosystem: Environmental > Aquatic > Deep subsurface >... | reverse complement strand
CAATTTGGATGCAAAGATACTCAATAAATTTGAGATTTGTAGATTCCCACAAGATAATTTTTACCAGAAAAGATAATTTTAAAAATATTTTTTTATAAATTTGCAAGCAATATGAGAAATATCACTATCATTCTGTTGCTTGCCCTCACTTTAGTTGGTTGCAAGCCCTCTGAAGATGAAAAGGCAAAAAGCCTGATGACAAAGATTGAACATCTTTATCAAGATGGCCATTACAAAGAGACTTTGGATTCCATCATGTCCCTGAGGATGAAGCATCCAAAAGCCATTGAATCACGCAAGAAATGCCTAAAACTATGGCAGCAAGCTTCATTGAAAATGACGCAGGAGGATATTGCAAAGACCGACTCTGCCCTTCAGGCACAAATCGCCCTATTCAACCAGGCGAAATCCATTCGTGAAAAGAATTTCTTGGGCATCAAAAAAGATTCTTTGCAAACCCGGTATGAAGCTCTTTGCGGTACTGTCAGAATCATCCATAAAAGACAGCAGGAGAAATAAATCCGTAACCAATAACCTGCTGGCGCATCTTGGAAGTATCAAAGCTGCCTGTCTTATCATTGGAGACATCCACAATTGCCCACAAACAAGAAAAGGTGAAAAGATAGGATAGCTTTCTGAGGACAGCCTCCCATGTGGATATTTCCAGGCGTATAATTAAACCTATCAGAATAATTTATGCAAACAAGGAGGACCTTTTTGCATAAATATGCATTTGCGATATAAGGCAGCAGCAGCGGCAAGGCTTCACACCGTGAACCTCTAAAATAAGAATGCCTCATATCGCCCGAAAATAGCCTTTACAGCAATACCGATTTTTGAAAATTCCTGCATCCCCACTAAAATGCCATTTTAGCGCTGCTAAAAGATGGTTTTTCTGCTTGTAAATAACCGTAAACAGGGGCGTAAAAGGCTACTTTTTGCGATGTAAAAGGTTGTCTTTTGGTCGTTAAAAAGCCTTTTTCTCCAAAACCGAAAGTCATTCCTGCATATCTATGCAAAGAAATGCAGGAATATTCAAAAATATTTTAAGTTAAATTATGCTTCCGTTTAAAAGAAAAGCCACAGCATCAAATCCACCTAAACAGCTTTAACTAAACATCTTTTCGACTTCCTACACAAGAAGACGCATTTCCATTATATTTTCAGTATTCACTATGGAAAGAATGCCCGTTTTTCAGAACCTGAAGGGGCAACAACGACGGACAACTTTCCTATATTAGGAGAGGCAAATCTAAAAAAGACTAAACAAAAGAAACTTATACACCATCAAGATTTGGCTATCTCATTATAATTAAGTAACTTTGCATCCGATATGGCAAAAGCAAATACAGAAGAAAAATTCAAAGGAGTAATGCTGGAATGCCGCACTCTTTTTGAAAAAAAACTCCATGATTATGGAGCTTCGTGGCGCATTCTGCGACCATCTTCACTCACTGATCAGTTGTATATCAAGGCCAAGAGAATTCGCTCTCTTGAGATAAAGAAGGAATCTCTTGTAGGTGAGGGCATCCGGCCTGAGTTCATCGCACTCATCAACTATGGCATCGTCGGCCTCATCCAACTTGAAAAAAAGTTTGCTGATGAAACGGATATGACGCCCGAACAAGCCATGGTTCTCTATGACAAGCATGCCAACGAAGTGCTTGAACTTATGCTAAAGAAGAATCATGACTATGATGAAGCATGGCGCTCCATGCGTGTAAGCAGTTATACCGACTTCATTCTCACAAGAATTGAGCGAATAAAAGAGATTGAAGACCTACATGGCGAGACCCTTGTATCAGAAGGAATCGAAGCCAACTACATGGACATCATCAATTATGCCGTATTCGGAGCCATCAAATTAAAGGAAAGTGAATAAACTGAAGATTATATTGACAAACCTATGCCGAATGGTTTTAGCCGTGACATTTATCTTTTCAGGATATGTCAAGGCCATAGACCCATTAGGTACTCAATATAAAATTCAGGATTATCTTCAAGCACTCGGACTCCAATCCTTTGTGCCAGACTGGTTATCATTGCTGACATCCATAGGACTTGCAGCCTTGGAATTCTGCTTAGGAGTCTTCATCCTTTTTGCTATCCAGAGACGCCTCATCTCAAAATTGATCTTGGCATTCATGTCCATAATGACTTTACTGACATTATGGCTTGCCCTGGCAAATCCCATAAAAGATTGCGGATGCTTTGGAGATGCAGTCCATCTCACGAACCTGCAAACACTCTTGAAGAACATCATACTGCTTTTGTGCGCCATTACAACATGGAAATGGCCATTGCGGATGATAAGATTTATTTCTAAGAGTAATCAATGGATAGCCATCAACTTTACCATCCTGTATATTCTCATTTCCAGCATCTATAGTCTATACAAACTTCCTCCGTTTGATTTCCGTCCGTATCACATCGGAGCAAATATCAAGAAAGGCATGGAAATGCCTGCAGGGGCAAAGATGCCAAGGTTCACAACGACCTTCACATTGGAGAAGAATGGCAAGACTAAAGATTTCACCCTCGACAATTATCCAGATTCCACATGGAAATTCATAAACAGCAAAACCGTACAGACGGAAGAAGGATATGTCCCTCCTATTCACGATTTCTCCATACAAGACATCAAATCAGGAGAAGACATTACCCAAAAAGTGCTGTCTGACAAAGATTATACATTTCTCTTGGTTTCCCCACACTTAGATCAAGCAGATGACACTAATTTCGGAGATATTGACCAGATTTATGAATATGCACAGTCAGAACATATTCCTTTCTATTGCCTGACGGCAAGTGATGAAAGCGCAATACAAAGATGGATAGACCTCACGGGTGCAGAATATTCATTCTGTACCACAGATGAAACCACTTTGAAAACTATTATCAGAAGTAATCCGGGGCTTATACTCCTGAAAAATGGAACTGTTATCAATAAATGGAGCCACAATGATCTGCCAAAAGGTAAAGAATTAAATGCTCACATAAATCAATTGGAAATAGGAAAGACACCCATCAACAATATACCCGGAAAGATTCTGAAAATTATCTTGTGGTTTATACTTCCTCTTTTCATTCTGACCCTTGCAGACAGGATTTGGGCATGGAGTCAATGGTTCAGAAAGAAGAAAAGAAAAAGAAAAGAAAATATATCAACTTTAAAAAAGGAAAACAAAATGAGAAAGAAAATTGTAGCAGGTAACTGGAAAATGAACATGAACCTGCAAGATGGCGTTGCTCTTGCAAAAGAAATCAACGAAACTCTGAAAGCCGACAAGCCTAACTGTGGAGTAATTATTTGCACCCCATTCATTCACTTGGCAAGTGTTGCTCAGGTACTGGATTCTGAGGTTGTAGGCCTTGGTGCTGAAAACTGCGCAGACAAAGAAAAAGGAGCTTATACAGGTGAGGTTTCTGCAGAAATGGTAAAGTCAACTGGTGCACAGTATGTTATCCTCGGACATTCAGAGCGTCGCCAATATTACAATGAAACCGCAGAGACCCTGAAAGACAAGACTCTGCTTGCCCTCAAGAATGGCCTCAAGGTGATATTCTGCTGTGGCGAAACTCTTGAAGAGCGTGAGGCTAACAAACAAAACGAGGTTGTTAAAGCAGAACTCAAAGATGCAGTATTCAACTTGACTGCAGAAGAATGGAAAAACATCATTCTCGCCTATGAACCAATTTGGGCAATTGGAACAGGAAAAACTGCCACATCCGACCAGGCAGAAGAAATGCTTGCATATATCCGTTCAATCGTTGCAGACAAATACGGCAAAGAGGTTGCCGAAGATACAACCATTCTTTATGGTGGCAGCTGCAAGGCTAGCAATGCTCAGGAACTCTTCTCTAAACCAGATATCGATGGTGGCTTGATTGGTGGAGCTTCTTTGAAAGCTGCAGATTTCAAGGGCATCATAGATGCATGGAAGAAATAAGAATAAAAAGACATCGGACTTTAGTGTCAGGCTTTAAATGGCCTGATATCCTAAAGTTCAATGTCTTTACTAAGTTTACGTAATAATGAAACATTTCGTCACAATATTAATAATTTTACTATGCTCTGCAGCTGCCGCCGATGCACAAACCTATCTTGACCATCTAAAGCAGAAAAATCAAGGGCAAGGTACTGTAACGGTCAATCAGAGCAAAGAAATTGACGAATTAGTTAATGGCAGCAACATTAAAGCTAAGGTCAATCAAGACGATAAGACCCTAAAGAAACAAGTTACCGAAAAGCATACTGTAACTGGAGAAAAACATGTGGAACCTACAGTAACTCACCATGAGGTCGCTAACAAGCATGAAGATGAGAATTTTACTAAAAAAGAAGATAACACAAAAGAAGATAACACAAGACACGAGACTACAACTCCCAAAAAGACAGAAGAGAAAAATAATAATGAAATGGAGATTCCCACTGTCGACATGCGTAAAAAATTAATGCGCAAGGGTTATAAAGTCATAGGATATAGAGTTCAGGCTTACTCTGGTGGTAATTCTCGTGCCGATCGCCAAAAAGCAGAAAGTATAAGTACTTCTATAAAAATGAAATTCCCGAATCAACCTATCTATGTACACTTCTATTCACCAAGATGGATATGCAGAGTAGGCAATTATCGTAGCTACGAAGAAGCGAACTGGATGTTAAAACAACTTCAGAAAATGGGATATACTTCGTCTACTATCGTAAAGGGAGATATTACCGTACAATATTAATTATGAATTCTGAAACAGATTTTCGACAAGGCCTAGAGGAACTGGCTGTACACTACAAAGAGATTCTTAAACTTCTGGGAGAAGACCCAGAACGTGAAGGCTTGCAAAAGACACCATTGCGTGTAGCCAAATCCATGCAGATACTCACAAGAGGATATAAGCAAGATCCGCATAAGGTTCTTACTGATGCCCTATTCGAGGAAAAATACAGCCAAATGGTTATTGTCAAGGACATAGACTTCTTTTCTTTGTGCGAACATCACATGCTGCCTTTCTACGGGAAAGTTCATGTGGCTTATATACCTAATGGGTGCATCACAGGGTTAAGCAAGATCGCACGAGTTGTCGACATCTTCAGCCACCGTTTACAAGTGCAAGAACGTATGACTCAGCAAATAAAAGACTGCATACAAGAGACATTAAAACCTTTGGGCGTAATGGTCGTTATCGAAGCAAAGCACATGTGTATGCAAATGCGAGGAGTAGAAAAGCAGAATTCCATAACTACGACGAGTGATTTCAGTGGGGCTTTCAATCAAGCTAAAACAAGAGAGGAATTCATGAATCTTTTGCAAGGAGAGTCAAAAAGAATCTAACTTACATAAAGACACAGCATTTTATTAAAAGATTAAAAAAAACTAAAAAATACTGTGTTTGATGCAAGGTTATCTATATATTTGCATTATTATAAATGAAATTATTTAACCATAAAGAACAAACAACATGAATAAAATGAAACACTTTCTATTGGTTATCGGATGCCTTCTGGCAACAGCTACCACAATAACCTCTTGTATTAACAACGATAATAATAATGGAGATGACATCTATACCTTGAAAGACCTTGATAAAGCTTACGTCGTGGCAACAGCTGCAGGCTCTTATTCTGGATACCTCTATTATTACAAAAACACAGTTGCAAATTATACAGATTCTGTTGCAACGCAATGGACCATTGCCGCTGACAATACACTTATACTGAAGTTGCCACTTAAAGTTTTTGCAAACTATATTTCCTTAGATGCAGACAAACAATCTGTTACAAATACTACAACTGTACAAAATTTAGCGACCACAATTATTGTACCTGACGAAATGTATTCTACCCTCTATAATCAAAGCTATTTCACAATGTTCATGTCTGTAACCAATAATCAGATTCTATATACTTTAAGTGACAACAAGACTCTCACTATAGACTTAGAGACTTCCATGTATTACAACAATGATCTCATCTACAATATGCTTAGATATTATAAATCAGAAACACTAGGATATGTTCTTATAAAAGATGTAAAGGTAGGCAGTAATATATATAACGTTGAATTGCCTATGTGGTTTGATGGTACTAAAGCAAAATGAAATTTATTTCTTGGAATGTAAATGGCCTTCGGGCCTCTGTCAACAAGGGCTTTAAAGATAGTTTCAAAGCCTTGGATGCTGACTTCTTCTGTCTTCAAGAGACTAAGATGCAGGCAGGTCAACTTGATCTCGAATTTGATGGCTACAAGTCATACTGGAATTATGCCGATAAAAAAGGATATTCCGGTACTGCCATCTACACTAAGCACAAGCCCCTGAATGTAACTTATGGAATTGGCATTGATGAGCATGATCATGAAGGAAGGGTAATTACATTGGAGATGCCAGACTTCCATCTCGTCACGGTCTATACACCTAATTCACAAGATGAACTGAGAAGGCTGGATTATAGGATGAAATGGGAAGATGATTTTCAATCGTATCTAAAAAAATTAGATGCACAGAAGCCTGTTATCGTATGTGGAGATATGAATGTTGCCCATGAGGAAATCGATATCAAGAACCCAAAGACCAATCGTCGCAATGCTGGATTCACGGATGAAGAGCGCGAGAAGATGACCGGCTTATTAAACAAAGGCTTCGTGGATACATTCCGCTTTCTATATCCAGAGCAAGTCACTTATTCATGGTGGTCTTATCGCTTTCATGCCCGCGAGAAGAATGCAGGCTGGCGCATCGATTATTTTCTCATTTCAGAAAGGCTGAAAGACTTACTCAAAGATGCCAGAATACACACGGATATATTAGGAAGTGACCATTGTCCTGTGGAATTAGAATTAGATTTAGAATAAACATATAATATAAAAAGGGGCGGCTCTCACGAGTCACCCTTTGTAATTAATGTATACTATTTATTGTAAGAGAGATTTAATTCCAGAGACAGGCCGTTTTTCCATTGTCCCATCTGAACGAGTGACCGTAAAATAGTCATATTTCGACTTCCCATCAGCATATTCCACTGTTGCAATACTTCCATCACGCAACTGCAGTGTGAAATAACCTTCGCGCTTGCCGTTCTGATAGTTACCATGAAGTTTTTCCTTACCATTTTGATAATAAGTGGTAACTTCACCACAGAAAATCGTATTTTTATCATTTCCAAGATCAATAAAACTGTAACCGCCGTCAGCTTTCAGCTTGCCATTGAGATAGAAATCCTGAAAGACATCTTGCTTGTTCTGTCCAATTCCACGAGTCATCAACAGACGATAGTAACTGGCTTCGCTGCGATTAGAAACATTCAACATGTTTGCTCCATAATAGATAGTGTCAGATGCCATAACGGCAACTGTACTCACATGCTTTCGACCATAAGAAACTACGGTCATCAAAGCCATCATCAAAATCAAAAAAATCTTTTTCATTTTTTGCAACTTTATTAGGCTTTTATTCTTTTCCTGTTGCAAAGGTATATATATTTTTTGGAAATCGCACAAGTAATTAACGTTATTTTATAATTAATTTTTATCGATTTTTGGATTTAAATTTAAATGAGTACTTTTAAATCGAAATCAACAAAATAACAGTACAAAACTTACATAATGTAATTATAAAAATGACAATTCAGGATTAAACACTGCATAAAATGACACTTTGATAGATATAGGCCAAGAAAATAAAAATTTCAATCAAAAAGAATATTCTATAAAGTTACAATCGTTTTTGTAAATAAAAAATCACAAATATCACTTTGATAAATTACTACCTCAATGAAATTGCAAACTGGCACATAGGTATCTTCTATATGATTCAAAACGGCAAAAGAATTATTACTTTCCCACAATGAAAAATATATGAAGAAGGAAATCACATTCTCATAGAGATGCCCCTCCATAGCAATCAGTTGATCCGAAATGCAATCGGCATCTTATATATCACGTTTACCTTCTGTCCATTCAACTCTCCCGGTTGCCATTTGGGCATAAGTTTTATCACGCGCACAGCCTCTCTATCTATATCAGGACTCACAGGACGAATAACTTTCACATTGCACACATCGCCATCTTTGTCAATGATAAATGACACCAGCACCGATCCCTGCACCTTCCGACTGACTGCATCCAGTGGATACTCCACATTACTCTTGAGAAAATCAGCCCGTGCTTCCGGCCCTCCTTTGTAGGAAGGATCCTTATCTACCTTTTTATATATCGGCTGTCCCTGATAAAGGCTGTCCACTTCAACAGATTCCGGATTCTTTGCAGGAACAGCCTTCTCAAGGATGTTCCTTGCCTGCTTGGTGAGCATACTTCGAATCTCACTTGCCTCCATCTGCGTCGTAAACGGTACAACTTGATCGTTTGTCGTATACAACATATTAAAATAAAGCCGAGAATCCTCCATACATGCATCCAGGAAAACAAATCCGGAAATATTGTCATTAGCCTCTATATCAGCGCCTTTTATGATGGTCTGAATAAGTCTAATATCATAAAATCCATTTGCAATACGGCCTGTCCGCACCAAATCATCCATTTTCAGCACTCTGTTATTCATCAAGTCATAGGTAATAAGACTATTAAGAGTATCACCTTTCTGTGATGACAGTTTTCCTGGAGAACATTTATAAGAAAGAAGATAAGAGATGAAACGCCCTTTCTCATAACCCACCTTCTTCAACTGGCAATCCACATAGCAGAATTTATTATCATCAGGAATGGTCTTGAACTGCTGCGCCACCGGATGTCCAAACCTGCTGAGGAAAGCCTGATAACCGTCTTTAAAATTTTCAATGCCACTGCCCGTCTGGAATATCTTCTGACAGAGATAACCCTGCAAGGCCTTTACGGCTGAATAATCCACAACCTCCGGCCACTCCAAGTCTATATCTATCACGTTCATCTCATCGCCTTTCTGATAAAGCAAATGCTCTTTCTGATAGGATATACTGTTCTCTATAGGGGTAAAAGCCTGTAACCCTGCGGCCAAAGATACTGCAGAGGAAAGGAGCAAAAGTAGGCAGAATGCTGTTATTCTTCTCATTTTTTCTCTCTCAAATCCATTGTTCCCGTGAAGCGAATCTGATCTCTTTCACGTGAAGATACAACAATGCTTGTCTTTCCATTATCAAAGATATCAAAAACATAATGATATTGATCCCCATCATTGGCTGCCTTTATCTCCACACGTATGATCCCGTCCTTCACACGATAAGAATTATAACTGGAGATCAGAGTCTCAAAGTCCAAGCCATCTCCTCCTCCATAAGGCACCTGATAAGCTCTTCCATAATAAGGAAGACAAGAGCTCAAGGTATCACCATGAACTGCAACGAAATAGCCATAGTCTGCTGACCGTGCCCTTCCTTGCTGCGGATAAATATAATCAATATCAATAGAGAAGCGGCGGTCCTGAACGTTTTTGTTCACCCGCAATGTCTCCTGTGCTCTCCGCTGAGCCTGTTGCTCAGGAGTGAGCTTCATGGTCGAACATGCCACAAGAGCAAGTGCCATCATTAAAAATAAAAATGACTTTTTCATGTTGCTATCTCTTTTCCCCGCTAAAATAACACTTTTCTTTGAATTATACAATATCTTTTAATAAAAATTGCACATTGGAAGGCAAAAAGCATTCTTTTCACAAAGCAAAAAAATAGATTTGCATTCTGTAACTTCACATAAAATCAATCACCATGGCTTATATTTTTAAAGACTGAAAACTTGAAAAGAAAACAAAAAAGGGAAAAGTACGAATTGACGTTTTTTATCGACGAACTAATTTTCGGGGATTCTCATCCTTGCGATATTTTGAAACAAGAAGGGTTTCGGTTGAAAATATACGAATCTCAAGCGTCTATCCTATCCTATTGATTTTCAAATCGTTGCATAGTTCAATAGAGCTTTAACCTCACTTTCAGAGCCAAGAAATGAGTAAAAAGTATATCTTTTGGAAGCTAAAAGATCATTGGTTACACTACAGAAAGCTACTAACAGAAACGCAAAAGGCTATCTTTTACCGTCCAAAAGACCACCTTTTGCAGAAATGAGGAT
>Ga0172378_10007654_pt1 | contig 10044 bp, 9 predicted proteins | sample GrowelOW332metaG_FD_119755 | JGI IMG/M metagenome (GOLD analysis project Ga0172378, IMG submission 119755) | Groundwater microbial communities from an aquifer near a municipal landfill in Southern Ontario, Canada - Pumphouse #3_1 metaG | ecosystem: Environmental > Aquatic > Deep subsurface >... | reverse complement strand
TCACAGAAAGGGTGATTTAAGAAGAGCGAGAGCGGCTTCCTTAAATATCGTTCCTAACTCGACAGGCGCGGCAAAAGCTATCGGACTTGTTATTCCCGAACTTAACGGAAAACTTATCGGTTCTGCTCAGAGAGTTCCTGTTCCTACGGGTTCAACTACAATTCTTGTTGCAGTTTGCAAGGGCAACGTTACAAAGGACGCAATTAACGCGGCTATGAAAGCGGCTAAGAGCGTTTCGTTCGGATATAACGAAGAAGAAATTGTTTCTTCCGACGTTATCGGCATCACTTACGGCTCGTTGTTTGACTCTACTCAGACTATGGTTAAGTATATGCCTGAAACAGATGAAACTCAGGTTCAGGTTGTTGCTTGGTACGACAATGAAAATTCTTACACTTCACAGATGGTAAGAACTATCAAGTACTTCTCGGAACTTTAATTAAAATAAAAAAACGGTTTCGGAATTTCCGAAGCTGTTTTTTTATGCCCCGCATTTATAGAAAGCCAAAAATAACGCCGCCGAAAATTTCGGCGGCGTTAAAAATTATATTTCGTAATCGACGGTTACCGAGTCTGAAGAATTTTTCGTGTATATACGGCTTTACGGCTCTGCAATGGTATTCGTCGTTTTGATAGTCTGAAAGGCTTTCACGGGAAGTAAGTGTAACGATTAAAATTACGTCGTAGCTTTTTCGAGATAAAAGAAAATCTGTTCCGACTTCTATATTTATTGCCGACTGAACTTTTCCTTTCATCGAAAGAAGAAGCGCTTTTGCTTTTTGCTTGCATTCTTCAGAATTATTTTTAAGTTTGAAACAAACAATATGTTTAATCATTTTCTCTCCGCTAAATATCTTTTTTGATAACTTCGCTTATTTCAAAAACCGATATAAACGCCTGTTCGTCCGTATCGTGAACGAGTTTTTTAAGTTTGTAAATTTCAAATCTGTTTACTATGCAGTAAAGCATATCTTTCTTTTCGTTTGAATAATAGCCTTTCGCATTCAAAAAAGTTATGCCTCTTTTAAGTTCTTTGGAAAGCTTTTCCGCAATTTGAGCTCCCTTGTTTGTTATAATAAAACAGCCTTTGCCTTTGTCTATACCTTCGACTATAAAATCGACGGTTTTTCCGCCTACGGCGTAGGCTATCACAGAATAAAGGGGAACAGCCCATGATTTGAAAATTATCGCGCTGACAGTGTACAGAACGGCATTATAAATCATTACGAAAGTCCCGACGGTCACATGAAGTCTTTTTGAAAATAAGACCGCCATTACTTCCACACCGTCTATCGCTCCGCCGTATCTTATTACAAGACCGCTTCCGATTCCAGAAATAAGTCCTCCGAAAATCGAAGCAAGCAGCATATCGTTTCCCGCTACGGGCGAAAAACTTAAATTTATCGGCAGAACGCTGCGGTAAATAAAAGCCATAAGGGAATAAACCGAAATGGCGTATAGCGAATATACCACAAACATTTTTCCCATTTTCTTAAAACCTATCAGGTAAAAAGGGAAATTGAGAACGATAAGAAAAATCGAAAGAGTAAGATACTGCGGCGTTAGTTTATCCAAAAGAAACGACGTGCCTGAAATGCCGCTGTCGATTAAATTAAGCGGCACCAAAAATATAACGACGCCTGTCGCGTTTACGATTCCCGCTATTGTGAGTAAAATAAAATTTTTAATCTGAAACTTTTTCTTCTTCATTACGCACCCGTATTAGTATTTTATATATAATATTTATCGGTAAAAGCGGAATGCGCATGCTCCGCGATTTACCAATCCTGTCTGTCGCTTATCTTTATATCGTCGTAATAGGAAAAATAACTGTCTTTGAATTGTTTATTGGATTTCTTTTTTTTGGAGGTTGATTTTACGACGGTTTTTACGGGTTCTTCAGGCAAGTCTACTTCCGTTTCATCCGCGCCGTCGCTTTCGGGATTTTCTATTTTATCGTTTTCTTCTTCAATTGAATTTTCTTTATTATCCATATTCCTTTATTTTTTGAGATATACCATAAGAACGGCTATATCTGCGGGATTCACTCCCGATATTCTGCTTGCCTGACCCAGGTTCATAGGTTTTACCGCGTTGAGTTTTTCTCTGGCTTCAATTCTTAAACCCTTGATCTGCATATAATCCGTATCCTCGGGAAGTTTTCTTTCCTCGAGTTTTTTCGCTTTGTTTATCTGTTCCAGACCTTTGCTCAGATATCCTTCGTATTTCGCGTCGGTTTCAACCGTATCGAGAACATCGTAAGGAATTCCGCCGAACGCATTGAAATGTTCTTTTATATCCTGCATGGGAATATTTCTTTTTATCATATCCTTGAAAGAAATTCCGCCGTGAAGTTCTCCGCCGCCGTATTTTTTTAAAAACTCATTACAGTCTTTAGGCAGGTGGTTTATTTCGGTTTCTTCTTTGACCTTTTCGATCATAACCCGCCGTTCGAGATATTTTTTGTACCTTTCGTCGGTGACAAGTCCCGCTTCTCTGCCTTTTTCGGTCAGACGTTCGTCGGCGTTGTCCTGCCGCAGGAATATTCTGTATTCGGCTCTCGAAGTCATCATTCTGTAAGGCTCGTCGGTTCCTTTGGTTACCAGATCGTCTATAAGAACGCCTGTGTAAGCTTCGTCGCGCTTCAGAATGAGAGGTTCTTTTTCTCTTAGGTAAAGAGAAGCGTTAAGCCCCGCCATAAGTCCTTGCGCGCCGGCTTCCTCGTAACCGCTTGTGCCGTTAATCTGTCCCGCGGTGAAAATTCCGCGAACGTTTTTATATTCTAGGCTCGGTTTAAGGTCGAGGCTGTCGATACAGTCGTATTCGATAGCGTAAGCGTATCGCATAATTTCGCAGTGTTCAAGACCTTTTACGGTGTGATACATTGCTTTCTGTACGTCGTGCGGCAGAGAAGTCGACAGCCCCTGAGCGTAGACTTCGTTCGTATCGTAGCCTTCGGGTTCCAGAAAGATCTGATGTCTTTCCTTGTTTTTGAATCTGACGACTTTGGTTTCTATCGACGGGCAGTAACGCGGTCCCGTGCTTTTAATCGAGCCGTTGTATAAAGGCGAACGGTCGAGATTATCCATAATGATTTTATGGGTTTCGGCGTTGGTGTAGGTAAGGTAACAGGGTTCCTGTTTTTCGGGCACTGTTTCCGTCATAAAAGAAAAAGGATAGAGGTTGGTTTCGCCCGACTGAATTTCGAGCTGTGAAAAATCTATCGAACGCCTGTCGAGCCTTGCGGGAGTTCCCGTTTTGAATCTTCTTATCTTAAAGCCCAAATCCTTAAGGCTTGAAGTCAGTTCTGTTGCGGGCGCGAATCCCACCGGTCCCGATTTCTGACGCCATTCGCCCGCTATTATGTCGCTGTTTAAATAAACGCCCGTCGCGATAACTACTGCTCTTGTTTCGAGTATTCCTCCGAAAGTCGTTTTGACTCCCGTAACTTTCCCGTTGGAAACAAGAATTTCAGCCGCCTCGCTCTGTAAAATTCTGAGATCAGGCGTGTTTTCGAGCGTTTTTTTCATTTGCGTATGATAACGGAATTTATCGGATTGGGAACGGAGCGACTGAACCGCCGCGCCTTTGCCGCGGTTCAGCATTTTTATCTGCATCATGGTCTTGTCGGTGTTAAGCCCCATTTCGCCGCCCAAAGCGTCTATTTCGCGGACGAGATGTCCTTTTGCCGTTCCGCCTATTGACGGATTGCACGCCATATACGCTATATTATTAAGATTTACCGTCAGAATCGCGGTTTTTAAGCCTGTGCGCGCAAGCGCGAGAGCCGCTTCGCAGCCCGCGTGACCCGCGCCGATTACGACGGCGTCGTATTTACCTTCCGTAAATTCGGTTTTCATTGATTATTATTTTGCCTCGAAGAAATGTTTTTATTTCTTTAATATCAGATTTTTAATATCGTTTACGTCTGTTGAAATTTTGGTGTTTACCTGAATAAGTTCCGAAATTTTATCTCTGGCGTGGATAACCGTCGTATGGTCTCTTCCGCCCAAAGCCTGACCTATGGTTACAAGCGGAATTGATAATATTTCCGTCATCAGATACATACATATCTGTCTCGGCTCGACAAGCTCTTTATTTTTCTTTTTGCCGATTATATCTTCTTTTTTGATTTTATAATAAGAACATACCGCTTCCGTTATGTCGGCGGTGGTAGTAACTTCTTTCGCATTATCCTGAGGAACGCTTTCTTTCAGTGCTTCCTGCGCGAGTTCAATCGTAATAGGAGTTTCGTGGAGAAGAGAAGCAAAAATTACTTTGTTGAGCATTCCTTCTAGAGACCTGACGTCGTTATCCGAATGTTCCGCAAGATAGAGAGCGACGTCCAGACTCAAGATATTCTTTTTGGTTTCGGCTTTTTTCTGTAAAATCGCGATTTTTGTTTCTATATCGGGCGGAAGAACCTGAGCCATAAGCCCGCCTTCGAATCTGGTTTTAAGCCTTTCGGATAACAGTTCTATTTCCTTGGGATGGCAGTCGGCGGAAAGAACTATTTGTTTGTTCTGACTGTATAATTCGTTGAAAGTGTGGAAAAATTCTTCCTGCGTGGATTGTTTTTTTGCAAGAAACTGCACGTCGTCGATAATAAGAACGTCCACATTGCGGTATTTGTTTCTGAATTCAACGCCTTCCTGAGTATAAGCTTTTCCCTGACGGATAGTCGTTATAAGGTCGCTTGTAAATTTTTCGCAAGTGGCGTAAAGAACGTTTGCCGCGGGGTTGTTCTGTTTTATCTGGTTGGCGATAGCGTGCATTATATGCGTTTTCCCGAGTCCCGCGCCGCCGTAAATGAAAAGAGGGCTGTAACTGTTTCCGGGATTATCTGCAACGGCTTTGGCGGCGGCGTATAAAAATTTATTGCTTGAGCCTACTACGAACGTGTCGAAAGTATATTTGGGATTAATAGGGGTCGCTTCGACTTCTTCTTTATCGTTGTTGCAGCCGAGTTTTTTTAAAATATCCTCGCGGCTGTTTCCTACGCGGAGTTCGATATCGGTAAGTCCCGTGTCCGCCGTTACAAGCGCGGTGCGGATTTTATCGAGCAGCCTTGAAGCGACTTCGGAAGCGAACATTTCCGTTTTTGTCGTTAAAATTATTTTTGTACCGATAATGTCTATCGGTTTTAACTGCTCTATGTATGTTGTGAAAGAAATTGCGCTGACGGTTTTTTCCAATTCTTCAAGCACTTTTTTCCATAATATTTCGTAACTTTCCATCTTTTACTCCTCTGTTTTCAGCAAAAAATACCGAAAAACCGCTAGGCGCTTTCCGCCCCTTAAAATCAGCTTAAAAAAAATTTGCTCCCCTTCGGCGCGTTTTACTTTACTATTAAACGTGTATTATATATAATATATTAAAAAGCAAAAAAAATCAAGGACTTTTTCAATCCGGAGAGAAATGTTTATAAAAAAACTCGAACTTACCGATTACAGAAATTATTCGAAACAGTGTTTTGAATTTTCCGACGGAATAAATATAATCTGCGGCGACAACGCTCAGGGGAAAACCAATTGCGCAGAGGCTATTTTTTATCTTTGCACCGGTTATTCGCCGCGCGCCGCGAAAGATAAGCAGGTTATAGGTTACGGTAAGCAGAAGTCCGAAATTTCAGGCACGGCGGTTTCACGTTACGGGAACGTAAACGTTTCGGTTGACTTTTATTCGGACGCGAATAAGAATATTAAAATAAACGGTGTGCAGGTGCTTAAAATCGGCGAACTTCTGGGTAATATCAATTCGGTTTTTTTTAATCCCGGAGAACTTAAACTTATTCAGGAAAGTCCCGAAGACAGACGCAGATTTTTGGATATATCGCTTTCACAGATGAGCAAGCGTTACTTTTATTCGCTTCAGAGATATAAAAAAATTCTTTCGCAAAGAAACAATCTGCTAAAAAACACGGATACGGAGCTTATTTACGACACTTTGCCTATCTGGGACTTACAGCTTTGCAAGGAAGCCTCCGCTATTATCGCCGCGCGCAACGATTACGTTAAAATTCTTTCGCCTCTCGCTAAAGACGCCCATTCTTTCATCACAGACAAAAAAGAGGATCTCGAAGTGCTGTTCGATTGGAAATACGAGGGTACGGAAGAAGAAATCGCCGCCGCTTTCGCCGCGGATCTGAAAGAAAAAATCGAAAAGGATATTATTCTCGGATATACTACCGTAGGACCGCACAGGGACGATTTGAAAATAAAAATCAACGGCGAGGACGTAAGAACTTACGGCTCGCAGGGTCAGCAAAGAACGGCGGCGCTTTCCTTGAAACTTGCCGAACTTGAAATTTTCAAAAAACATTTCGGAGAATATCCCGTGCTTATTCTTGACGACGCCATGAGCGAACTCGACGCTTCCAGGCGGCAGAATCTGATTGACAGAATAAAAGGTATTCAAACGATTGTAACCTGCACTTCGGTAGACGAGGAAATTTTCAAGGATAGAAATTATAAAAAATTCATTATATCGGACGGCAAAGTAATATCAACCGCCGAGATTTAAATTTATAAAATTTTATAAAAGGAGTCAATTAATATATGGACATATGCGAACTTGAAAAAATCATAGGCAATACGCCTGTAAAACAACTTGGGAATACCGATATTTACGTTAAACTCGAGCAGTATAATCCCGCGGGAAGCATAAAGGACAGAGCCGCTCTTTTTATGATCGAAGGCGCGGAAAAAAACGGTGAACTTAAAAAAGGCGGTCTTATTATCGAACCTACAAGCGGAAACACCGGTATCGGAATAGCTTACGTTTGCAAAATGCTCGGGTATAAGGCGGTTATAGTTATGCCAGATAGCATGAGCGTGGAAAGAATAAACATAATAAAATCTTACGGAGCGGAAGTGGTTCTTACTCCGGGCGCGCTCGGAATAAAAGGCTCGGTTGATAAAGCCGAAGAGATAAACAAAAAAACCGAGGGAAGTATTATCGCGGGGCAGTTTTACAACCCGGATAACAAGCTTGCCCATATCAAGACAACGGCTCCCGAAATAGACGGTTATTTCAAAGGAACGCTGGGTTGCGTAATTGCGGGAATAGGAACAGGCGGAACGGTTTCCGGAATCGGCGAATATTTCAAAAAAAACGAACCGACGGTTAAAATTTTCGGCGTAGAACCCGCTTCTTCTCCGCTTCTTACAAAAGGTTTCGCAGGAAGCCATAAGATACAGGGTATAGGAGCCAATTTCGTGCCGACGCTTTTGAATAAATCCGTTATCGACGGTTATTACGACATAACCGACGGCGAGGCTTTTGACGGCGTCAAGGAATTGTATAAACTTTACGGTCTTAAGCTGGGAATTTCTTCAGGCGCGGCGTATTCGGCGGCAAAAAAGTATTCGCTTAAAAACAAAGGGCAAAAAGTTCTGTTTATTTCACCCGACGGTGAAGACAGATATTTGTCTATGAATTTATATGAATAACGTCGGTCAAATAATTATCGGACGGATATACGGGAAATGAATATATTTTTACTTACGTTATTATACGTCGCTCTTATTCTTTGCTATGCGGTTCCAGGATATGTTTTCGGTAAAACGGGTTTTATAAAAAAAGACAATATCGCGGGCTTAAGCAAAGTGCTTTTGTATTTTTGCCAGCCTTGTCTTCAGATTTATTCTTTTATAAACGTATCGTACTCTGCGAGTCTTGCCGTAAATATGGCAATAATGTTCGCGATAGCTTTCGTAATTCAGATACTGTCGCTTTTAATAATGTATTTGGCTCTACGTAAAAAGTACGCAGACGTCAAATACCGCGTCTGCACGGCGGCGGGAGTTATGGGAAACGTCGGTTTTTTCGGAATACCGCTTCTTGAAAAAATTCTGCCCGCTTATCCCGAAGCGGTAACGTACGCTTCCGTTTTTGTGGTAAGTATGAATTTTATAGCGTGGACTTTTATAGCTTATCTTATCAGCGGAAACAAGAAATATATAAGCGTTAAAAAAGCCTTTGTTAATCCTGCGGTTATCGCGACCGCGTTTGCGTGCGTTATATTTTTCGGGAGAATCAGTCTTCCTTCCGCCGTCAAGGACTGGATCAGCCTTATGGGAAGGATGACGACGCCTCTTTGTATGATTATTCTCGGACTCAGGCTGGGAACTATGAAAATCAAAAATATTTTCGGACACGTTTCCGCTTACGCTTCTTCTACGCTTAAACTTGTGGTGTTTCCGATTTTTGTGTTCGCCGCCGTATATTTTTTACCTGTAAATTCAATAATAAAAACGGCGGTTTTTCTTCTAGGATGCTGTCCGACCGCAAGCATAACGCTTAACCTTGCCGAAATATTCGGTCAAGGTCAGGAAACGGCGGCGGAAATACTGTTATTATCTACAATTCTATGCCTTATAACAATACCGTTGCTTTCAATGCTAACGATGCTGTTTTAAATAAATAAAAAATAAAGGAGATAAAAAATGAGCGAAAACTGTAATCACGACTGCGCTTCATGCAAAGACAAATGCGAAGAGAAAAAACTTCTCGTTTCGCCTAAGCCATCGACAAAAATCAAAAAAATGATAGCCGTCGTAAGCGGAAAAGGCGGAGTTGGAAAAACTCTTGTTACTTCGCTTCTTGCCGTTAACAGCAATAGGGCGGGTTTTAAAACCGCCGTGCTTGACGCCGACGTAACGGGACCTTCCGTACCTAAAGCGTTCGGTTTGACGGAAAAAGCGGGCGGCTCCGCCGACGGAAGTATTCTTCCTATAACGACGGCGCAGGGCATAAAAGTTATGTCTATAAACCTGCTTTTGGAAGACAGCGGAGAACCTGTCATCTGGAGAGGTCCTATAATAAGCGGAGTTGTAAAACAATTCTATACCGACGTATTGTGGCAAGACGTTGATTATATGTATGTGGATATGCCCCCGGGAACAGGCGACGTGCCTTTGACGGTATTTCAGAGTCTTCCCGTAAACGGAATAGTGATAGTTACAACACCTCAAGACCTTGTCGGTATGATTGTCGAAAAAGCCGTCAGAATGGCGGCAATGATGAAAATACCGATTTTCGGAATAGTTGAGAATATGAGTTATCTCACCTGTCCTCACTGCGGAGAAAAAATTTATCTATACGGGAAAAGCGGAATAAACGCGGTTGCCGAAAAGTACAGCCTTCCCGTTCTCGGGGAACTTCCGGTAGACAGTAAACTTACGGAACTGATGGACAAAGGCGAAATAGAAAATTACGAAGGAAATTATCTTTCGGAAGCTCTCGACGTTTTTAAAAAATAATTAATAATGACCCGCGGGTCTTTGCGGGTCATTATTTACGCCTTAAAACAATATATTATTATGAAAACGTTTAAGGCGGTGAATTATGTATATTGTCGAACAGGCTTTCCTTTTGCTGGGAGGAATTACGCTGTTTCTTCTGGGGCTTAAATATATGAGTGAAAATACGGAAAAAATGGCGGGCAAAAAAATGAAAAGAATTTTGCAGGGTGTAACGCGTAATAAATTTCTCGGCGTTATGACGGGCACCTGCGTTACCGCCGCCGTTCAGAGCGGAATCGCAACCAATATAATCGTAATAGGTTTTGTAAATCTGGAAGCCCTTACTTTTTATCAGGCGTCGGCTGTGATAATGGGCGCGAATATAGGAACGACGATAACGGCTCAGCTTGTTTCATTGTCGGGAAATTCGGCGTTCGATATTACGGCGTTCGGCTCGCTGCTTGCGTTTGCGGGATTTATTTTCAGTTTTTTCAAAAACGAAAAGCTGAAGTGCGTCGGTAATATAATGATAGGTTTCGGAATGCTTTTCGTGGGGCTTGAAATAATGTCTGATTCCATAAGCTGTTTCAAAGGCTTCGAGTGGTTTAGAAATATTTTTCTTGTCGATAATCCTCTTGTGCTTTTGCTTAACGGTCTGTTTATAACGGCTATAATTCAAAGTTCTTCCGCAATAACGAGTATAATGATAGTACTGGCGACAAACGGGCTTCTCTCGTTTGAAAACAGTATGTTTATTATTCTCGGAGCAAATATAGGAACTTGTCTTGCGGTAATTATA
>Ga0172378_10007653_pt1 | contig 10044 bp, 9 predicted proteins | sample GrowelOW332metaG_FD_119755 | JGI IMG/M metagenome (GOLD analysis project Ga0172378, IMG submission 119755) | Groundwater microbial communities from an aquifer near a municipal landfill in Southern Ontario, Canada - Pumphouse #3_1 metaG | ecosystem: Environmental > Aquatic > Deep subsurface >... | reverse complement strand
TTATAAACACAAGGGTTTATAATTATTCGTTCCCTGTTTACTTCAATTGCGTTTTGAGAAGAAATGCCATCTATCGTATATGATGCGATAACGTTATTATAACGTTTATAATTGGCAAATGGAAGTATAGTGTTAAAAAAATTGTAATCAGCGGCATAACGGAATGACGTGATAAATTTATTTTCTACAAGCAACTTCCTGCGAACGAATGATGATTGATGATTAAACGGCATTGGTCTGTTTTTAGACGGATTTTTTCCAACCCCCTCAATTATATTATATGTTTCATAGACCATATTAACAGCCCCATATACAACATCTGTTTTTTTATCAAAAAGATGAGATATTTCTTTTATAGTATGATGTGAGTAAAAAGTATCACCAGCGTTCATGAAATTCACCCATTCTCCTGTTGCTTTGTTTACCCCTTTGTTCATTGCATCATATATTCCTTTGTCAGGTTCAGATATCCAATAGCTAATATCCTTTTCATATTTCCTGATTAAATCTAAAGTTCCATCTGTACTACCTCCATCAACTATTATGAATTCAATATTAGTATGGGTTTGATTTATAATGCTTAATATTGTTTTTTCAATAGATGACGCAGCATTAAATGATACTGTAATAATTGAAATTAGAGGTCTATCGAATTCCATGTTCAAATTTAATTTTTCTTATAAATAGTAATAATTTGACCTAAGCGTTTAATATTAGGAGGTTCACCTGATTTAACTAGCTGGTCTTACTTATTTATACCTTATTGGTTTTTATGTTCATTCTTGTCGTATTTATCTAAAAAACGTTCAATATCATAAAAATATTTTTCAATATCTTTATGCATAGATTCAGGTTTATTCCACCATTCTAATTTGAGCAATTTATCAATTATAATTTTATTGAAACGATATTTATTTATTTGAATTGGACATCCAGTAGCTATTCCATACGGTGGAATATCTTTAGAAACAACAGCTCCAGCACCAATTACAGCACCATTCCCTATTTTTACTCCGTCTAATATTGTAACATTTGCTCCAATAAATACATCGTTTTCTATTATTATTGTTTTTCGTTCTTCTATCTTATTTGTCGATGGTATTGCGTACCCATTTTGCTTTGATGTTGAATAAAACATGGGTGAAGTAGAAATCCCATTAATTGGATGTATTCCCCATCCACATATTAAATTTGGCCCTATTGAACAGTATTTCCCAATTTTAGTATGTGATATATACGCATTCTTTGCTATATATGTATAATCTCCAATTTCTGCATTATAAATATGATAAGATCCCAATAATTTTGCTTTACTACTGATGTTTACATTCGAACAGAGATTTACATACTCCAATAAGGAAATCTTGTTTGTAAAAAAACAGTAAAAAAAATGTACTTTATCTTTTATATTTCTTATAAATTTCATAATGTTATTATTATTCTCGATCAAAAGCATCAATAAAAGAGTTCTCTGTGCAATTAATTATTTTGCAATTTTTTATGTATGCATATTTCTTTATTTCATGATAACCTTCAAACATATATGCTAGATCACGAAGAATCTCATGCATTTTATATTGTTCTCCAGAACAAGAAATCCACGGAGTTAAATTATTATTGTTATTATCATAAAAATGCCTATCAGTTAAGCATACTCTATTCAAGTTGTCTACTCTGATTTCTTTTGTCCATGAATGATCAACTCCGTATAGATTAATATTGTTGTAACCCATATTTATTGCAATATAAATACTTGGAATTAAAACATTTTGACAACTAGGAATTGATAGCCCTTTTGTATATAAATAGTTTTTGATTGAACTAAAGCCTTTATATTGATTTGTGTGATAGTACACTATCTTTATATTAGTATTGTTATTAATTTTATTATATATATCAATTGACTTAATACTGTAATAAGGAACAAATAAATTCATTTTCCAATTTACTTTAGACATATTTTTGTATACGTCATTTTCCTTTTCACTCATATTTTGACCTTTAAAGTATAATGGGTCGGTTAGTACATAGTATTTAGGTTTGAATTTATAAAATAAAGGACTTTTACTCATATTGTTCATTACGCAAAAATCAACAGTATTTATCATTTTATCAATTTTCAACAATTCATCAGCTAAAGATGGTCCATTTGCAAGAATTACTAAACTTTTGTTTTGAGTTTTATATTGTATATAATTCTTAAAGTTCTCGTTTTTTATTTGACGCATAAACCACCAAACCGTTTTCAATAATAGTGATAAACTATTTAATATATATTTAAGAAGTAACTTAATCATAATTTGTAAATTTTATTATATACATACCAACCTATTATACAAGTCATAAAGCATGCCGAAATTCCTAATTTAGCATACAAATCGTATTCAACAACAATAATTGATGTAATTGTTAGGCAACATGTAACTGTCAATAATTTTATTATTGGATATGATACTGTAGCTTTGTTTTTATAGAATCGGAAAAAGAAACCGGAATATCCCATATAAATCATAGAGAAGTAGTAAACCATTACAGCTCCCCATACTCCATATTGAGGAATGAATATTATGTATCCTATTAAGGAAATAACCCCTGCAATAAAGCTTATTTTAAGTAAGCTAACGGTATTTTCATAATAAAAAAATATATTAGAACATGCCACGTACATTGGTTTACAATTCTGAGCCATTATCATAATTATAGCATAAGGATATGTTTTTTTTAGGACTTCATTGTTGATTAGTAAGTTGAATATTTCTTTTGACCATATGCTAAATAGGAAAGTACTAGTTAGTGATATTAAAAAGAAAGTATATATAAGCTTTTTTACTTTATCAGGATTGTCATTTCTTATCTCACTTAAAGTCATTGGATTTATTGCTTGATTAATAGCCCCAATGAAAGAGTCAAATAGATTAGAAAATTGTTGCGCTATATTAAATTCACCAATTGTACTAATTGCAATATTTGATTTATCCATAACTAATCTGTTTGATGTATTTAGTAGATAGCTTGAATATACATGAGGGATAGTTGGTAAAGAAATTTTTAAAGATCTTTTGATAGTCTTAATTTTAAACTTATATATTGGTTTAAGTTTTAGTTTATTATTAACAGTGTGAATGTATGAAAGATTTATAAAAGCAATGCCAATAAAATTACCAATAAAGTAACCCATATATCCAGCTTTTAAATATACTACAAGATAATAATTTGTTAAAATTGTAATTAAACCAGAGGCGATAGTCCTAATTACAATGGGAATAGGCTTTTGTTTTAATTGATAATATGTATTTCCAATAGTAGCTGTAGTAGACATTAATGAAGTCCCGCTTGAAAGAAGTATAATAGCCCATTTATTATCATTTGCTTCAGAAGGAAAAAGTGCATAAAGAATAATTATCTGGATGAAAATAAATAGAAGAATCCAGATTTCTAAAAATCCATATAATTGCCTCCACAACCATTTGTACTGTTCTTTTGAATGATAATATGAATTATATAATATTTGTATTAGTCCTAATGTTGAAAAGGCTGATAAAGCTGCAGTATAAGCAGTAACAGTTCCTATAATCCCATAGTCTCTTCCAGTAAGATATTTTGTTAATATAGGTAATAATGCAATTGATAAAATTCTTGGAAGATATGGAGCTAAACCATATACTGCACTATTTGTTATAAGTTTCTTTAGCATTTAGAGGGAGCTTTTCATTATCCTTGCAAGTTAAAGGAGTTTGTGGACTGAATTATTACTATAATTTATCTTTTAAAATTAAATATTCTGATAAATGCCAATCTAGCATTGAATCTATATCAATTGATGAACGCTCATCCATAACGTATTTGACTATTTTTTCTAACCCCGATAGATTGTATGCTTTTAAAGAATTTATGTTTATTACATAAATTGCTCCATTATATTCGTATAGCTCTGTTATATCTTGTCTTCTTGTTGCTTTTTTATTAAAGATTAGCTTAACAAACCCATCTTCATTCTCTTTACACAAAACAGAGGCGGTGTGTGATTTGTTAACTGAAACAACCATATCTATGTTGTCATTATACAATGCTAACGCTTCTTTAACATGTTCTGTTTTTCTGAACGGTGAAGTTGGCTGTAGCAAAACTATTATGTCATAATTTATGCCTATACTCTCATAATAATTTATTGCATGCAAAATTACGTCATTAGTCGATGCCGTATCATTCGCTAAATTGCTCGGTCTTTTAAATTGTACTGTTAATCCGTAATTCTCTACTACGGCTTTAATTTCTTCATCATCAGTCGAGACGCAAATGTTGTCGTCTGTTGTTAGGGATCTTGCAATATCAATCGAATAGTAAATTAAAGGCTTTCCTGCCAGATTCTTAATGTTTTTATGCGGAATGCCTTTACTTCCTCCTCTAGCTGGAATTATATATAGTATATTTTTATTTAAATTCATAGAATGTAATATTGTTAAATTGTATTGCTTAGTTTTATTTTAGCTATTTTCAATGAAGATTTCTTGTTGTAATATCCGTTATATATGATGTAGATATTTTCGTCTTTTACATAAATGCCTGGGTAACTTAAATGGTAATCTTTGTTGCTGTTTTCTTCAATAATACCTAGGTTTAACCATGAGTGCCCCTTGTTTTTGCTTAATGCTATTGATAATGAATTTCTATTTCCACCCTTTGATGAATTATTATATAACATTATTAAGTTATCTGAGTTATTTATCTTAAATATTGTTTGAGGAGAAGAAGTCGATTTTATATCAGAGGTTACGAATTGCCAGCTATTCCCATTATTATAACTTCTTGCAAATAGAGTATAGCCGATATTAGTACGAATATTCATTAACAATTCATTTTCATCCAAATATGTAATTCCTGGTTCCAGCAAGCTGAGATTACTTGAATAACATTTTGATTTATTCCAGGTTATACCTAAATTATCTGAATAGTAGTAAAAGACAGAAAGTCCTTCTATACTTTCGTATATTGCATTATTATTGTGGGGAATTGATACTGGTATTATTATTCTGTTGTTTTCGTAGACTACTCTAGCGTTATTAATAATTTGATATCCTTGTTCATCATTACTTCCAACAAGTTTGTCTTTACTCCAAGTTATTCCATTATCAAATGATTCTTTATATCTTATATCTATTCTTTCTACACTAAATTTAACACCAAAAAAAAGCAAAATATGACCATTTCCTATATTAATTAAAGATGGATGAGTCACATTTATGAAGTTTAAAGCTTCATTTTTTATTTCTTGGATATTTGACCATGTACTTCCATTATCTTTACTTATAGCTATTATTAATTGACCAGGATCAAAATCATCAAGCGATTTTGATCTTTCACATACCACCATTAATTGACCATTATCAAGGCTTATAATATCACCATAACCGTATTGAAATCCCATATATCCTGATTCAAAAATAGTATTTTTAATAACAGCTATATTAGAAATGCTATCTTTCATTGTTATTGTTGGACTGTATAAATCTATTTTAGTAAATTCGTTTTCTAATAAAATTGGATTTCTTTGTATTAGACCGTAATGAAAGGAAATTTCATCATTGATGATATTTATTTCTTCTTTTGAACAGGAGAATAAAGAATGAATCATACAAAGGATTGCAATAGATTTTAGTCTATACATATATATATTATTTCTATGGTTTTTGCTGCAAATATTAATACGATGAAAATATGTAGTGGAAGAAATTTAAATTACTGAGTAAATTAAATAGTTATAAATGTTTTACTAAATCTTGAGCTTTTTTGTAGTCTTCGTGTTTTCCAATGTCAATCCAATAACCCATTAGTGGAAAACGAATTACGTGGTGACCGTCTTTTATTAAAGTTTCCATGAAGTCTGTTGCATTGAAGAAAGTATTTTTTGGAATTTTTTCCAGGTGTTTCTTTTTAATCAGATAAATACCTGCGTTGGCATAGTAATTATATATTGGTTTCTCCTTAACGCCTTGAATTTCTCTTCCATCCAATTCAAAGATCCCGTATGGAATATTTACTGAATAGGGAACAGCTGCAACAGACATGTCAGCATCATTATTTTTAAAATGAATGTAAAAATCTTCGTAATCAATATTTGTAAATAGATCGGAATTCATCAATAAGACCGTGTCGTTATGAAAGGTTTCAACAAATTGAATGGATCCCATTGTTCCGAGAAAGCGAGGCTCCCTTATGCACTTTATTTTAATTCCATCGCGTTCTTCTTTAAAATGATCCTCTATTTGTTCTTTTAAATAATTTACCGTTACCGAAATGTGTTCGACTCCATAAGAAATTAAGCGATCAATATTATAATCAATAATGGACTTATCTCCAACTTTTAATAAAGGCTTAGGCACCTTTTCTGTAAGAGGGCGTAATCTTTCGCCCTTACCTCCAGCCATCAGCACTGCATCAATTGGGAGAATGGATGCTTTCATCTTTAAGTTTATGACACTTATAATACGTTTTTTTTCATCCAGACAGGGTAGAAGAGTAATATTTCGTTCTTTTAAACTTTTTATCTCTTCAACATCAAGCTTTTTACCATTTATGTAATGAAAATCTTTTCGCATTACAAGAGAAACAGAGTCGACTAAACTTATATTTTCTACTAATTTGCGCCGTATGTCGCCGTCGGTAATTGTTCCGACCATACATTCTTCATTGTTTAGTACAAACAATGTCAGTACATCATTAGATAATTTATTTAATGCAATCAATGCATCTTTTATAGTTGCATTATCTTTGATAATATATTTCTGAAAGTCTTTCATTGGTAAGTGTTGTAGAATTTTTTCTGTATGATCTGTTCAAGGGGATATTCTTTTAATACCCTTACTATGTGTTTTGCTGTACCGATAAGCTGATAGGGGTTTATTTTCGCGGCAGCATTGTTCTTAATGTTTTCCGAAGTGACAGCAGACAAACCCGACTTTATTTCTTCTAAACTTGTTCCGCAATGAATTACACTGCTTGAAGCGATTCTGCCTTTTTGTCTGTCGCCAATATTCAACGTGGGAATACCAAAAGATGGAACTTCAATTATTCCACTGGAAGAGTTCCCTATTACAGCTGATACATATTGTAATGCAGAATAGTATCTAACCTTGCCAAGAGAGCTAATTGCCATGGAGCGATCCTTGTTTTTAGATACATATTCTTCAATTAGCTGAATAATGATGCGACCATCTGTGTCTGAATTCGGATAAGTGAATATAATTCTATAATCGATATATGCATTCAATGCAGTTAATAAATTTTCGCATTGTTCTTTAGCTGTAGAATTTTCTAAGGTTACAGGGTGGTAGGTAACAAGAAAACAATTCTCCCCTAACTTGAATTGTAAATTTTCTTCAAGTTCTTTTTTACTTAAAAGAGTTGTTTTTTGAATATTTTCGACACCTATTGCTCCAACATAAAAAACTCGCTCAGGATCTTCTCCCAATTGAATCACTCTATTTCGATATGATTCTGTTGAAGTAAAATGTAGGTGACTTAATTTAGTAATTGCATGTCTTATTGAATCATCGTAAGCTCCTTCTGATATTTCTCCGCCATGCAAGTGTGCTACCGGGATTTTATAGAAAAGCGCCGCTGTTACTGCTGCAAGAATCTCGTATCGGTCTCCTAATACAACAAGTAAATCAGGTTTAAGATCTTCAAATGCATCTGCAAATCCTATTGTTGCTAATCCAACCGATTTTGATGTGCCATTGGCCGTATCGGAAGATAAAAGCATTTCTACTTTCTTGTTGATGGTAAAACCATCGTTTTCTATCTCTTTATATGTAAGGCCAAACTCCGGAGATAGATGCATATTCGTAGCGATAACCTGTAAAAGCAAAGTTGGGTCATTTTTTATTTCAGTCATAAGACCACTTAAAAGCCCGTATTCTGCTCGGCTACCCGTAATCACACAAATTTTTCTCATAATTCTATCAATTCATCCGGTTGATATGATTTTGTTGTTTTTTTGCCTAGAATAGTTTCCCAAAGCATAGGAGAGATTCCTGTTCCAGGCCTTTTAACCGTAAGGTTGGACTCTGTTAGGACATCGCCAACTTGTATATATTGCGAAGCAACAATGCTTTTTCTGGCAACAGACTTGTTATTAATTTCAGAATCAGTAACCTTCTTTTCATCAGAACCCAAAGCCATTTCAATATTGCGGATGGCATTAGTCATCTCTATTAGTTCATGTGGTTCCAGGGATGCTTTGTGATCGGGTCCCTCCATTGTTTTGTCTAATGTGAAATGTTTTTCGATTACAGTAGCACCTAACGCTACAGCTGCAATTGGAACTTCAATTCCTTTTGTATGATCTGAATAACCAACATTTACCTCAAATTTATCGGCAATTGCTTTCATTGCTCTTAAATTAACATCATGCATAGGGGTTGGATATTCAGTGTTGCAATGTAAAACAGTTATTAACTCCTTGTTAACACCAAATTTCAGAAGGACTTGAATTGCATTATCAATGTCCGTCATATCACACATGCCGGTTGATAAAATTACAGGTTCTTTTTTTAAAGCAATTTGTTTTAGATAGGGATAGTTGGTGATTTCTCCGGATGGAATTTTCCAAAGTCCGAGTTTTAATGATGCGAGAAAATCAATGCTCTCCAAATCGAATGCAGTGGAAAAGAATTTAATCCCTTTTACATTACAATAGGAAATAAGTTCTATATGTTGTTCCGGCGACAGTTCTAATTTTTTCAACATTGTATATTGCGAGTCATCGCTGTCAGCCATGTTTTTTTGTTGATATACTGCTTTCTTAGCGTCTTTCGAAACCAGATTTTCGGCTTTAAAAGATTGGAACTTTACAAAATCAACCCCTGCTTCAGCCGCCGCATCAACCAGTTTTTTTGCAAGTTCAATTGAGCCGTTGTGATTTACACCTGCTTCTGCAATAATCAATACTTTCTTCATTTCTGACATTTATGTTTTTATTTTCAGGATAGCCGGATTATCAGAATAAATTCCTTTTCTTACAATGTTTTTGCGAACCATTGCTCCGGCAGCAATTACGCAACCTTCAACAATGGAAGTGCCATTTACCATTACTGCCTGACTACCTACAAAAGTACCTTTGCCAACAAAACAATTACCGTTTATCATTGCTCCGGTAGAAATGTGGCAGTAGTCTTCAATTATTACATCATGTTCAATATTCGCAAAGGTGTTGATAATACATCCTTTTCCTATTTTGGCATCCGCATTAACAACTGCCTGATGCATAATAATAGATCCTTCTCCAATGGAGCTATATTTTGAAACATGAGCAGTGCCTGCAATGAGTGTAGCCAGTCGACCACCCGCATTTGCTATTTTTTCGTGTATTCTTATTCGTAAGTTGGCATCTTTAATATGGCCTACTGTAACAATGAAATGTGCTTGATCAACATACTCCGGAATGTCGTTATCTGTGCCTATAATAGGATAGTTTAAAACCGACTTTCCTACATTCTCGGGTATATCTAATATGCCTAAGATTGAATAACCTGCACTCTCAGCTACATCAATAACCGATTTACAGTGACCTCCGCCGCCTACTAGAATAAGTTTTTTATCCATTTAAAGTCTCACACTACTTGGTATATTAACTACTCTTTCTTCAAACCACAAAGTGTTTTCAAGGGTGTCTGTCTGACAAGCCGAGAACATTGGCAGTTTATTCATGAGCCCCCAGATAGGTCGAGTCATTATGCCGTTGTCGTTTGTATATTGCAGAAATTCTTGTTGCATTTCTTTGTTTTTTACTAGTACTGCGTTTAGCCAATAATTGGAACGACAATCTTTGGGTTCGCAGAAGAATTTAATGTCTGTAAAATTAGCAAAGAATGTTTTATATTGTTCTGCAGTTTCTCTTTTGTTGGAAAGAAACTTATCCAGATTCTCCATTTGGGCACAACCTAGTGCTGCATTGATGTTAGGCATACGATAATTGTATCCAATATGATCGTGAACAAATTCCCAACGATGCGGAACTTTAGCCTGGGTGGTAAGGTGTTTGGC
>Ga0172378_10007651_pt1 | contig 10045 bp, 12 predicted proteins | sample GrowelOW332metaG_FD_119755 | JGI IMG/M metagenome (GOLD analysis project Ga0172378, IMG submission 119755) | Groundwater microbial communities from an aquifer near a municipal landfill in Southern Ontario, Canada - Pumphouse #3_1 metaG | ecosystem: Environmental > Aquatic > Deep subsurface >... | reverse complement strand
TGTAGGATTTAACTTTCTTTAATGATTGAACAAAAATATAGTTTTTATCTGCAAAAGAGTTAAAGATTTTGTTGTTTCCAGAACATAATCCAGCATCAGCGCAAACAACAACTTTTGATGTTTTGTATGTTTTTAAAATTTCTTTTTCAATTGGAATCATCGATAATTGTTCATTTTTATTTCCGCTAAATAAATCGTAACCAACCGGAATACCTGAACCATCAATAAACATACCCATTTGAACAATTGGGTTTGGTCTATGTTCTTTTGAAAAACCAAACTTTCTAAATTCGTCTTCAAGTTCGATTTCAAAATAATAGTTTGTACAATCATAATAGAGTTTTGATGCATCTCTTTCACATAAATTTAAACTATTTTTGTAAATTTGGGATTGGATTTTTTTATCAATTTTGTTTATATAACTTAGCGATCTGTAAATTTCATCTAAATCAAAGTTGTATTTTTTAAGATACATGTCCTTTTTATTAAAGCTAGAGAGTTTTGATGATGGATTAATGATTTGATTAATTGTTAAAAACTCAAAAATACCCGCTAAATTAGCCTTTATTTTCGATTTATCTTTAAATTTCCTAAAAATATAATCTAGTTTTAAAGAGTCAAAAGCTTTTTTAATGAACATTGAACCACAATTAAATAAACAATTTTCAGAAGTGCTTTTATTTGAAAAATCAATTTTTATTGTCCTTATGCCTCCTGTTAATTTCTTTTCTTCGGTCATCTGTCGAGCGACTTCTGTAAAATAAGCGATTGGATCGTCATATTGTTCCTTTAATTTCGATAAATATCCTAGGCTTTTTACAGACCTTCTTTTAACTTTTCCGTCTTCTCTAAAAGCATCGGTAATTACTAGATATACATCGTTCTTCTTCTTTACTGGTATCTTGGTTAAAATCATATTCTTTTTCCTCTTTTATTATTATATCATAACTCACGACAACTCACAATAGTAAAATGTGTAAATATTTGACAAAATAAAAACACGAATATTCGTGTTTACATCGGCAAATTATCAATTAATTGTTTTTTAAAAGTATATGGATTCTCTCAAACTCCCGTTAAAATTATTGCCTATGTTATAATTTTTTCGTGGAACCAAAAGATATCACTGGTTTTTATAGTGAATATAAAAGGAGTCTTCATAAATCAATATCAATTGAAGACGATTTTTATGGTGGAATAAGTAAAAAAGAATGGGTTGATAAACTAATTAATAAATCAAATTATTTAAGAAAAACTTATATTCATAATGAAGAAAAAATAAAAGAAATTATCTATCCTTTTATTAGTGGCGAAAAAGCATTAAACGATGAACTTGCAGATACTTTCTTTAATGAAATATCAAAACTTATCATGAATGTTGAAGATAATTACTTATTAACAACTTCAATGCTTGAAGTATTAGAAAAATATTATTCGAGCAAAAATAACACTAATAAACTTATATTAGTAAAATTCTTTTTAGGGTTATCCTTTGCTGATCGTGCTTTATCAAGTTTTTGTGTTGTTGCTGAAAATTATTTTGATGAAGTAGTTAAATATAGTGATATATATACTAAAATTGATGATTTTGATGTTAGGCGTCGTATTGTTTTTGCTTATTACAATCGAATTGCTAATTTTCATTGTAAAAATGAAATAGATATTAAAAAGAGCGTTGAACTCTTAGAAGAGGCAATTACATTTTATAAAAAAGAAGATGTTAGGAAGCTCGATAAAGATAAGATTGATTTTGATGAAATGATTAATGAAAGTATTTGTAGTTTTTTAATTGAAATATCCGATTCAAGTTTTGATATTGATAAGAATCTAGTCAATGAAGTATTAGAAAAATATGTACCAAAAGATATTAACTTTAAAAACTATCTCGAAAAGAACAGTATTTTTGTTTTGGCTTACATTTGGGCCAATTACAAGCTAAATAAAATTAGTATTAATGAGGCTTTTGAATATTTATATGCTTTTTATCGTAATAAAGATAAACTTGTTGTTTATTCAAATCCCTATTTTTATGAAGACGAAGAATATCAAACACAAACTTTATATATGTCAAAATGTTTTAAGTGGCTGGCAGACGATAGATGCAAAATTGAGCATAAAAAAGCGATTAAATCTGAATTGATTTCCGATTTTAAGCATCTTTATAAGAGCATTCCATATTTAACAAATAATAGTTTACTTAATAATGATATGATTGATATTTTAACTAATTTACTAAAATCGGAAACTAGTGAAAACGAAGCAATTGAGTTTATTAATGAAATCATTATTCGCCGCAATAGTATGACTTTAATTCACTCTACAATGGTTTCTAAAATTAGTGTTTTAGTTGCAAAATCACTAATTAAAAATAAACCTTCATTATTTTATAACTTGCTTGATACTGACGATGATAAGGTAGTATTTTCAAAAACAAAATATCTTTTAGATTATATTAAGAAAGCTTCTTTAATTCATGATTTAGGGAGGAGTTGGATATCCGATGTCATTAATCTTCAAATAAGAAGAATCACTAGTGAAGAATATCTTGAAATAAAAACCCATCCACAAAATGGTGCAGACATTATTAATGGAACGATTCTTGAAGAAAAATATAATGATATGATTTTAGGACACCATAAATATTATGATAATAGTGGTGGTTATCCTACTGATTACGATAACTTAAAATCTAATAAAAAGATTTTAACTGATATATTAACCATAGCGGATTGTATTGATGCTGCAACTGATACTTTAGGGAGGAATTATTCTCATGGTAAAAGCTGGGATCCAATCGTTCTTAACGAATTATTAAGTGATGACAAACGTTATAATCATGAGATTATGGAAGTAATTAATGGCGATGATGAAACTAAAAAAGCTATTGGAAACCAAGTTGATAAGGGTCGTATCAATGTTTACTTTGATATTTATAACAAGTATTTAGGAAACAAAAATAAGAAATAGAATTATAATTAATTTATCTTTAAAAAGGAGTAAATTTATGACAAAGGAAACACGAAGTTATATTGAAAAAGAATGCAAAGAATTATTAAAAATTGATTATGCTTGCGAAGAAGCAAAAGAAGTTGCTACTAAATGGCTTAAAGTAATGGGAACACCTAAAGAAGATGAGGTTGCTCATGAATTAATTAAAGAATTAAAGGAAGATGTTGAATCGATCGAAGATTTAAATCATTTTGCTGAATCAAAGAAGTGTGAAGAAGTTTTTGGTTTAGAACAAGCAAATAAATTTAGAAAGCACGCTCATGATTTAAAAAAGAGTGGGGCAAAATATTGCGATTGCGAAGCTTGTAGCGCTGCTTTAAATATTATTAATAAAGAAAAAGATTTGTAATATTTAATATTAAAATAATTATACCCTAAAGGTTGTAAAAATATTTTACTTTATTATAATAGTAGTAGAAGGTTTTTACTATGAAACAAAGTGAATTTAGTATTTTTTTAAAAGCAAAGCGAAAGGAATTCAATTTAACACAAAGGGAATTTGCTCTTAAGTCAGGACTTGGATTACGTTTTGTTCGAGATTTAGAACAAGGTAAAGAAACTGTGCGTCTAGATAAAGTTAATAAAGCATTACAAATGTTTAATTATTGTGCTGGACCTATTAAAAAGGACACTCACAATGAATAGATCAGGCATTGTTTTCTTTAATGATAAAAAATGTGGAATTATTTTCGAAACCGATAGTGGATATTCTTTTAAGTATGATGATAAATATTTAAAAGATATCGATTCAAAACCAATTTCTTTAACAATGCCTCTAAATAAAAAAGAATTCGTCTCTTCCGTTTTGTTTCCTTTCTTTGATGGATTAATTCCTGAGGGTTATTTGTTAGAAATTACAATTAATAAGTGGAACATTAAGCGAAATGACCGTTTTGGTTTACTTTTAAAAACATCCAAAGACCCAATTGGAGCCGTTAGTATTTCTGAGGTTAAATTATGAAGTGTTTAGCATGCGGTAAAGAACTAAATAATCGTTCTATAGGTAACTATCATATTAAATGTCTTAAAAAAGTATTTAATTCATCAAGCGTTCCTGTTTTAGATTTTTCTTATGATGAAATTTTAGCAAAAAGCGAGACTTATATTAAAAAAGAATATGGAATAACTGGCGTTCAAGAAAAACTAAGTTTGTATTTAGAAAAAAGAATAAAAGATTTTCGTTTTACTTCAAGTGAATTTAAAAATGGCTTCATTGTAAAATTTAACTCTAAAGAGTATCCATGGATTGTTGAAGGCGAGCATCTAGTTATGTTAATGGCAGAGGAAGCAAATATTGAGGTTGCTCCTCATGCTTTAATATTATCAAAAGATAATAAGTACGCTTATATTACTAAAAGAATTGATCGAAAAGAAGGCAAGAAGATTCATATGGAAGACTTTTGTCAACTAAGTTCAAGATTAACCGAAGACAAATATAATAGTTCTTATGAAAGATGCGCTAAAGTAATCGATGAATATTCATCAACTATTGATTTAGATAAAATTAACTTATTTCAAAGATTAGTTTTTTGTTATCTAACTTGTAATTCAGATATGCATCTAAAAAATTTCTCTTTAATTGAAGATTCTAATGGTAATCATCTTTCCCCAGCTTATGATTTGCTACCTGTAAGTATTATTTTAAAAAAGGATAAAGAAGAGATGGCTTTGTCATTAAATGGCAAAAAGATGCATTTAACTATAAATGATTTTCTAAAGTTTGCTATAACATCAAAAATAGACATCAAAGCAGCTAAAAATGTAATTAAGGATTTAGTTGAAAAAGAGAGTGCTTTTATTAGCTTAATTAACGAATCTTTAATTCCAAACGAAGAAAAGAAAGAATTTATAAAAGAGTTATCTAGACGGACTAAAAAATTATCTAGTATATCCAATAAGGTATAAATTTTATTAAAAAACAAAGATTATACCTAAAAAGGTATAAAAAATTTGATATTAAATATTAAATAGCCAACCAATTTAATGGTTGGTTATTTTTTACTTTATGTGATTTTTACTAATAAAGATGTGGACTGGTTCTTCACCATTTGGATAGTCAATATTTTTGCCTTTAAATTTTGGATGCTTATTTAAAAGTTTAATTGCAACGCTAATTAGTTTACTTATATCATCTTTGGTTATAAGTCCATTACTATGACCAATATAAGGAGTGTAGGTGTTTGATAAATCTAGAGCTTTTTTAGCTCCTGGTAACCAAGCACTTATGGTTGAGCATCCTGGGAGTTGAAGCCATAAATATGGGTTAACATCATCTCCTGTAAACATAAGTTTATTTTTATCATCAAGATAAATAACGGAACCTTTAGTGTGGCCTGGAACATTTACAATCGAGATATCTCTATCCCCTAAATGGAAGACCATTTCATTATCCATATAAATTGCTTTGGAGTGATATGGACCTTTACTTAAAGTGAAGTCTTTCTTATAAGATTCTTTTAATAAAGTTTGTGAAGCAAGTTTAGATGATAAAATCTTATAGATTAAAGATTTATCGCCTTTATGGACATAATAGTTTTTAAAATAATTACGCCCTCCATCATGGTCGCAATGACGATGAGTAACAGCAACGATAATTGGTAGTTTTGTTAATTCTTCAACAGTTTCTTTAATATTACCAATACCAACGCCACAATCTATTAATAAAGCTTTTTCTTTACCAATAAGTAAATAGGCATTTACAATATCGGCTTCATTAATACGATAGGTATCTTTAGTGATGGTTTCTATTTCATGGAAACCATCTTTAGCTTTGATTATTTTATTCATTTTTATTTTCTCTTTTCTTTCTTATTATAGTATTTAATTTTTTCAGTTTCGTAATCGAGATGTTTCTTTTCGCATTTACGTTGTAGATTATCTAAATCTGCTTTTAGAGTGTCTTTATTGAATTCCTCTTCGTCTAATCGTTCTCTTTCGCTTGGTGAAACATAAGGTAAACCACTTGCTAAAGCTTCTTCTTTTTTACGCTCTTGAATCTCTTCTTGTTCTTTGCTTAAATTCTTTTCTATATTAAAGAAGCACATTAAGACAACAATTATAATTGAGGTTATGACTTCAACACCAACCGCACAGAAATCAAAAACAATTTGTAAATTTAGACTTTGAGACGTTGCGCCACTACTTGGTGAAACGTAACCCATATTGCCTAAAATACTATTAATAATTGCATTACCTAAAATAGGCATAAATAATGTGAAAATAGTGGTAAAACTAACAGTAATTCCATCACATCTAAATTTAGCTTTCCATTCAAGATGATCAAGAACATCAGCAACAAGCGACATCCAAATATAAACACAAGGAACGGCTCCAGCATTTTTAATAAATTGACCAATTAAAACAACAATTAATACTGTGGTTTTTGATATAGAAAATAATCCAGGATAAGAAATAACAAAGCATAAAATATCACCTAATGCATAAAGAATAAATCCATATAACATTAAGTTTCTTTTAGACATCTTTTTTGTAAGTGGCGTAATAACTGCAGCGCCAATTGCTAAAGATCAATCAACAAATGACACACATAAATCATGTTCAATTGATGAAGGAATTTAGACGACAATGGGGAAAGATACTCAATTTACTAATGGTTTTAGATTAGTGAATAATAGCGAAATCAAAAATCATAATGAAATTGTTGAGTATGATGTCAATGAAGATAATAACGCTTATTCTTATAGTAAATATACTATAGTTGTTAGAGCAAATAGGGCCGCTTTTACTACAAGTAATTTCTTGCCATCTACATTCTTGCAAAGTTTTATTAATTTGTTTGCTGTTATTATTTGGATAATTATCGCTTTCTATAATCAAAGTTATGCTAACGAAGATAGTTTAGGCATGCTTGGAACTGGAATGTTTTCAGCAATAAGTGCAACCATTGTTGGTTTACAAGCTTTATCCGATGCTTCGATGTTTTCGTTATTAACAATGATTAATATATTTACATTAGCCGTCATCCTAATCATGACTTATGAAGCAATTATTGCTAAAAGAGCTAATGCAAAAGGCGATAAGGTCCTTATTGCATACAATGGCGTTAAGTTAAGAATTTTGTTTTATGTTTTGACAATTTGTACAACAATTATATTTGTTGGGTTGCCAATTGCCTCTTATATTTGGACACTATAAATGTTGTTGCATAAATACGAATTATATAAAAAAGGTATATTTTACGCAATGGTTAATTATTATTTTACTTTTTTTGACACAAAATATAAAAAGAGTGTGTTGTCTCTTTTGTTTCTAAAATATTAAATTTATCTTTATAAAAAGCAGCTTCTTCTTTGGCTGGTTTTAAATCTCTTGTAAGCGGAAGCGAAGAGCCTTGATGCATATCAATTAATTCTTGTCTTGAAAAATTATGAATAATTGCAAACTTACCATTTTCTTTTAAAGTTCTAACTAAAGATTTTTTAAATTTTTCTAAATCTAGGAAATGGGGGTAAGCGTTAAAAATAACTATAAAATCATAATCGGTTTCTTTAAAATTATTAAAGTCTTCGCAAATAAAAGAAACGTTTTTGATTTTCTTGTTTAAAGCAATTTTAATCATCTCTTTTGAGATATCTATGCCTTTCACAATGCCTTCTGATTTTTTATATAGTATTGGAGTAATAAGACCCGTACCACAGCCAACATCAAGAATTTTATCGTCTTTTTTAATTGGCAAAACATTCAAAAAAGATTCGATTTCATATTTACTATGAAGTTCATTTTGATCCCATGTGGGAGCTAATTTATCAAAAAAATCACTCATTTTGTTTTCAGTCATATTTTTTATGATACACTCTTTTGTTATAGAAAACTATTAAAACCAACCCTTTGATTAGGGTTGGAAAGTTTTGTTAATTTTATTATTGTTTTGCTTCTTTTAGAAGTGTAATTAATCGATTTATTTTTTCTAATGGCAAGTCTTCGTATTCAAGTTTTTTCATATCTTCAAGGAGTTCAATTACAGTCTTTGCTTGTGGCAATAAATAACCTCCTTCTCTTACTATATCTTCGCTAGAAAATTTCATTGAATAAGCTAATGCTAAATAGAAACGTTTTTCATCATCATCTTTTGCATTATTGGCCATATCTTTTGCTATATCTTCACCAATTTTTCTTTCTTTAGTTAAAGTGAATAGGTTGTTCTTTACATCTTCGCTTCTTGGTTGAGCTTCAGGAAACTTATATGGAACCATTGATATTGCATGATTTGGACAACTTTTTGCACATTCTCCGCACCCAATACATTTATCCCAATCAATTTGGCCATTCTCTGTATCGCTTGCTCCGGTTGGGCAAACATATAAACACATACAATCTTTAGTACATAATCTAATAGTTCTTACCGCTTTGTATTTCATATTATTTTAGTCCTCCAGTTGTGATTTCATGGATTTTTAAAGCTGGAACTTTACAAATTGGACATACCTCAGGTTTAGTTTCGCCTATTGAAATAAAGCCACATATTTCGCAAACAAATATTTTTTTACCTTTAAGGATGTTCGTGCCATCTTTTTTAAAATTATTAAGTATACCATTCATTATTAATGTAACTTTTTCGGCCCATGTTAAGCAGCGTAAACTTCCTCTATCTTTTTCTTCTTTTGATACTTCTTTTGAATGCGGAATTTCTTCTTTGACGCTTTTGTTAAATGTGTAAATTAATGATTCTAAGTCTCCAGTTGATTTAATCAATTTTGTAGCAAAATAATTGCCTAAATCTAAGAATAAAGAGCTTTCTTCAGCACGATATTCTTTTTCTGTTCCTTTAGCAAGATTTAAACAAATTGCTGATAGAATCATTGGATCAAGACCATCAATATTGTCATGATTGTTTCTCTTTAGTGGCTTTTGTTCGCTTATCGTAGTGCTTTCTTCTTCTTTTTTATAGAAATCTTTTTTACTTGCGCCACAAACAGGACATTTAAAATTATCTGGAATATTGTCCCATTTTGTATTTGGTTCTATGCCTAATGAAGGGTAGCCTTTGCTTTCATCGTACTCAAAACCGCATACTTTGCATACATAAATACTCATAAGTAGTTTTCTCCTTTAAACATCTATAATTCAAATTATATATAAAATATTATTTTAAAAAAAATAAAATGCATGCCTGCAATTAATAGTCGCATGAATGCATTCTTAAAAAACTACTTATTTTTTTTCTTCATTCATTCGATTAACATAAGAAACATAGGTTTCATGATAGTCTAAAGTTCCAAAACGCTTGGTGATATCTTCGAATATTTGATAGAGATCGTCAACGCTTTCTTTAAAGCCACGTCTTGTCCACACCTCAAGCATTTTAATTAATGATGAATTGAAGACTTGCCAATAATAGACGCCATAATCAACAATGTTTTTAGCATCACTAATTGCCATTCCGTATTGAGGATTAAGTTCAAGATATTTATTAATACGCTCAAGTAATAAATCAAACAAATTATTTTTTTCGCAAATACTTAGTAAAGTTTTCTCTTTAGAAAAGTAATTAAAGAGATTTTTAACAGATTGTTCGAGAGAATTGTTGTTTTCTTGAGGAAAATCTATGCCAATTATTTCATATATATAATAATCAAATAAATCATCTTTAGTTTCAAAGTTACGATAAAAAGTTTTGCGAGTAACGCCAGCTTTCTCGCATATTTCTTGAATAGAAATTTCGTTATATGGCTTTATTTGTAAATAACGATAAAATGCCTCAGCTAATGACTCCATTGAAATGATTACTCTTGGATTTTGACTTAAATTAAACATAAAATGACACACCTTTCCTTGTTTGTGTAAAATGCGCGTTTTTCAAAAAAAATATTTGGAAGCGCTTTCATTTATGCTCTATAATCTTAACATAAAGAAACAATTGTGTCATTTATATTTTAGAGTTGAGATTTGACTGGTATGTTTTTTATTTGTATCAAAGGAGAACGGGTATGCCTAAGATGACAGATGACGAACTTGAAGAATGTTGCATGAAAATAATCGCCAATAGTGGCGATGCTCGTAGCAAAGCTTACGAAGC
>Ga0172378_10007650_pt1 | contig 10046 bp, 6 predicted proteins | sample GrowelOW332metaG_FD_119755 | JGI IMG/M metagenome (GOLD analysis project Ga0172378, IMG submission 119755) | Groundwater microbial communities from an aquifer near a municipal landfill in Southern Ontario, Canada - Pumphouse #3_1 metaG | ecosystem: Environmental > Aquatic > Deep subsurface >... | reverse complement strand
CGTCCTTTAATTGAATCAATCACTCCTAATGAGAAAACTGGAGGAGGAACAGTAGTCTTAGCAGGATCTGAATATCAGATACAAAGTTATCTTTATAGATTAGAAGAACACGCTTTCGTTTTAAATCCTCTTTCTATGAGCCAAAAACTATGTGAAAGCCATAGGCTTGCTTATTTAGAGTATAGTAAGAAACTAGCAAAACAAATTAAGAAATAGATAAGTTTATAAGTATCTAAAAGTAGGGAATCTATTTAGAATTTGTCTTTTTATGTACCAAAAAAATGAACATCAGGTTTCATTTTATTTAAACGTAAATCATAGTTAATGTTTGACACGGTGAAAGATGTCCCCATATATATAGATGATTCATTACGCTGATGTAGTTAAGATTATTAGTCCTGATTCTTTAGGAAAATGGGATCTAAATTATCGGAATAGAATAAAAGAAATATACAAAGGTGCCTCTTTATAGATCACAAAACACTAACAAAATAAAGTCTGAAGAGATGCTCAAATCCGATTTTATACTCAAAATAGGCAAAATATTTATGTTAGCTATTTTGAAAGAAAATTTAATTTAAGATAAGAGTGACTTTTTTATCTTTTCCTTTTAAAACTAAAAATGAATCACATTAAATCCAATTCTTATATTCTCTCATAGTTGAATAATGAGCCGGTTTTATCCAATCGGCGAGAAAAAATTTTAAGCTTTTTTTCTTTAGCTATTTCTGTTAAGATTTTAGCCGAATCTGGTGACATATTATCTCCAATATAGACTGAATCAGCCATATCAAAATCAACCAATTTTCCTTTTTCGGAAAGATTGGTATCTTTCAAAATATACCTCCACTCCTGTTCGCCACTCCATTCCGGTTCCTTTGTTAACATAGCAATAAATTGGTTTCTTTCTTCTCGGTCAATATTTTTTGACTTTTTGGAAGATTCAGCACTATCTTGCAGCATTTCGTCAAACAATCTAGTGATAGAAAATACACGCTTCTTTCCATAATAAATTGGTAATAGTTCTAAAATTAAATCTCGCTGTTGTGCGTTTTGAGGATTTGTTTTATACCCTATGCAAAAGCCTTTTCCACCATCAGCGTAAATTGCCCATTGATGATTATTATTATATGTTTCTGATAAAGATAAGGAAATCATTTGATTTCTTACATCATTTAATGAATAAATGCTTTTTAAAGAAGATAGAAGCTGCGTTTTTACTTGATTATTAAGAACACTACTCAATACTTCTTGGGCCTTAAAAGCAAATTGTTTGGCAGAAGGTTCACCAATAATAGGTGTGAGAGTACTTATAATTTCTTTTGATTCTAGGCGATCTTTTCCTTTAAAGATAGAGCTATAAATATAATTAATTGTATTCTGATCAATTTGCTTTTTATCTTTTAAAAAGGAGTTCAAGTATTTATCTATAAATACTTTTGCAAAATTTAAAATATAATTGTCAATGTTTTGGCTCAATTCCTTAGTGTCTTTCTTTAAATCATAATGTGCTGTAATATCTATCGGGTCATTCCATAAAGAAGGTTTAGAAAACCAAGCTTGATCATTTTTTAAAGAACTTAAAGAATTTGGATTAAAAGCTCTATATTTATATAGATGTTTTGGAACTTTTTTTAGTGTTTTATTAATCCAATTTTCATAAAACTCACATTTTTTAGAGTCCTGAAGGCTTTCGGATTTTTTAAGACAAAGATAATACTGCTTAATAAATTCTAATTTTGATTGATTTCGTTTCATTTTTTTCAATTTACAAGAGCTGCATTTAGATAGACAAAAGCAGAGTATTTATCAGGTTCCTTATAACAAAAAGATTATTAAAGTCATAACTTTTGAATTTCTTTAAAGAGCTCTTCATTCTTCTCTTTTGACCACAACCTATATTGATCATTAAAACTAGTAAACAAGCAATCTTTAGTGTATGTAGGATAATTACTACTTTTATCTTTAAAGCGCTTTAAAAGAATTAAATACACTTCCTTATCGTTTTTTATCAGATTAAAACAATTCTTTTTCCATTCTTGTTTAGTTTCCCAGCCAGAATAAACATCATTTAATTCTGGAACAATAAAAGAGGTAACTCCTCCAATACCAACAACTTCAAAAGCATTTTGATCTTTTGAAGGATTCTCACAAATAAGAATGTGTAAGAAAAGGTGTTCTAAATAATCACAGTAAACAAGATTTTTTGCTTCTTGCCATTCAAATGGATTTTCCATTGCCTTTTGCTGAAGAGAAAGCAAAATGGCGTGGTCCTCGAATTTGTGATGAACTACTAATCCATCCTTTGTTCTTGAAACTTTCTTATTCTTGTTCCAGGATCTTGTCATATAGTCGCAAAGTCCTATTCCATATTTGTTTTGCAGATAGTCACAATATTCTAGATAGTTAAGATCTTTAACTTTTAAATACTCAGTTTTGTTCATCCTTGGTTTCCTCCTTTAGATGTATTTCAAATCCTCCAGCAATAACAAATCTTCTAATCAGGAGATCGGCTTTTTGCAATACAAGTCTCATAGGAACATCTTTGCCTTCTTCATTATCAAAATATTGTTTTGTGGTTTTTCTGTCTAATGTTCCTTTAAGTCTAGTATAGCGACCATAATCATCAATGTTTGTATCATTAATATCATGGCCCATAAGTTCACGTAATTGTGTTTCATCCAATCCAATCAATACAGCAAATCTATGGATTTGGTCGTTTTTTGCTTTTACTTTATATTCGTTAATATAATCACTCAGAGTCTTACCATCTACTGCTTTGACCGTACCAGTTTGAATGTCCCTAATTAGCATATTGGCATATTTTTGGTCTTCTACTGATAATGAAGCAAATGATCTAGAAAGTTCATTCAATGTCGTTCTAATAGTATCTTCAGATGCACCAGAAGTAAGATCTAAAAGATACTTCTTAAACCTAGAATTCATATAATCGGCATTGATTCTTTCTGTAGGAATATGAGTAATAGAAGTATCAATATTAAACGGCGGTTCTTCAGTTTCTTCTAAACGTTTGTTGAAAAGCTCTTTATAACGAAGTACTAAAATCAAAAAGTCTTTTTTAGTAAAAGATATAGCTGGTGTAGCTCCAATTTGTACTGCATTAAGATTCCAATCAAAACCTTGAATTTCGGCTGCTTTTAAGTGCTTATACAATATGGAGAAAGTCTTTGCAAATTTTCCTCGTTCTCCATTTGATGGCGGAAGTCTTGAAAAATCAGAAACTCCTGCATTTTCAAAAATCTCTTTGATTGTTCCAAAGCATTCGTTCATAATTTCAACATTGTTAGGAAGTTTATCTACTAAAACACCATATGGTTTATCACCACAATATTGTTTTATGGCAATTTCTATATTTCTTGCCATGGTTGCTGGTCTACGATAATAAACTATCTTTCCAAAAGGCTTTTCTGGGCCAAATAATCTATTTGTTCTAGAAAAAGCCTGTATTAGATGTTCACTCTTTAAGACTTTATCCAAATACAAAGTATTTAGCCATTTTGAATCAAATCCTGTAAGCATCTGGTCAACAACAATAAGCAAATCTAAAACACCTTCTGGCTTTAAAGGATCATATTCTTTAACTCGTGCAAGACGATGTGAGACATCTTCTTTAAAATCAGCATAAGTAGACATTTTAAAATTCTGATGAAATGTTTTGTTATAGTCTTCTAGAATATCAACAATGCCTGGCTCTTTCCAAGTATGTGACCCGTTGTTATCATCACTTGGATCAAAAAGAGCAGTTACCTTTAAGCCTTTATTTTTTAGCAAGTTATAATATTGAATAGCCTCAAAAATAGAACTTGTAGCAAAGATGGCTGAAAACTTTTTTCCACTGCTTTTTACAGACCAATTACCAAAAATATCTTTGACCACTTGTTCCTGATAATTTGGAGTTTCATATTGAGAATCTGGAATTTCATCTTCTATTCCTTTAACATAAATTCCAAGATTATTATCATATCCGGCATCTGTAACTTGACATTTATCCATATATTTTTCAAAAGCAGGGATTTTCTCTTGGCAACTATAAACTTCATCAACATCTTTTGCCTTAGCCTTTTGAAGTGCTACTTCTTTTCTTAAATCATTAGAAGAATATATTTCTACCGCATCCGGATCGAACCCAAGAATATTCCCATCTCTAATACCATCGGGAATAAGATATCGGCACAATTCATTTCCGAAAAGATCAGCAGTGGTTGATAATTTTTTCATGTTTTCATCAAAGATTGGGGTTCCAGAAAAGCCAAAGAAGATTGCATGTGGGAAAGTGGCTTTGATGTCTTTTAGCATGTCACCAAAAGTATCTCTATGGCATTCATCAACAATAAAAACAATTCTTTGATTGTTTATTTTTTCAATATCAATGGTTGTTGCCATTCCAGTTAATTTAACCTTCGACATTTTCTGTATTGAAGTTACAATCATTTTTTTAGATTTATCTGTATCTTTCAAAAGATTAATTAATTTTAAAGTGTTTTTCGTTGAATAAATTTCTTCATCATCAAGAGCAAATCCTCTATAATCATCTAAAGCTTGAGTGCCCAATTCTGTTCTATCTGCCAAATAGACGACTTTATCAGCATAGTCGGAATTTGAAATTAATTGTGCAGCCTTAAAACTTGTTAACGTTTTTCCACTACCAGTTGCATGCCAAACATAGCCACCATAAATATTTCTGGCATGCCAGTCAGAAACTTTCTGAACTGTACTAGATATTTTATATACAGCCCAATATTGATAACTTCTAAGAACCTTTAATACCCCATCAGTATCATCAGGAACTGTGTACCAACCTACAAGTTGATGAGCCATAGGAATATAAAGAAAGCTATCACAAACCTTTTTCCATTCCTTGATTGGATTATTATTAATGTCTGCCCAATGAAAATAATATAAAGGATTAAACTTACCATATCTTCCTGGATTAGCAAAATAGACCATATCTTCAGGAGTCATTGCAACAAAGATTTGAACTAATGAAAATAGCCCAGTAAAAACACCTTCATCAGAATATTTATGAATTTGTTCACAGGCTTGAGAAACATCAATTCCACTTCTTTTTAGTTCAACATGAATTACTGGCATTCCATTAATTAGCAACATAAAATCTCCGCGTCTATCATTCAATAATGCACTTTTAGCTTTGAAATGTGGTTGTTCTGCTATTTGATATCTGCTTTTACCGGCGGCAATTTCTTGTCTATCATAAATCTTCAAATAGGCCGTTTTCCCAAAATGTAACTTATCTAATGGATTGTCTCTTTTTATACTGATAATTTTCCCATTTATTATTTTATTGATTTTAAAAGGAGAACCAGCAATTGAAATTTGAGTTAAAATCTGACCCATTTCAGTTTTAGTCAATCTAACACCATTTAATGAATCAATTCCTTTATTATTATCATAAAGAATATCCATCCAATTTTGGATTAACTCTTCTTCAGTTTTGTTCTTGAGAACATTCTTTTCCCATGACTTATCATTTGTAAGAACATTAATTAAATCTTTTTCAAAATCCAATTCACTTGTATATGCCATTATGAAGATCTCCTAAATAAACATTCTGGATAAGAACGCTTTTTTAATGTTTTTAAGCAAATCACACTTACGCTGATGAAGGGTGATAAGGGAATCCAGGCTTTTGAAAAGATTCCCAATTGCTTCCTGTTCTTTTAGTTCTTTTGGCATCATTAGTTCCATTTTTGCCATTTGCTTTCCCGAAACTTCAGCAAATGTAGAACCCGCACCAGTAATATCTCCATATCGTTTTAACTCTGGTGATCTTGAAAAAACAAAATATGAATCAAGCAGTTTTGTGTTTGGGACTATCGACTGGAAGCCTTGATTTGTGCATCCTTTTTCAGCTAAAATCGCTGTTTTCCCAATGCCAGCACGTGATGTAAATAAAATAGTGCCAATTGGCAAAATTTTTGCCGAGCAACTTTTATAGCCCTCGTTTGTAATTTTGTTTTGGCTAGTTGAAACAAAAATTTGGTTGCCAATTTCAATTGGCGAATACCAATTAATTGTGCCACCCCAATAAGCACTAATTGCAGTACTTGGGGTCCCCCCTCCAACGATGTCGGCGAGATCGCCTAGCTTACGCTGTTCCCAAGGTTCAGTGAATCCTTTAAAACGAATTCTTGGAAACTTTTCCTTCTCAGTAGGAAACATCTTTTCTAAAAAACCCGTTTTTATGGATTTTAATTTTTCATACTTACGCTGATGAAGGGTGATAAGGGAATCCAAAGATAGAAACAGTGAAGAAATCAAGTCTTGTTCCTTCCTTTTCGGCATCCAAAAATCAAGATTCATCATGATATTGGCATTGAGTTTTGCTCTTCCACCACCAACTAAGACAGATTCAAAATCAGCGGATGAAATAACATACTTTAAAAATGGAGTGGAATTATCTCCATTAGCTTTAAGAACATGGGCATGATTATTCACCCATATTCGGCCTTTTACATACTGAACAGGATAATTTTTAAGGTCGTTTGCCCCATCCTCTGCTACGAGAATATATTCGCCATCATGAGTATAACCACTGACATAATCTTGGATGCCATTTGCTCCATAATATGGGGTTGGGCCTTCCGTTCTTTTTGATTCGGCAACTGGTATCCTTTGATTGTCCAATCTAATGGTTAAGTCGCCTAGCTTACGCTGTTCCCAAGGTTCAGTGAATCCTTTAAAGCGTAATGTTGGTTCTTCTTTAGTATTATTCATGATTAGAATCTCCAAGAATAGAAAGAAGTTCTTTAAGGCCTTTGGAGTCCTGTTCATCGCCATCTAAATCTTTTAGCAATGACGATAATTCTTTTTCGGTTTTAGCTATTGAGGAATCAATTTGTGGTAAGGTGCTCGAATATTTGGTTCCCAAATAAACTAGTTTATTAATACAATCGTTTTCAAAATTATCAAGTAATGAATTAATAGAATTAACAACAGGAGTAATCCATTTTTCTTTAAGAACTAATTTGGCATCATCAATCGTAACATTCTTGATAGAAAATATTGTTTTGTTTAAAAGCTCCTTTTGCCCTGTGCGTATCTTCTTATTTATGCTTTTAAGCTCTTCAATTAGTTTGTTTGCATCCACAATCATGGCTTCAAATGAGTCTTTTTCAAATCCTTCTTTTTGAAACTTTTTGGCTGCTTTCTTAACTTCATCATTAATAAACTTATCACCTTCTTCATCTATGCATGGACTGGTTTCTTTATCATCTTCTGGGAGTTCATCCAGTAATTCAGATAATTTAGAATTGATTTCGTCGGATTTTGAATTTAAAGAAGAAAGTTCTTTAGTTTCTTTGCTTAAAAGAACCTTTTGAACCAAATCAAACGGAAGAACTCTTCCAAAATAAGTTACTTTTCCTTTCTTACTGTCTTTTTTAGGTGTACTTTCATCAATGGCTTTTAAGGCTCCAAGACCTTCTTTTGATTGCAGTATTTCTAAATCATTTGAAATAACTCGCCATGTATCATCAAATTTTTGATAAATATCATAATTATCAATTAGATTGGAGAATTTGTTTCTTGAAAATAAACTAATTGCAATTTTATCCTCTTCGCCCTGGATATGAACCTTAATAGGATCAAGAAGAAGTTCATTATAAAGATAACTATTTAAATCTGCAAATTCTTTTTGAAATTTATTTCTAAAATCGATTACTTCTAAATTGTTTGTTATAGTTTGTCTAATATCGTTTACTTTCAAAGATGATGTGTTAAGCTCTCCTTCTTTAAATAATTGTTCTTTTAATGAAGGAAAAGCCTTCCAATATTTTGAAAAATCATTTATTTCGTCATCTGGAATTCCACCATTCATTAAAGAATTCAAGTTCCACTTTTCAATAGGTTCTGAAGAATCAACATAACGAGGAATATTTAGATTATAACCGTTAGTTCTGATTTCTTCTTTTGATACTAACCTGGAAAATTTACCATCACCGGGTTCACGAGATATAACGGCATCATAAATTCTCTTAATATCCGAAGCTTGAAGTTTGTTCTTTTTCCCACATTTCAAAAAGTGCTTTGATGCATCAATAAAAAGAACATCATTACTTTCGCGATGCTTTTTAAGAACCATAATAATAGTAGGAATACCTGTACCATAAAACATATTTGCTGGTAAACCAATTATTGTTTCAATATTATCCTTTTCTATTAAATTTTGACGTATTTTGCCTTCTTCTCCACCCCTAAAAAGAACGCCGTGTGGCAAAACGATTGTCATAATTCCATCATTTTTTAAATGATATAAATCATGAAGTAAGAATGCATAATCAGCCTTAGATTGAGGGGCTAAACCATAATCGGCATAACGTGGATCATTTTTCTTTCCTTCTGGTGACCAAATATGCGAATAAGGAGGATTACTTACAACAGCATCTAGAGTTAGTACTTCACTTAATTGATTCTCACTCTCATCTTCAGAATCAGCTGTCCTAGGCCAATCTTTTTCAAGTGTATCTGCATTTCTAACTTTAATATTGCTAGGTAAAATACCACGCATAATCAAATTCATTCTAGTAAGGTTATAAGTGCTAGGTATTAATTCCTGAGCATAATATTTAATTTGGTCTGGGTCATTATTCATCTCAGCAACGGATTTTCCAATTGTAATTAGCAAAGAACCAGAACCACTAGTAGGATCGTAAATCTTGATTTCTTTTCTGTCTTTAAGATGATGTGCTATTATTTTAGACATTAAAACAGAAGCTTCATGTGGAGTATAGAATTCTCCAGCTTTTTTGCCAGCATCATTAGCAAACATACTTAACAAATACTCATAAATGAATCCAAGAACATCATAATCTTGCTTTGAATCCATTGGAATGTCTTTTATTTGATCTATAACGCCTTTAACAACCTTTGTTTGTTCACCAGTGGTTGAGCCTAATTTGCTAAGGTTCGTTTGGAGTGTATTAAAAATATCTTTATATACAAATAAATAATTTTTAGATATGTTAATTTCAAAATGCGTAATAGCATCCGAAACCATTGATACTTGAAAATCCATTCCAAGAGTTAACCAAGTTGAAAATAAATCATTATATGAAATGAAATAGCCTATATTATCTTTTAAATAATTAACAGTTTCTTCATTATCTTCTCTAAGATCAGCAAAATCAGTTTCTTTCCAATCTTCGCTTTTTAAAAAATCAATTTCTTTTTCCGAAACAAATTTATAAAAGATAAGACCTAGAATAACATCCTTATAATCACTTGGCTCAATTGATGACCTTAATTTATTTGCTGATTCCCAGATACGACTAGCAAGTTCTTGTTTATTCATTTTAGTTTTCCTCTATTTTGACATGATACTTTTTAAATAAATAATCTAACTTACGCTTCATCTTCATGGTTGGAATATATTTGCCATTTTCCCAACGATTTACAGACCCAAAAGAGGTGCCAATTGTCTTAGCAAATTCAGTTTGAGTAAGCAACATTTTATTTCTCAAATCTTTTATTGCTTTTGAATAATTCATTTTTAAAATATCCTTTTTGCTTTTTTACAGACGCGAACATAATTCAATCGTGATTTTTAGCATCTAAATATGCTGGTTTTATGCAATTATTATATCACTTTATGTTCTAGCTTATAACCAGAAAAGTGCTTATTTCTTTTCCTTCCCTTCCCCTATCCCTCTAATCTTCTTATTAAACTCATTCACATTCAAAACAATAACACCTCTCTTACAGTTAACCATATAAGAAGGAGTCTTCTTAATATCAGCTAATACTAAGATATCAGCATCTAAAGGGGACTGAACTAAGATAATGCTCTTCTTACCTATTACTTCTTTATACTTCTCCATATAAGCAATATTAGAATCTAAACCTAACTTAGAAAAGTAAACCTTCTTCTTCCAGAAGAAAGAATCAAAGGATTCTAAAGAGGGTTTTAAGTTATTGAGGTAGTCAATTAAGACTACCTCTCTTTTCTTCATATTCTCTTTCTTGATCTTTAATTGTTTATGTTCTTCTAATTGCTTAAGTAACTTATT
>Ga0172378_10007649_pt1 | contig 10046 bp, 10 predicted proteins | sample GrowelOW332metaG_FD_119755 | JGI IMG/M metagenome (GOLD analysis project Ga0172378, IMG submission 119755) | Groundwater microbial communities from an aquifer near a municipal landfill in Southern Ontario, Canada - Pumphouse #3_1 metaG | ecosystem: Environmental > Aquatic > Deep subsurface >... | reverse complement strand
GCTTTCACCCAGTCACCGTCAATCCATGTCTCGATGGGATCGGTTTCAAAATTATGTTTGCTCTCGGGAGACTTCTGAGGAACCATGTCCATGTGTGACTGTAGAACAACTGTTTTGCGGTTTTCAAATCCGGGAGTGGCAGGTTTACGCATTACAACGTTGTTGGCACTATCGATAAATGCTTCAACACCTGCGCGTTTCGCAAAATCAATTAAGAACTGTTGTACTTTCTTTAAGTGTCCAGATGGACGCGGAATTTGTGTCAGCGCATCGAAATTGTGCCATACACTTTCTGGTTTTAAATTTTTAATTTCACTCATGATGAAAGTTATTGTGGAGAAATGGAATCAATCGGTGGTCGATGATATCGTTTTTCTCCTGGTAAATGATATTGTATAGCTGTAATAATTTCCTATTTTATACGACCTCCAAGGGGGCTTCCTTTGCAGTTCTTTTTGTAAAAGACAATGCAATCCATGCGTAAATACCAAGAACAGCTACTAAGAGCGTCTGCACAGTATGAACGATGAGTACGAAATACAATGCATCAATATCTGCTACTCCATATAGAATGAGCATTGTCTTTACAGCAAAGTGCCATGGACCCGCTCCGTTGGGTGTGGGTACAATGACCGCAATTGAACCCACGATGAATGTTACTAGAGCGCATGACAGGCTTAAATGTGACGTTGTCTCGAAACAGAAGAAGGTAAGATAGTAGTGAAAAAAATAACTTAGCCAAATTCCCAAAGTGAAGAATACAAATAAGGGAATGCCTTTGATGTTTTTCAAGGAAATGATTCCCAACCAGATTTCATGAAATGTAGACTTTACCTTATTATATATAGAAAGTTTTTTCATCAACAGATAAATCAATGTCAAGGCTGCTATGCAGCAAACCGCCGTGACAATGTATCCTGTTGTTGAGAATCGGCCGAAGATACTATCCATGCTGGTTCCCGTTTTGCTAAAAAATGAATTGAATACTTTGAGTTGACTGACCAGTGTCAATCCGGTGATCAACATGACCAAGAGAGAATCGATTGCACGTTCTGTCACCACTGTGCCCAAAGCTTTTGGAAAAGAGACCTGGTCGTATCTTTTTAAGATGGCACAACGTGCAAATTCTCCGATTCTTGGTATCAAAAGGCTGATGGCATAGGAAACAAAAATGCTGTGAATGCGGACCGATGTTCGTGATTTTTGTTCGATAGGTTCGAGCGTTTGTTTCCATCTCCACCCTCTGAACATCTGTGCCAGAATACCAAATGGGAAAGAAAGAATCATCCATGTCCAATTCATGTCCTCGGTAATGACCTTTCTCATCTTCGAGAAATCAAAGTCGCGATACATCCAATAAAGAATGATACCGCCAAGTAGTAGTGAAAGAAATATCTTAAATGTCTGATTGGAAGTATGTTTCATAAACAGATTCTTGTCGACTTGAATGAATTAAGACCGTGCTGAGCTATTCCATTGATTATTTATGGTAGCTAGATTTATCAAAACATTTCATATCTAGCGTAGGTATAAAACCAATGATATAAGCTTTGTTTTGGAATGTTAAAGCACAATCTAATTGCTGCAAAAGTAAACTAAATTAGCTGGATATCCAAAAAATAACGCTGTTTTTATCTCTCTATACACGTTCTTGATTTGATTTGTATCAACAAAAAGGCCCAAAAACGAGTTAGTATGCCGAATTGTTTGCGTGCACAGTTTTGTTGTGTTATCTTTGCATCGTCAAACAAAGACAATAAGGATAACAAATTAAACGAAAGGTAAAAAGATTATGTTAGTAGGACTAATGACTTTAGCAGTTGTAGCAGTAGTAGTTGCTCATGCAATCAATTTAGGAAGCAAGATTAACTTGAATAGCAAGTAAATCTTGGCTTTCCTTCTCTAAAGGGGAAAAATTATTTAGAAACTTATATATAGTTTGGCAAATCGATATTCATCGGTTTGCCTTTTTTTTGTTTTATTTTGTACCTTTGTCATTTATAACATCAACAGAGCGATTGTTCGGAATGGGCTTTCCCCGTTCTGCGATGACAGAATCGTTCATTTTAAGCATCAAACATGAAATTAGTAAAACCCAAGAAGAACTTAGGACAGCATTTCCTCATTGATTTAGGCATTGCACAGTCGATAGCCGATACCGTGGATGCCTGTCCCGATATCCCAATTTTGGAAATTGGTCCCGGTATGGGTGTGCTGACGCAATATCTCGTTGGAAAGCCTCGTGAGGTGAAGGCTGTGGAAATTGATCGTGAATCGGTAGAATACCTGAACGAACATTTTCCAAAGCTACGTGATCAAATCATTGGTCAAGACTTCTTGCGTATGGATTTGAATGATATTTTCGATGGGCGGCAATTTGTTCTGACGGGCAATTATCCGTATGATATTTCCTCACAAATCTTCTTTAAGATGCTTGATTTCAAGGATCTGATACCTTGTTGTACGGGTATGATACAGCGTGAAGTGGCACAAAGAATCGCTTCTGCCCCTGGAAATAAGTCGTATGGCATTCTTTCTGTCTTGATACAGGCCTGGTATCACGTAGAATATCTCTTTACGGTCGATGAAAACGTATTCAATCCGCCACCAAAAGTGAAGAGTGCCGTCATCCGAATGACTCGAAATGAGACCCGGAATCTGGGGTGTGACGAAGTGTTATTCAAAAGGTTGGTGAAAACAGTATTCAATCAAAGGCGCAAGATGCTTCGGGTAAGTTTGAAACAAATGTTTACTTCAAGCCCCGCTTCTTCTGACTTTTACGAATCACATGGCATGACTTTGCGTCCCGAGCAACTTTCTGTGGCACAGTTTGTTGAACTGACAAATCGAGTTGAGGCCGAATTGGCACAAGTTACTAATCAATGATATTCATCAATGAGTGTGGTATGAGTGAAAAAGACAAGATAGCAGCTTATCAGTTGTTGTTGAAACAAATTGAAACTTTAATCGAGAATGAGATAGAACCCATTGGCGTTTTGGCCAATGTTTCGTCGGCCATTCATCAAACTTTTGCTGATTTCTTTTGGACAGGATTCTATCTTTTGCAGGACAAAACACTTCGTCTGGGTCCTTTTCAGGGAACTCCTGCCTGTTATTCCATACCCGTGGGTAGGGGAGTTTGCGGAACGGCAGTAGCAGAAAACCGAACGATCGTTGTTCCGGACGTAGAACTTTTTCCGGGTCATATTGCCTGCAGCTCACTTTCGCGGTCTGAAATTGTTGTTCCCTTGCATGATGGAAACCAAAAAGTTGTCGCCGTTCTGGACATTGACAGCACGAACCTGTCGACTTTCGACTCAACTGATCAGCTATGGTTAGAAAAAATTGTTGAGCTTGTGGCTCGCCAACTGTACCCTTACTAATCAGTACACCATGCATGGGTCAAGGTATCTGCCTTTTTAGTGATTAGAACGAAATGCAAGTATGTAACCTAATACAGTACTTTTATCGTTTTAAACGTTAGATGTTTTCCCCTTTCTTTAAGATATGGCAATGTGTCTGATAATCAATGCTTTGCAAAACCATTGGGTTTGCTGTGCGATTTCCATGAAATCGATGATCGGTTTCCATGACTTTGATAGGGGATACCATGCAGATCGTTCTATGATTCAAATTTAACTAAAAAGATCGTTTCTTTTGGTGATGATTGGATGTTGAATAATTTTCAGCAAACAGTTGTTTAATTCGGGATTTTAGCTTAATTTTGTAAATAGAAAACAAATACAGAAAAATATGATTGACGTAAAAGTTATCTTACAAGATGCAGAAGAACATATGCAGATGGCAGCAATGTATCTTGAGGACTCTCTAGGACGCATTCGTGCCGGTCGTGCCAACGTATCCGTTCTTGACGGGGTCAAGGTTAATTCATATGGTTCGATGGTACCATTGAATCAGGTTGCCAATCTGTCAACTCCTGATGCTCGAACAATTGCCATTCGTCCTTGGGATAAAAAAGCCATCAAGGATATCGAGAAGGCTATCATGGATTCGGATGTCGGTATTACACCAGAAAACAACGGAGAAATCATTCGTTTGGGATTTCCACAACCAACAGAAGAGCGTCGAAAAGACTTGGTGAAGCAATGCAATAAAATCGGTGAGAAATCTAAAGTGGAGGTTCGGAACGTACGTTCTGAAATCAAGGAGAAACTGAAAAAGGCTATCAAGGATGGTCTTTCGGAGGATAGCGAGAAAGACGCAGAAGAAGATTTGCAGAAGATTCACGATAGATATATCAAGAAGATTGATGTCTTGTTGGAAGACAAGACTAAAGAAATTATGACAGTGTAATGAAATAATTCACAATCGATAATTCACAATTCATCATTTATGAACCATATTTTTTTGTGCGGACGTAGTTTATGAATTGTGAATTGTGAATGAAGAATGATGAATTATCTATGCACGGATTAGTAATAAAGAATACCGGAAGCTGGTATACGGTAAAAACTGATGATGGACAAGTTGTCGAGAGTAAAATCAAAGGTAACTTTCGGTTGAAGGGTATCCGTAGTACCAATCCTATTGCGGTAGGTGATTATGTGGACATTATCAGGAATCAGGAAGGAACGGCCTTGATTAGTTCCATTGATGACCGCAAGAATTATATCATCAGGAAATCTTCCAACCTGTCAAAACAAAGTCAGATCATTGCTGCAAACCTTGATCAAGCTTTCTTGGTGGTAACAATCAATTACCCTGAGACATCCACAACTTTTATCGATCGCTTTTTGGCTGGAGCAGAAGCTTACAGCGTTCCGGTAGTGCTGTTGTTCAATAAGTCCGACTTGTTGAGTGATGATGAATTGCATTATCAGAAGATGATGATTTCCCTTTACAAAGGCATTGGCTATCAATGTATAGAGATATCTGCAGAAACCGGAATGGGTATCGATGTGTTGCCAGACTTATTAACAGGTAAAGTTACTTTGTTGAGCGGAAACAGTGGCGTGGGGAAGTCAACCTTGATAAACCTGCTGGTTCCCAATGCCGAACAGCGGACTGCGGAAATCAGCGAAGCACATGGAACTGGCCTGCATACTACGACCTTTAGTGAGATGCTGGAGTTGCCAAATGGCGGCTATCTGATTGATACCCCGGGTATCAAAGGATTCGGAACTTTTGACATTGAACCCGAAGAGTTGACGAGTTATTTTCGGGAAATATGGACTACATCCAAAAAATGCAGGTTCAATAATTGTACCCATACGCATGAACCCGGTTGTGCAGTGTTGGAAGCCGTTGAACATCATTACATTGCGGCAAGCCGTTATCAAAGCTATTTGAACATGCTTGAGGATAAAGAAGGGAACAAATACCGAGAAGCTTATTAGTAAATTCGTCAGATCCTGGTGTATAACGGAGGCTATTTAGCTTCATTTTGACAGAAAACTTAGGATATCAGGAGCTTTCATGAGCGTTGTTTTACATAAGCCTTCTCAGTGTTCTTTGTTGTTGTAAAATGAACCCTCATCATCAATCTTTTGTTTTCTAAGTAAAAAAAAGTTTTTTCCAAGCGATAATGAGGTCTATTCAGTTGTTTTTTCGTAACTTTGCGGCCATATATATTCTTAAATAAATGGCTGTAAAAAGAAAAATCAAGAAAGCTCTCATCTCTGTCTTCCATAAAGACGGATTGGAAGCTTTGCTCTCAAAACTTCATCAAGAAGGAGTTCAATTCCTGTCAACAGGTGGAACCCAAAAGTTTATCGAATCTCTGGGCTATGAATGCCAGACTGTAGAAAGTGTCACATCCTATCCTTCGATTCTAGGTGGAAGAGTAAAGACACTGCATCCAAAAGTTTTCGGAGGGATTTTGGCCCGTCGCGAGAATGAAGGTGATTTGGAACAGATGAAAGAATATGAAATACCTGCCATTGATTTGGTCATCGTAGATTTGTATCCTTTTGAGCAGACTGTTGCCAGCGGTGCTACCGACGATGAGATTATCGAAAAAATTGATATTGGGGGAATTTCGTTGATCCGTGCAGGTGCAAAAAATTTCAAGGATGTCGTTATCGTTCCAAGCAAAGCCGAATATAGTTTGCTTCAGGAAATATTGGAGAAGAGTGGGGCAGAGACTACTCTCGACGAGCGGAAGATGTTTGCCACACGTGCTTTCGGTGTAAGTAGTCATTACGATACTGCCATCCATCAGTGGTTTTCAAAATAATATATGAAATATTCGCCGTAGCTGAGAATGAAGCTGTGGCGTTTTGTTAAAAATTTTAATAGATTAAAAATGGGTTTTTTTTCTTTTATTCAAGAAATTGCTATGGACTTGGGCACAGCCAATACAATCATTATCAGTGATGATAAGATTGTTGTTGATGAGCCTTCTGTTGTTGCGCTTGATCGCCGTACAGACAAAATGATAGCTGTTGGCGAGAAAGCAAAGATGATGTACGAGAAAACGCATGACAACATACGCACCATTCGTCCTTTGCGTGATGGCGTAATCGCCGATTTTACGGCTTGTGAACAGATGATGCGTGGTCTCATTAAGATGGTTAGACCAGGAAAAAGATTGTTTTCAACGTCACTGCGTATGGTTATTGGTGTTCCTTCTGGAAGTACTGAAGTTGAATTACGCGCAGTGCGTGATTCTGCTGAACATGCTGATGGACGTGATGTATATTTGATTTTCGAACCTATGGCTGCTGCTATCGGCATTGGCATCGATGTAGAAGCACCAGAAGGCAATATGATTGTTGATATCGGTGGTGGCAGTACTGAAATTGCCGTTATCTCTTTGGGAGGAATTGTTTCGAATAATTCAATCCGTACCGCCGGAGACGACTTGACTGCCGATATTCAGGAATATATGAGTAGACAGCATAATGTGAAGGTAAGCGAAAGAATGGCAGAACGTATAAAGATACATGTTGGTTCTGCATTGACAGATCTGGGGGAAGAGGCACCTGAAGACTATATTGTTCATGGTCCAAACCGTATTACTGCCCTGCCTATGGAGGTTCCTGTTTGTTATCAGGAAGTAGCCCATTGCTTGGATAAAACCGTAGCTAAAATTGAGAATGCAGTTTTATCTGCACTTGAGGCAACACCCCCTGAGTTGTATGCCGATATCGTAAAGAATGGTATTTATCTTAGTGGTGGCGGTGCATTGTTGCGTGGTATCGACAAGCGTTTGACCGATAAAATCAACATTCCTTTCCATATTGCTGAAGATCCTTTGCACAGTGTTGCCAAGGGTGCCGGCATTGCCTTGAAGAATGTAGACCGGTTCTCGTTCTTGATGCGATAGACCGTAAGATTTAAAGAAACGAAAAAAGAATTGTATGTATGCGGAATCTCTTAGAGTTTCTTGCAAAGCACAACCATTGGATAGTTTTCGTCATACTTGAAGCCTTGAGCTTCATGTTGTTGTTCAGATACAACAGTTATCAGAACAGTGTCTGGTTTTCATCTGCAAATGCCGTAACTGGAAAAGTATATAATTGGAGCTCGCAGCTTGAATCATATTTTTCACTTACAGCAGTCAATGAAAACCTGACACAACGTAATTTGACGTTGGAAAAGGAAGTGGCTGCTTTAACCGAAAAATTGGCTGATGTTTCTAAAGATTCCACAAAATTGGTCAATGATTTAACGAAGTCATATCCTGATTTGCATATGATTTCTGCAAAGGTTATCAGTAATTCACTGAACAGGCCGGATAATTTGATCACAATCAATAAAGGTTCTAACCAGGGTATCAAGAAAGATATGGGTGTGGTTTGTGGTACAGGAGTTGTTGGAATTGTTTATTTGGTTTCAGCGAATTATTCTGTGGTCATACCGTTGTTGAATGCCAAATCAAACATTAGTTGCAAGATTCTGAATCGACAGTATTTTGGTTATCTTCATTGGACCGGAGGAGCTTCAGACCAAGCCTTTTTGGATGACATCCCACGACATGCCAGATTCAAGTTGAATGAGAAAATTGTGACGAGTGGTTATTCTTCGGTTTTTCCTTCAGGTATATTGGTTGGGAAAATCAAGCATGTGTACAACTCTGTAGATGGTTTGTCATATCGTTTGAGCGTAACCCTTTCAACAGATTTTGGAACATTGCGTGATATCGCAGTAATTGATAATACTCCATTGAAAGAGCAAATCGATCTGATGCGTGCTGCAAAAGATTCGATGCAGGTAAAATAAGATTTAATCTTGGCATGACGATAGATGTATTAAAAGGTATTTTGTTATTTGCAGTCCTTTTGTTATTGCAGGTTTTGGTGTTTAACCACATTCATTTATTTGGTTATGCAACACCATTACTATATATCTATTCGATGATGTTGTTCAGAAGGAATTTTCCGAAGTGGATGATTCTTGTCTTTGGGTTCTTGGGTGGGTTGATGATTGATGTTTTTTCAAACACGCCTGGTCTGTCTGCAGCGAGTTTGACCCTTTTAGGTCTACTTCAACCTTATATTCTGATATTGTTTATGCCACGTGACAGTTCAGATGATTTACAGCCCTCCATCAAATCACTGGGTAATGCCTCTTTTATTGGATATTTATTTGTGTTGGTATTCATTTACTGTCTGATTTTCTTTACCCTCGAAGGATTTAATTTCTTCAATTGGATTTATTGGATAAAATGTGTGGTAGGCAGTACAGTCATTACGTTTATTTTCCTGTTGGCCATTGAAAATTTAAGGCGTTGATACGCACTTCAGCTCAACAATATACAGATGTATGAAGGATTATAACCTTGAAAATCGAAGAAATGTCATTGCGTTGGTGGCTATCATCATAGTGGTCACGTATATCATTCGTCTTTTTACGTTACAGTTGTTGAGTGATGATTATAAGAAAAATGCCGATAGTAATGCCTTCTTGAAGAAAATAGAATATCCTTCTCGTGGATTGATCAGTGACCGTCATGGCAAATTGTTGGTGTATAACCAACCTTCTTACGATATCATGGTCGTAATGAACGAACAGAAGGACCGTATCGATACCCTTGAATTTTGCCAAGCATTGGGCATAACGAAGGAATTTTTTATTCAGAGGATGGCTGAAATTAAGGATGTAGATAAAAATCCCGGTTATTCAAGATACACTCAGCAGCTTTTCATGTCGCAGCTAAGTGATAAGGAGTTTAGTATCTTCCAAGAGAAAATTTACAGGTTTCCAGGATTTTATGTCCAAAAACGCAGCATCCGCCAATACCAATACCCATATGCCGCCCACGTATTGGGTGATGTAGGAGAAGTCTCTACGGGTGATATAGACAATGATAATTACTATCAAGCGGGAGATTATATTGGTAAGCAAGGAGTAGAACGGTCTTATGAGCAGCAATTACGTGGAAGGAAGGGCGTGCAAATCTTGCTTAGGGATGTTCATGGCCGAGTACAGGGAAGCTATCAGCAAGGTAAACTTGATGTAAAACCTATTCCTGGAAAGGACTTGACCTTAAGTCTTGACGTACAGCTTCAAGCTTTGGGTGAACGGTTGATGGAAGGAAAAATCGGTAGTATTGTTGCCATAGAACCTTCGACAGGAGAAGTTCTGTGTATGGTTTCTTCGCCGACATTTGATCCCCGCTTGATGGTTGGGCGTCAACGTGGAAAGAATCATAAGGAATTGTCTAGGAATATTTGGAAGCCTTTGTTGAACAGAAGTATCATGGGGCAATATCCTCCAGGCTCAACTTTTAAGACAAGTCAAGCTTTAACCTTTTTGTCTGAAGGAATTATTTCTCCACAAACGGCTTTCGCTTGCCATAGAGGTTTTTATTATCGCGGCTTGCACGTAGGCTGTCACAGTCATTCTTCTCCGGTTTCCCTAATTCCGGCTATCAGTACTTCATGTAATGCCTATTTCTGTTGGGGACTTTATTATATGATGTCTAATAGAAGCAAGTATAAAAGTGTTCAATCTGCCATGGATGTGTGGCGAGATTACATGGTTAGCATGGGATTCGGTTATAAATTGGGAATAGATTTGCCGGGAGAGAAACGGGGATTGATACCTAATTCTTCTTTTTATGACCATGTATACAATGGTTC
>Ga0172378_10007648_pt1 | contig 10047 bp, 9 predicted proteins | sample GrowelOW332metaG_FD_119755 | JGI IMG/M metagenome (GOLD analysis project Ga0172378, IMG submission 119755) | Groundwater microbial communities from an aquifer near a municipal landfill in Southern Ontario, Canada - Pumphouse #3_1 metaG | ecosystem: Environmental > Aquatic > Deep subsurface >... | reverse complement strand
CTGCAGATGGTTCACGTCCAAGTTCCTGAAGAAGCTGTCTAGAAGCTCTTGACACCTTATGAATTGTTTCAACCATATGCACAGGGATTCGTATTGTTCTTGCCTGGTCGGCAATTGCACGTGTGATGGACTGTCTTATCCACCATGTAGCATAAGTTGAAAATTTAAAGCCCTTACGGTAATCAAACTTTTCAGCTGCTTTCATAAGTCCGAGATTGCCCTCTTGAATAAGATCAAGAAAAAACATTCCCTTGCCAACATAACGTTTTGCTATACTAACGGCAAGTCTAAGGTTTGCTTCAACAAGCTGATTTTTTGCTTCCTCATCGCCCGCTGCCATACGCATAGCGAGTTCCTTTTCCTTATCAGCATCAAGCAATGAAACTCTTCCTATTTCCTTTAAATACATACGCACAGGATCATCAATCGCAAGTCCTTCTTGCTCAAACATTTTTTGCATATTCTCGCCAGAATCAAACTTTGCAACTTCCTGCTCAATTTCAAGAGTATCCGATTCATTAGGCACGCCGGGGATGGTAATGCCGTTATCTTCAAGGGCTTCATAGAACTTGTCAATTCTATCCATATCATAGTTAAGTCCTTCAATAACCTCATCTAAATCATTAGCTGAAAGACCGTTCTTTTTGCCTTTTTCAATTATTTCATTAACGTCAAATTCTTTTTTTTCAAGAACGTCTTTATCAGACTTTTTTGAATTCTCATCTTCCGCCTCATCTGGCAACAAACCATCGAGAATATCAACTTCATCCAACTCATCCAGCTCATCGTCCTGTGCCTTCAAAACTTTTGAGCTGTCAACAACATCCTCATTGTTTTCATCTATTGCCGTATCATCGGTTTTCTTTATTTTACGTCCCATATACTTCCTCATTTTTCTTATGTATTATTTTTATTTTTAACAGCGTTCTGTCGCTTTTTGTTAATTAAATCGGATAAACTTTCATTTGCCGCTTCTTCGGATTTATATTTTGCATTTTTAAGATTTTCAATTGCTGAAAGCAAGACATCCTCACCATTGGAAACAAGCTCTTCTCTTTGTCTCACCATGCGAAAAATTCTTGACATCTCATCGAGTGAAAAACTTTCTCCCATCAAATTCCTATTAAAGCCGTTGTCAGATAACTGCAAATCATAAATCTTATCAAAGACACGCCTTGCAAAATCAGTAAAAAAGTCATCAGAGCAAAGTGATATTTTACCGTTCACAACTCCACTTCTAAAACTATCATAAAGTATCAGCATTCCAAGAATTGCTTCCTCCGCTTTTGCCGCCTGAATATTTTTTGCAGAATCCGGATTTATCCTGTCAGAAATTCCCCTTGTCGCAAGCTGTATTTGCAAACTTTGTTTTCTGTTTTGCTCTTTTGAATTTTTATGACGGAGACGCTCAGTATCGTTTGCAAGGCTTTCCTTTGCAAGTCCTAGCCTTTCAGCTGCAATCGATATATATATATCCCTCTCAACGTTAGAATATACCTGTGAAATCACACCACACACATCAACTGCCGCTTTTATTTTCTGATCAGGCAGCGCAATGTCATAATTGCTCACTATATTTGAAAGTTTAAATTCAAAGCCCGTCCTGCTACCCTCAAGCACTACGGAAAACTTATCCGCACCAAATTTTTTTATATATTCGTCTGGGTCCTTTGCTCCGATGAGCGTAAGCACACGCATATCGATTCCAACCTCGCCAAGAAGACGCATTGCCTTGTCGGCCGCTTTCTGCCCTGCCTCATCACTATCGTAAGTTATTATAACTTTTTTAGTGTATTTCGCCATAATGCGAGCCTGCTCTGGAGTTATTGCAGTGCCGAGTGTCGCCACAGCATTCTGAAATCCCGCCGCATGTAGCGCAATAACATCCATATATCCCTCACACAAAATCATCTGCTCTGCACAATAATTTTTGGCATAATTAAGTGCAAACAAATTTTTGCTCTTCTTAAAAGCAGGGGTATCCGAGGAATTCAGATATTTCGGTTTAGAATCGTCCATAACTCTTCCGCCAAAGGCTATCACGTTACCAGCTAAGTCAATTATAGGAAACATAACACGATTTCTGAACATATCAAAGGGACGTTTTGTTTTCTGACCTATTCCGCACAAAAAGCCCTTTACCATTTCTTCGTCCGTATAGCCTGCGGTTTTTAGATAATTATACAGCATACCAAAATCATTCGGTGCATATCCAAGTCCAAAATGCTTAATAGTTGATGGTGACAACTGCCTTTTTACCGAAAGATATTCAAGTCCCTCCCGTCCTATTCTCTCATCTAAGAGCATTGAACGGAAAAACTTTGCTGCTTCTTTATTCATCTCCATAACTCTTTTTCTCGATATGGAGTCTGTTTTATCACCTTTATCCTGCGGAATAGTAACAGATACTTTTGCCGCAAGAAATTCTATTGCCGATACATAGTCAAGATTTTCAGCTCTCATAACAAAACTTATAACGTCTCCGCCGACACCGCAACCAAAGCAATGAAAAGATTCACTTGCAGGAAACACAGTAAATGACGGCGTTTTTTCACTGTGAAACGGACAAAGTCCCACAAGATTTGAACCTGCCCTTTTAAGAGTCACATAAGAGCCGATAATATCCTCAACACTGCACCTTGCACATATTTCATCAATAATTTCTCTCGGTATCAATCGCTTTTCCTCCATGGCTTAGGCACAAACAATTCTGTGTACTTGTCTATTGCATATCTATCTGTCATACCCGCTATATAATCGCAAACACATCTTTCAACAGTATCGTGTTCAAGATTTCTAACAAACAATTCAGGCATAGCCTCTGGATTTTGAACGTAATATTCAAACAATCTTATAAGCAGCTCTTTAGATTTTGTCTCCTCACCTTTTGCAATAGGGTTAAGATAAACACTTTCAAACAAAAAGTTTCTCAGCTCTTCTGTTGCCTGTCCAATTTCCTCCCCCATACGGATATCGTTAATACCCATACTGGTATCTATTATGGAGGTTACCATCGTATTTATTCGTTCGCTATGACGGTTACCAAGAATTTCACGCAAATGGAGCGGAATATCTTCGATTTTTAGTATTCCAGCGTGACAAGCATCATCTATATCATGATTTATATAAGCAATTCTGTCAGCAAATTTAACGATAAGCCCCTCAAGCGTAGCAGCACGATGCTCGCCTTGATGATTGACTATACCGTCACGAACTTCCCATGTGAGGTTTAAGCCCTCACCGTCATTTTCAAGTATATCAACAACACGGAGACTTTGTGCATAATGAGTAAAATCCTTTGAATAACAGCTTTGCATTACCTCTTCACCTGCATGTCCAAACGGAGTATGTCCGAGGTCATGTCCAAGTGCCGCTGCTTCACTTAAATCCTCATTGAGGCGTAACGCTCTTGCTATAACCCTTGCAATTTGCGTAACTTCAAGAGTATGTGTAAGCCGTGTTCTATAATGATCACCGACAGGCGCTAAAAAGACCTGAGTTTTGTTCATCAGTCGCCTGAAAGATTGGGAATGAATAATTCTGTCCCTATCGCGCTGATACTCAGTTCTATTTTCACAGGGTGTGTATGGGTGAAGTCTACCACGCGTTTCTGAGGTCAACTGCGCAAATTCGGACAAGGTTTCTTTTTCTCTTTCTAAAAAGAATTGAGAAGTATTCAAAACAGTAGCCTCCTCTTATAATTTTGCTATTAATAGTAATATACGCAAAAAAAGTTCGAAATACTTTTTTTGCTTAAATATTTTTTATTATTTTTACGATTTATGGGGTTTTTCGACCAAAACAGAGGATTGACACGTAATATTCCGCATCAATCCATGTATTTTGTAATATATTTGTATGCTTAATCAAAACCGCATAGATATTCGGTTTACATACTTTTTCGGATTTAAAAATCATTACCGTCTTCCACTGTCGAATCTTGTGCCTATCCGAATAGGTTTAATTCTACCTTGACTTATAAAATTTATTTTTTCCATAAACATATCTATTCCAGATTCCACAACTGCAACATTCAGCTTTACATTTTCAAGAAAAATAGTATTATCAACTATAATATCCATTTTTGAAAACTCATTAATATACCTATCGTAATCAGAATAAGGTGAAGAAAACTCAAATTCTCCATATTGCTTGTAAGTGACAATACCTGCCGCCACAATCGCAAGTGAGGCAGTATGAGAATATGCCCTCACAAGTCCACCTGCACCAAGCTGAGTGCCACCGAAATATCTTGTTACAACAACACAAACGTCATCAGCACCACACTTGCGTATTACATCAAGCACAGGCATTCCCGCAGTACCCTGAGGTTCTCCATCATCAGAATACCTTGCAATAATTCCGCTTTTGATATAATAGCCATACACATTATGCGTCGCATCAGAATGCTTGTGTTTGATATTCCGTATAAAAAGCTGTGCTGCTTCCTCTTCTTTCGCTGGTGTGGCATAGCCTATAAATATTGACTTTTTTATCTCATACTCAACACTTGCAGTATTCGCAAGCGTTGTATATGTCACCTCATTCTGCAAAGCTTTCACCTCCGAATTTACTCTACTATAAATTCCTTTAACAAACTCTCTGTTTTAGCATCAACCGTTGCAATGACACGAACAACATCATCAAGATAAACACATTCTATAACGGCTGCGTCTGAATATAATTTACTTACAAGAGCCTGCTTTGCAAGCGGAATTAAAAATGTTATAGTCTTTTTACCGTCGTTAACTATTTTCTCAAGCTTCGAAATCAAAAGGTCAATACCCTGTCCTGTTTTTGCCGATATATAAACTATATCCTCAAAATCACCGACTTTTCTCATGGTAAGCGTTTGATTTGTTTCTATATCGCATTTGTTGAAAACATACAAGGTAGGCTTGTCCTTTGCTCCAAGCTCAGCAAGTGTATCCTCCGTAACATGTAACTGTGATTCGCAATCTGGGTCCGAGCTATCTATTATTATAAGCAAAGCGTCGGCATAAACTGCTTCATCAAGTGTGCTTTTAAATGCTTTAACAAGATGATGTGGAAGATTTCTAATAAATCCAACCGTATCGGTTAGCAATACACTCTCACCGCATGGCAGCTCATATTTTCTTGTTGTAGGGTCAAGCGTTGCAAAGAGTTTATCCTCTGCAAGTATCCCCGCGTCCGTAAGGCTATTAAGCAATGTTGATTTTCCAGCGTTTGTATAGCCAACAATTGCAATTTTCATCAACTTGCTTTTATCTCTTGCTGCACGCATTGTCATTCTGCTTTTGTCAATTTCCTTTAACTCCTCTTCAAGAGCTGTGATTTTTCTTTTCAAATGTCGACGGTCGCTCTCAAGCTTTGATTCACCTGGACCTCGTGTTCCGATACCACCACCAAGTCTTGAAAGTTCATTGCCCCGACCGATAAGTCTTGGCGCTGTATATTTGAGCTGTGCCAATTCAACCTGCAAACGTCCCTCACTTGTGGTTGCGTGCAAAGCAAAAATATCAAGGATCAGCATAGAACGGTCAATAACTCGTGCCCCGTCAATGCTGTCCTCAAGATTTCGTATCTGTGAAGGTGACAAATCCTCGTCAAAGACTACTAAATCCGCATTATTATGCTTGCAGAGATACGCAAGTTCTCCAACTTTGCCACTGCCGATAAGAGTTCTCACATCTGGCGCCGCCTTTGCTTGTGTCAAAACAGCAACTGTCTCTCCACCCGCCGTTTCCATAAGACGTGACAACTCAGCAAGATTTCTCTTCCAGTCCTCTCGTTGATCACCGCCAAAGTCAACCTCAACAAGTACGGCTCTGCTCATTTCTATTTTATCTTCTTTCATATAATATGACCATGCCGATAATAGCACAAACGGGAAATGAAATTAGCATAGTCCCGTCTCGCCGCCTTCGGCTTTATTCCTACTTTCTTTTTTATTTTCAATCTGACCTCCTTAAAAAATGTAAAAATCACATTGTCACAACAATTTTACCTAATGCAAACTATATTGTCGCAAAAAATAAAAAACTATTTCTAAATCAAAAAAAATGCTTTTAAGCAAACAGGGCAAAGAAACGCTGCGTTTCCTTGCCCATAGCTTTATGATGAATTGCTTATTTGCCAGATGTTTCAAGTCTTCTCTTGAATTTATCAACTCTACCGCCAGCATCAACAAATTTTTGCTTGCCTGTAAAGAAGGGATGACACTTCGAGCAAATATCCACCTTCATCTCTCCGCCTTTTGTGGATTTTGTAGTTACAGTTTGGCCGCATGCGCACTTTATTGTAACATCTTCATATTTCGGATGAATTCCTGTCTTCATTTTTACACCTCACTTTACATATTGATATTCATAATGGATTAGATTATACCATATATTCCGACATTTTGCAATAGATTTTTGAAATTTTTTTTTGCTTTTAAAAAATTATCCGATTTTCCCTAAAAGTTCACAACGAAGCTGATCGATAATTTTCTTCTCAAGCCGCGAAATATAAGACTGAGATATACCAAGTTTATCAGCAACCTCTTTTTGCGTCATTTCCTTTTCATCTCTCAAGCCGTAACGCAGTTCAATGATTTCCCTCTCCCTATCATTCAACGACTCAACAGCCCGTCTAATTATTTGCCTCTCTTCATTCTGCTCTGTTTCATAAGCTATATTGTCATCATCATTGCCGAGAATGTCGGAGAGCAACAGCTCATTCCCATCCCAATCGGTATTAAGCGGTTCGTCAAGAGATACCTCACTTTTAATATTTCCGTATTTTCTTATATACATAAGTATTTCATTTTCTATACAGCGTGATGCATATGTGGCAAGCTTTATGTTTTTATCGGATTTAAATGTGTTGATAGCCTTAATAAGTCCCACTGTTCCGATAGATATAAGGTCTTCAAGACCAATACCCGTGTTTTCAAATCTTTTTGCTATGTAAACCACGAGCCTCAAATTATGTTCTATGAGCAGAGGCCGTACGGATTCATCAAAGTCAAGTGAAGCAATAGCCCGAGCTTCATCCTCTCGTGAAAGCGGCGGAGGCAAAGTTTCCGAACCATTTATATAATATACGCCGTTTTTTCTGCATCTTATTGCATATTTTATTTTTAAAATGAATAATTTAAGCTTATTTAGCACAAACATATTTATATCTCCATTCTGCCGCTATGCGGCTACACTATAATACTTATACAAGTAATTCATTCGGCAACAAAGCGCTGTAGCCGTCTGCTGTATTCATAATTGACGATGGCGCAAAAAGTGCGTCTACCTCATAGGGCTCTTTTTTTCCTTCACTCGGATAAATGCGTATTTTATCGGGGGTAAAAGCATAGAGCAGGCCGTTCCCTGTTGCTGTTTTCGCAGGAATTATAAAAATTTTGTCACGTGTGTTTGGCACATAGCAAGCTGAATTTTCCCCTATTACAAATTTTACGAAATCCGAAGGCAACATCTTTTTTATAACTTCAATATCCACAACAATCACGGGTTTTCCGCTTACTGGCTCGCAAAGCAAATTACCACTGTCACAAATTGCCTCTGTTCTCACGGATTTACCTTTATAAACAATCTCAACCCCTGCGGTTTTCTGCATTGCACTCTTTTTAAAAAATTTGCCACCAATAGCTGTTATTAATCCGCTTATCGCCGCAATTATAGCAAAAGCCCAGACAGAAACACCGTCGCTGTCTTGCTTAATTATTTCAAAAGGAAGATTGATTCTGTTAAGCAAACTGAAAATAGCGCTCATTAACCCCCCAAGCGCTGCACTAACTGCAAAATAAACCGCACTTGTAAGTATAACCTCGCCAAGCTTTTTCCCTTTTTTACAGAAAACAATAGCACACATCAAGACGCACACTCCGATATCTATAAAAACAGATAGTATAATAGTAAAATCCGCAAGCAACGCATAAACGGCATATACGCCGCCAAGCGCAGCGGCTATTATACCTCTTAATAAAGACATCTTTCTGTGAAGTAATGATGCAGTTATGTAAAAGCACAAAAAATCCATGCTGAAATTTATTAGAAATAGAAGATCCGCATATACTGTTGTATCGATATTATCACCCTCTTCCCGATAAATGGGAATAATATCATTATATTTCACCATCAACGAAAAACTTGTCACAATAGGTAAGAATACAAAAAAGTCTTTTCGACTTTTATATATAATTTCTAACAAAATAACAATAAAGCAATAAATTGTAAATAATAATATATATATTGTTTAAACAAAACAAAATGTTTTAATAGCGCATCTATAATAAGTACATTAACTATACAAATCTTGGTGATATAATATATTAAATGCCAAACTATTACTTTATCTAAACAAACTATACGAAAGGCTTTTCGGTATCGTTTTCAGATACCAAAAGAAATTGAAAATGGCTAATTACAGACGAGGTCGTATAAATGATGCTATGTTACATGAAATAGCAATCATTCTACGCGATGTTAAAGACCCGAGAGTGAGCAATAATTTTGTTAGTGTAACTGAGGTTGATGTCACACGTGACTTAAAATTTGCAAAAATCTATTATTCCGCTCTACATGGTGAAGAAAAGGAAATTTCAAAAGGTCTGCATTCATCATCGGGATATATACGCACAAGACTTGCACAGTCTCTCAACCTGAGAATAACTCCAGAATTGAGTTTTATAAAAGACCCTTCAATAGCACACGGCGCTCATATATCATCAATTCTCGAGGGCATAGAATATGCTGATGAGACCACCGATGCAGTCGAAAATAACGATACCAAAGAGGATAGCGATAATGACAAATGATGCCTTACCTGCTACAGAATACAGAAAGTTTTCATTTGAAAAACTTTGCGACAAGCTCTCCCAAAAAGCTGATACATTAATATTGTTCCACATACGTCCGGACGGCGATGCAGTCGGTTCGGCTTTTTCGCTTTGCAATATATTGCGTGAGCTTGGAAATAAGGTTTTCTGCGTGTGCGACGATGAGGTGCCAGACAGACTTAAATTCATTGTAAACAACGAACAAAAAAGCACTCTTGTGTCAGCGCTTGATAAAGATTTCATCCCAGAGCGTATCATCTCGGTAGACTGTGCGGCAAAGAACCAGCTTGGTGAACTTGCGCATATTTACAAAGACGAAATAAACATTATGATAGACCACCACAGAACAGGCTCACCTTTTGCAGACAATTATATCGATCCTGATGCGGCGGCTACTGGTGAGATAATATTTGAGGTAGCGCAAGAGCTTTATTCACGCAAGGTTTTAAGTCAAATCACAAAACGTATTTGCGAAACCTCTTATGCCGCAATAAGCTCTGACACAGGCTGTTTTAAATACTCAAACACAACCGTAAAAACACACCTAATCGCCGCTGAAATAATCAAATCTCAAATTGACAGCGCAAAAATAAACTTCCTGCTTTTTGATGCAAAAACAAAAGAACAGCTTGAAGTAAGCCGTTTCGCCATTGAGCATTTAAAGCTTTATGACGGTGGGAAAATTTCGATAATTTCCGCAAGCTATGACGATATATCCAAAAACAATTTTACAAAAGATAATCTCGATATACTTATTGATGTGGCACGTTCTATACACAGTGTTCATGCGGCTGTTTCCATAAGACAGCTTGAAACAAAAAAACAATTTAAAGTATCAATGCGTGCAAATGAAGACATCGATGTTTCGATAGTATGTAGCGTGTTTGGTGGAGGCGGGCACGTCCGTGCCGCAGGCTGTACCGTAACCGCGGAGAGCGAATCTGAAGCTATTGAAATTCTGCTTAATGAGCTAAGAAAGCAAATAAAATAAACGAGGTATTGCCACATGAATGGACACAGCGACATAAAATTTGCCGAACTCAGCACAGAAGCTCTCGCATATCTCGGTGACAGCGTCATTGAGCTTTGTACTCGTGATATGCTTGTGTGCCGTGGCATATCAAACTCAAAAAAGCTAAATATAGAAGCGCTCAATTATGTCCGTGCCACCACACAAGCGGCCGCAATGCGAGAAATTCTCGGTATACTAACAGAAGAAGAACTTGCAATTT
>Ga0172378_10007645_pt1 | contig 10051 bp, 6 predicted proteins | sample GrowelOW332metaG_FD_119755 | JGI IMG/M metagenome (GOLD analysis project Ga0172378, IMG submission 119755) | Groundwater microbial communities from an aquifer near a municipal landfill in Southern Ontario, Canada - Pumphouse #3_1 metaG | ecosystem: Environmental > Aquatic > Deep subsurface >... | reverse complement strand
CAATATTCATACTCGCCATCCAAGATGTCCACAATAACATCTTCGGTGATATATTCATTTTTACCATCGGCAGCAACCCTGTCTGTCACATAGTTGACCATATCCTGCTCATTTATCTCTGATGTAGATGATGCATCATCCGTAGATTCGTCCAGCAATCCACTATCATGATAGAAATCATAAATGACATCCAACAGATAATCCACATCATCCCTACTCAATAGGTTCTTCTCCTCCTTGGGCAGTCGTTTGAGAATAAAGTCGATCGCCTCGTTTTCATTATATTCAATATCTCCCATATCTTCAAATTATAAATAAAATCAATAGACCCTTTCTCCAAAAATGAAACTTCCGATACGGACAAGCGTACTCCCCTCCTCTACCGCAAGCTCCCAGTCATGGGTCATTCCCATAGATAATGTGTCAACCTGCGGATCAAAACTATCCTTCACCTCCGAAAAGAAGGAGGATATGGAAGAGAACTCCTCCCTTATCTGACTTTGATTGTCCGTATTGGAGGCCATACCCATTAGCCCGCGAATCTTTACATGTTTAAATTTGGACAGTACAGACTCCCGGTACAACGCACGGACATCGTCGAAGTCGAATCCATACTTCGTCTCCTCCTGGGCAACATGAAGTTCCAATAGGCAATCTATCACGCGACCACACTTTTCGGCCTGTTTGTCCAGCTCCTGCAATAGTTTTATACTATCCACACTATGCACCAACGCCACATAAGGTGCTATATATTTCACCTTATTAGTCTGCAGATGCCCGATAAAATGCCACTCTATATCTTTTGGCAATGAAGATTGTTTTTCAGAAAGTTCCTGCTCCCTACTTTCACCAAACATGCGCTGGCCCGCCTGATAAGCCTCCATTATGGAGCTTGCAGGATGGAATTTGGAGATTGCCACCAACCTGGTCGTCGATGGCAGCCTCTTATTGATGAAATCTATCTTTTCCGCTATCGTCATTTTTCTATCATTAAAATTTTGAAATCTCACTTTCAACCCAACAATGGGAGACAACACTGAAAAAAATCCATCAGAAACGAACTACGGCGTCAGACATCAAGCCTCCTCTGCCGTATCTTTGCTCAGCTCTTCGGCAAGCAGCTGCTCCTCACTCTTTTTGGTAGGCTCTTCGTCTATCGAATAAGGGAAGATATCCATTATCTGCGTTTCCGTGATACTAGACACCTCATAATCGGCCATCGTGTCTTTCATCGCATCTGCCAGATGATCCCAAGCCTCCTTGATGTTAGAACCCAGCACAAGGATGTAGCTAGTGATTCTTTTTTCTGTGGCCTTCACCTCATCAATGGAGATGAAACTAACCTTGCATTTATACCAACGGTCACCCTCTTCGTTAGGGAATATTTCGTTTATCCCCGCCTTCTTCATTCCTGAGATAGAGAAGTCTCCAGTCATGAAAGGTGCCACCTGTTTGCTTATGCGCTCTTCTGCTTCCGAAAACGTCAATGCATCGACAAGATAAGTCTCCGTCACTTTTTTTCCCTTTCCCTTGTCATCTAGTTTTTCGTACTTTATCTTACATTCAAACCAATTATTCATCATAATATCTAAGTGATTTATAATTTATTACGTAACAATGCCTTCTATTTTGGCAAGTCCGGCAAATATAATTATTTAATTCGACAATGGAAGCAGACAAAATATGGAAGTTATAAACCAAGAAGAAAAAGAAGAGAAAGAGAAGCATCATTTTATGCAGTAAGAAAAGAGGAAGTACTCCAAACCTTTTTCCAAAAGAGTTGTTTATCTCTTAGCATCACGGAAAAATCGGGATGAACGTTCAAAATATGTATAACCAAATTTTATAAAAGCAATGAAAAGGACAAAAAAGAGTCTCCTCTGTTTTGTAGGCATTCTATCTTCATTCGGAATATCGGCACTTGCGCAAGATCTCCAAGAGACGGAAATCTACAGGAACAAGGACATGATCTTCATCGGCGCAGAAGATTTAGACAAAGATTCATTACAGGCTATGTTTGTCGAAGCCAGAGAACTAGACAAAAGGGAACCTAGTATGCCAAGCGTCGTATTCTCCACTAGGGACGGCATACTGAATTTCGCCATCGGTGGTTATGTGAAATTCACCACGTCCTATGATTTCGACGGAATAATAGACAATAACGACTTCATCACCAACCAGATTCCCATGACATCCATAGACGGCAACCGGGAACAATTAAGAATGGACGCATCCAAATCCACTCTCTCATTCAAAGCCATAGCTAATCCTCAAAACGTAGGCAAGATTGTGACTTACATATCGGCCGACTTTAGAGCTCAAAACAACATGCTCGACATGCACAACGCCTACATTTCCATGAAGGGATTTACGATGGGATATACCACAAGCACCTTTTTTGACGAGACGGCAGAGCCACCTACCATTGATTTTGAAGGACCAAACTCAATGCCTTTGATTAGGCATACACAAATCAGGTTCAAGCATGACATAACAAACAACTTCAGTTTTGCCTTAGCTGCAGAGATGCCTATGTTCAGCGCCACCTACTCCAAATCAAACCGTAGCGCAAAACAATGCATTCCTGACATCCCTCTATATTTTCAATATTCACTTAACAATGGGACTCATTTCAGAGCCAGCGGCTTATTCAGAGACCTACGTTATTACGACGAGATAACAGAAGAGAGTGAGAATAAATTTGGATGGGGCGCTCAATTCAGTGGCGTGGCAAACTTTGCATCAAAGGTCAAGTTCTATTGGATGGGTATTTATGGAAGAGGCATTTCCAATTACATACAAGACCTTAACGGACTTGGTTTAGATTTGGTAGCAGACAATGAAGAACCAGGCAACATGAAGGACATTCCTGCCTATTCTTGGTATGCAGGCCTCAGATATAACTTTTCGCCAACATTTTTCTGCTCGGCCACCTACAGTCAAGTGCGCGTAGACCCAGACAAAGACTTAGAGACTCCAAAAATGTACAAGTTCTCACAATATATTGTAGGCAATTTATTTTGGAATGTGACACAAAATTGCCAAATGGGAATAGAATACATCTATGGTTCAAAGGAAAACATGGCCGACGAATCGAACCATGCAAACAGAGCACAGATGATGGTACTCTATAATTTCTAACACAACGTAGATATTATTATTAAAATACCATAACTTTTTCATTTTAATTCCACCTTTCTCTTGAACCGGTTTTGCTGTGTTAGTAAGACCGGTTCTTCTTTTTATACACAAGTCAATTTCAACAAGAAACAAGGTCAATCTAACACCCCATCGCCACCTTAACGCAAGGGGGGAGAACGCCAAACTCATACAAGAAAAAACGAACAAAGCAATGCGTCTTCACGCTTCAAATTTGCTTTCGTTGAAGTGGGGCATACTGTCATTCGTTTTTATTCAATTCATCAGTTTGTCTATTGGCAACGTTATTTTCCATGTATTCCGCTATGCGGTTCAATTCGTTTTGGCCGCACGCAATATGGTTATGGAAACGTGTTTGCCATGCAATTTCGATATTTCTTTCGTTGGCGGGATAGGCAACCGCAGATCTAAATTCGCCAACAACAACGGACAACTAGCCCTGCATATTTTCAATATTTGCATTTGTTCTGACCGTAGAGACGCAGCGCACCACGTCTCTAAAAAAAGACACATCCAATATTTTCCGTCATTCTATTGCATAGACGATTCCGAACGTTTCAGGAAATGTTCAAAATTGCGGATGTCACGACCACTCGGATTCTGATAAACATACAGATCGAACTCAGGAACAATAGCCAAAACATGATCGAAGACATCACAAATGACACGTTCATAATCCTCCCATTTCTTTTCATAGGAAAAGAAATACAATTCGATAGGAATACCCTTTTCATCGGGCTGCAGTTGTCTGACCATGTGCAACATTTTCGTGTTGGTGGTTGGCAAACTTGCTATATAACGTTCCAAATAAGCCCTAAACACGCCCAAATTAGTCTGCCTCAACCCATTCACAAGGACAGAATCATCCAACGACTGCTGCTCATTATAGGTTTTCAACCTTTGCTCCGTCTCATCAATATAAGAGGCCAGCAAGTGTATTTTCCGATATTTATCCAGCATCTCCTGCGAACAGAAACGCACACTATTCATATCTATATTAATGGATCGCATCACACGTCTTCCTCCCGACTCCTGCATTCCTCTCCAATTTTGAAAAGAGTCACTCACCAAATTGTAGGGAGGAATGGTAATAATAGTATTGTCAAAATTACGGACCTTCACCGTATTTAACGAGATATCAATCACCACACCATTAGCATTGGATTTGGGTGCGGTGATCCAATCACCCACCTTCAGCATATTATTTGCCGAGAGTTGCATTCCTGAAACAAAGCCGACAATCGTATCCTTAAACACCAACATCAGGATAGCGGCAGAAGCACCCAATCCGGCTAGCAGAGTAGCGGGAGAACGTCCAATAATGATACTGACTACAATTATCAGCCCAACAAAATACAACAAGACTTGAAGTATTTGGAACACACCCTTCAGTGAATGATTCCTGAATTTTTGAGTCATATTACTAATCTCAGACAAGAGATCTATGACTCCACTTAGGAAGCGGACCACCACACCCACTATATACACGGCGCAGCACCTCCGAGTCCATACCAGCCAAGAAGTCTCATCTGTGAATGCCAACGGAACAAGCACATAAATTATTACAGCTGGGACTATCAACGCCAAACGATTAAGCAACTTATGATCAAGCAACAAATCATCCCACTTATTTTCCGTTCTTCTCACTATATGGCCAATAACTCCCACCAACAAGAATCGGCAAACCACATCAGCCAAAATAGCGACCAAGGCAATTAAAACAAGTATCACTATTCGATCCAAAGAATCGGCCATATTTGGCTTTATTCCGATGTACTTCAGCAGTTCGTTCATCCAAATGGTCAAATCTACATTTACCATATCCGCATTTTTATTTTTGGTTTAACAGGGCAAAAATATAGCTATTTCCTAACATTAAAAAGCATTTTGCTTTCGACATGGAACAAAAAAACATCATTTCACGCTTCATCAAACTTCACCCAAAAGAGAAGCACAAAAAGACTTCCTTTCCATGATGATAGAATTCAACCATCACCACAGAAAGGAAGTCCCATTATCAGTCCATAGTCACCTCCGCCTTCAATTCCCTTCTGTCTGTCGAAGCCTTCACTACCACAACCCCGGCATCTAACAAAATACGTCTACTGAAGAAATTGGATGACAAACCAGATTTCGAATAGATCATCCGTCCGTCCATCGAATAGATGCGTACCGAGGTGATCGGCTCCAATGCAGAAGTGACGATCACACAATTCTCGTCGCAGACAATATGGATGCGGTCGTCGTCTTCGGTAGCATCTTGAGAAGCGATCTTATTCTCCTCCACATCAAAGCAAAGGAAATAACGGTTTTCCATGTTTTTTCCTTTCTTTGAATCAATACGGAACGAAAACTCATCCTCTTCTATAGGAACATACTGTTTCTCATCCGCTTTATACAGAGAGAGCTTCACACCCTTCATTTCCATTGCTCCTGTAATCGTCACCTCCATAGGTTCAGACAATTCGGCTTTTATATTTACAGGAATCCTCAACTCCCCACCTCTATTTTTATCCAGCATATTCACAGACAAAGGCCGATTATTTGCTTGGGTGTAAATTTCCGAGCAATTCATCGGAGAAAAAAGCTTCAAAGCATCCTCTTCCGGAGAATACGCGTCCGTGGCTCCATCTGCGAAACCAAGCCACGCACTACTCACTTGCAGACCCTTGTGCGACAACGAGACCTTGAGCCACCCATCGCGTATCGTATCTTTCGAAAAAGGGACAGGCGTACGGCAAACCCTGTCGGACACAAAGCGTAAGGCCTGATGGGAGGAAGAAGGACGCAACATCACCACAAAAGAACTCATAGGAGGGACATACCGGCCTGCCCCATCTTCTGCGACAGAATTACCATCAGACAACATATAGGTTCGGAACGTTCCGTCTCGGAATGCCTTGTATTGTGGATAAATCAAATCTTTGTTGGTCTCGTAGAACGCATTAAAATCAATATGCGACATATAAGGATTTCCCACCATCAAAAAATCCGGATTCCGTTTTTGAGCCGACATTTCTATCTGACCTGAGAATTGCGGAACCGGACAAGACAACGTATCCAGAAACTTACCATTGTCATCTTCCACCAAAAATCTATTTTGTCCGGAGCAAGGCAAGGCCAACCGTTTCCTTTCATCCATCACACACCCGTTAGGGAAGGAAATAGACGACGGGGCCACGGAATCGACATCCGACTGAATATCCATCGCACAAGCATAGCCCATTCCCACAACAGAAAGCGGAGTCTGGTCTGTAGATATTTGTTCGGACCAATCGCCTACCATCCGGAAAGAGTCGGCATCCGCCACACGGAAATAGCGAAGTTGAGGGACAACACCCTTTGCCCTATAGTCTACCGGATACATGTTTTTCAGCGGGGCCGACAACATCTGCCACTGCCGCTGCCTCAACGGCATACTGACATAAGCATTGTCATACGATCCCAGATTGGCAATATGTCCGACACTTCCACCCGGTTTAAAATAAAGATTAGCACAGTGATAACCATTTGCGCCCCTATTTGCTTCCGTCAAATCAGGATAATGCGCTATAGGCAGAGAATCGCCCACCTCATTCCGATAACGGTCGCCGACATAAACATGGGAACAAGCATCCGGCGATACCTCCACCGCCTTCTTCGTCCGATAATCCTGCCAATTATCCGGCTCATTCCAATTGGAGCTCACACTACCCGTCCACTCCAGCTCGGAAGATTCGGAGTCGGGAATCTCCACCATCAAAGAGGCCCGTTCTGCGATACGCTGCGGACTTCCGTCCATACTCCGGCCTACGATTACAGAATAGGTGCCGGCATCCAGTCCTTTCAGCAAGAATGGATTTCCGGACACCTCCGAAAGAGGCACGAGATTATAACCGGGGACGACATTCCCGTTTCCATCACTAACTGTCATAAAAAAATACGACTGCAAATCAGAAAGAGGAAGCCGTTCTTGATTGTCAACATCAGACAAAGACAAAGAGACAGCAGGATCTACACGTCGTCCGTTGACACACTCCAACGTCTCCGTCACTTGAGAAAGGAAGAAAGAGGGAGGCACATCCCTATTCCGTCCGCCCTCCACAGCTCCTTGGTAGGTGCTTTTGTCTGAACAGCGGGCACCTCTAGGCACACCCCGCTGGTCCAGCATCAGTTGGTCTTTCAGGAAAACATCGTTCGTCACCGCAGCCAAATTATCCAACGGCATCCCGTCACAAAGGCACTTCATCGAATCCCGGAATGGCATGCAAGGCAGAACCGAGGCATAATACCCCAAAGGGAAAAGGGATACGGAAGCATCAAAGGCAACCGTCTCGCCAAAAGACGAGGCATCAGAAAAAGTGGCACACGTCACATACTCCGCATCGGCAGGCCTATAAATAGTATCACCAAGCGTAGAATACAAACAATCGTCCATCAAACCATACTTCTGGAAAAAATGGACATCATCCGTCCGTCTCCGCTTAACAGCTCCCGCCCTAGCCGTCAGGTTCGAAGGAGAACCATTTTTCTCCTCATTCCCGGAAAGGATAGTATTGACCACATTTACATATCCGGGAAGCGAGCCAACAGATGTCATCCCAGCATCCAGGACAAGAGCGACGCCTCCGCTACCATCCTCCTCATAAGAAGAGGCAGACGCATTGGAAACTATCGTATTACTGAGCAAATCGACATGCGCCTTTCCGCAGACACCTATCGCGCCCGCATACCGAAGAGATGAATTTCCGGAAATCGTAGAGTTGGCAATCCTACCCGCCTGCTCGTTTCGACCCAACATACCAGCAAAGACTACCCCACCACCCGCAGTTGATGCCAGATTAGAAGATATGGTGGAAGAATAGATTTCCGAGAAACTCTCGAAAAGGAACAATGCGCCACCCCTTCGGGCCGAATTGTCGGAAAACAAACTATTCTGCACATAAACATTGCTGCCATAAGAGAAAAGGGCACCGCCTCCATAGGGAGAATCGGAAGTCTGACGAGTTGCCACAAAAGATGAGTTTTCCACCCCCACACGCGACGAGTCCTGCACATCTCCATAAACAAACAAGGCGCCACCTCCATACGTTGCCCTATTGTCGAAAAACGCGCAATCAGACATCTCCAACAAAGAGGACACCACAGCAACCGCGCCACCATAGGCTGCAGCAGTGAATCCATTGGAGCGGAAACACACATCTGAAAACGAAAGAGACGAGCCCGAGACGGCATAAACTGCACCGCCTCCTCTGAAAGATTCCCCGTCATAGTTTTTTTCTTGTCGTTTTTCTTCCAATCCCACATCATTAGAAAAGAAAGTAGACGAGATGGCATGTAACTCCGACCCCTTCACAAAGAATGCGCCTCCGTCATTGGCAGCACGGTTGAAGCTAAAATAGGAGTTCTTCACCTCTACATATTCGACACTATCCAAAAACACTGCGCCACCACCAACCTCCGAGTCATCCACACTCCGATTGGAGAGAAACCAAGCATTCTCCAACTGCAGTGATTTGCAACGCGACATAGAGATGGCACCTCCCTTCTTCGACTCATTATGGTAGAACAACCGGACACCAACACTCGGAACGGAAGCACTCCTATGCGAAGTATCGGGCATAGACGGATACGCAATCTGCAAAGAGTAGGGACCCACCAAATCAATGGCACTCTTGCCCGAAAGGGATGGCTGCCTGTTATCCCGAACATCACAATTGTCGAGTAACAAGACACCGCCTTTGCTCGACTCTCCTGACAAGACACCGGACATAGAACCTGACAAAGAGGAATTTCTGATTACCAACCGGACGAAAGAGGAAGATTCGCAAAGAATGGCGGCCTCATCGGCAGAAACAGAAGAGACAACCTTCAAGCCCGAAAGGGAGACAGCACCTGCTCCTATCCGAAACACAGGTGGCACACCCGAGCAAACGGTCAAGTCAGGCTGCGCGCCCACCGTATCGGCTCCAACAGAGACATTTGGCAACCCACCAACAACCGAAACATCTCCAGACAAGAGATAAGAACCCTCGTAATAGCCCCGTGCCACATATATATTGACAGGGACACCTTGCGCCGTATAAAACGCAGCGGAATCGACCGCTTGAGTAATGGACAGGAACGGAGAAGACCAATCACCGCCCGAACCGGATACAGAAGCCGCCCCATTCACAAAAAAACTTTTTGCAGACAGAGCATTCATTAAAACAGTAAGAAAAAAGGCGACAGCAAACATGCGTCGGCATAGTGTTAGATTTTTCATTGCAACAGATTTAGAGAACAGAATACGATTCCAATCACCAATAGGACAAAACTCCCATTGACAGATTCTCAGCTCTTTGTCTTATCTTTGTATATATTACATAAAATTCACATATACAACGCATTACAAAGAACACAGATTCTATTTCTGAAACAAACGAACGATACGAATGTTTTTTTCAACAGAACTAAAAAGAAGCAACAAGAAGAAAACATTGCAATCGTCAAAAAATAATTTGTGCGAAAAGGTTTTTTCACACTGCGAGTGCCCCTCTCTCCTCCGCGATCAAAGACAAGTATCCGACTGCCCACGGTGAGGCATATTGAAAAAATCCTGTTTGTTCAGGAAATACCATCCGGAAATCTATGACAACGGAATGCCTTGGCACACTCCGATGGAATGCAATCCCGTCTTTCATCATTTCTTCTATAAATAGATTATCCCGACGGAATATTTTGCCGACGATAATCTGATGGAATAAGCCACACAAGGCATATTGAACTTTAACAAGTTTCTTATAACCAATAAAAAAGAGGATCCGAGAGACAATCCCGAATCCTCTAACCCTGTCGATAATTTTCGTTTATTCTTATATCTTATTTTTTATGTGTTTACTATTTTTATCAAATTGCTTTTTAGCAATCACTT
>Ga0172378_10007642_pt1 | contig 10052 bp, 7 predicted proteins | sample GrowelOW332metaG_FD_119755 | JGI IMG/M metagenome (GOLD analysis project Ga0172378, IMG submission 119755) | Groundwater microbial communities from an aquifer near a municipal landfill in Southern Ontario, Canada - Pumphouse #3_1 metaG | ecosystem: Environmental > Aquatic > Deep subsurface >... | reverse complement strand
CTTCATACAACAACAACAGGTTGCAGTGAAACTCCATGGGGTCTTCGCTTTCAGATGGAATGATCTGGATTGTGCACCAGATTGATTGATTTCACTAGCGTCAAGGCAAAGACAGTGGAAGCCTCGTTGAGCCTTCATGCAAGTCGCCAGTTAAGCGACAAGGTATTACGCTACCTTAAGAGGGTCATAGTTACCCCCGCCGTTTATCGGTCCTTCGTCCGGTTGAAACCGGGTTTCAGATGCCGACACTGGGCAGGCTTCGGCCCCTATACACATCCTTTCGAACTAGCAGGGACCTATGTTTTTACTAAACAGTCGGACTTCTCTTGTCACTGCGACCAGTACCTCTCAGTACTGGCACTCTTTATCCCGAAGTTACAGAGCTATTTTGCCGAATTCCTTTGCCTTGATTATGCTAACACGCCTTAGGCTACTCACCTAGGGACACCTGTGTCGGTTCTTGGTACGATTCCAAACCTTGTAACTACAATGTTTTCACTGGGACTAGGAATCACAAAAAGCGGGATTGCTCCCGCCCCATCACGCTTTCGGTCGCTTCTCACCATTACGGTTCTTCACGACGTTACACGCTTAGACAAGTAGAAAAGCTCGTTTTTGCTATCCCGATCCGGCACTGTAGGCAAAGAGGTTTGAAGTTCAGGAATATTAACCTGATTCCCTTTCGATATCCTCGATTAAGAGATACCTTAGGATCGACTAACCCTTGGCTGACAAACATTGCCAAGGAACCCTTGCCCCTGCGGCGACATGGATTCTCACCATGCTATGCTGCTACTCTCTCCATGATCCTCGTTGGTACACGGTCCATAGGACCTCACGGCCCTACTTCTGCCCATGCACCACGCCCCGCTATCAAATGACATTTCTGTCTTCTATAGTATCGGTATCCAGTTTAGCCCCGTCCATTTTCTAGGCCCACAATCTAGACCGGTGAGCTGTTACGCTATCTTTAAAGGGTGGCTGCTTCTGAGCTCACCTCCCGGTTGTTTTAGACTGCTGACACTATTTCATATTACACTTGACTGGAATTTGGGGACCTTAACTATAGTCTGGGTTGTTTCCCTTATGGCCACCAAGCTTACCCCGGATGGCCTTGCATCCGATGTCTACGGTGAACGCAAGTTCGGAGTTTGACAAGATACCGAGAGGTTTCCCTCCCTAAGCATCCAATCGGTGCTCTACCTCACGTTCTGCCTCGATCGAAGTCTAGCTGCGACTAGTTTCGCGGGGAACCAGCTATATCCGGCCTAGATTGGCCTTTCACCCCTATACCCAAGTCATCCAAACGATTTGCACATCAGAACTGGTTCAGTCCTCCACCTCCCCTTCGGAAGGCTTCAACTTGCTCAGGCATAGATCGACCGGCTTCGGGTCTCCGCACCATTGACTAAAGGCGAGCACACCTTGTCCCTCGTAAAAAACTGCGGACAATCGGTTTCCCTTCGGCTACCTGATTGAACAGTTAACCTCGCCAATGACCAGAACTCCATGGATCGGTTTTCTAACCGAATGGTATAACACTGGTCCACCATTGCTGGCTTCTTCCCTTTCATGCTATACGAATCTATAACCGTATGGTTTCAGGTCTTTTCATCTCCCGTTAAGGGTACTTTTCAGATTTCGCTCACGCTACTACTGCACTATCGGACTAGAGTTGTATTTAGAATTGGAGGCGAATGACCCCCGGATTCACGCAAGATATCCAACTTACGTTACTCTGGAATCTCTTCAATCTCCGTACCAGTTTTCTTCTAAGGGGCTATCACCCTCTATGGCATGGCTTTCCAGCCAATTTTGAATATCCTGGCCCAAGGAGTAAAAGAGTCCGCAACACCACATCTCCCTGATCTTTCGAACAGGGATTCAGTTTGTTCTCTACCGCGTTCGATCGCCTTTACTAGCGGTATCTCGGTTGATTTCTTTTCCTGCGGGTACTAAGATGCTTCAATCCCCCGCGTTCCCAGTCATTACTGACCATTCCGAAGAATAGGAAGTCCCATTAGGTTATCGTCGGATCATAGGCTTCTTGCACCTTCCCGACGCTTATCGCAGCTTGACACGACCTTCATCAGCACTCTAGCCGAACCATCCCCCATACGGCGTAGCATCGCCGCTGGCGTATGATCTAGCACACGTCCAGGTTACGTATGATCGGTTGTCATCAGGCTTTGTCCGCTCTCATCTTCCAATACGGGAGCCCTCGACCACTTCCCCGATAGAGGACCTCTCTTCGGGTGCATGTATAGTGAGTCAGGTTCGCGCCCAACTCAGCGAAATCCCCCCATGATTAGGTAGTATTTAATACTTCCCAATCGGGCGTTTTTCACCGAATTCGGTGTCGACCTGATCCTGATAATTCATGAGTTTTTCTCATGGACCACACGATGTTACACATCGCGCATTCCCCTTTACACACATCTTGTATTTATAGATTTTGAGAATTCCGCCAGAATTACGGCGAAAAAAGGACAAAGGTGAGTCCCGGAAGCAGGTCGCGGAGTGTTTTTAGGTCTGGATGGTAGAGCGGAAGGTAGTCCGGCCGGTGCACAGCACGCCGGAGCAGCCGCGCCACCACCGCCACCTCGGTCGTACCCTCCACTTTCCAGTTTCCTCTCTCAGAAGAAGGGTCTGTCGCGATAAAGATCGGCAGCCGCAACGTCAGCTTCTCCTGATCGCTGCATATGGCCGCCAGAGCATCGAGTTCCCCAGCCGAGAACGGTATACTTTCACCGCTGCGGGTTGTGAACGTCAGTTCTCCGCGCTCGAGATAATCTGTGAGAGTCCGCCGACGCACCGGCAGATTGCGATTGAGATCCGCCATCATCGCCGGAATATTGCGGGGATCGTCTTCGACATGCACGGTCATAGGCCCCCTTATTACTTATCTTATAATTATAATTAGTAATGAATATTCAAATAGGCCGTCCGCCGTGACAGGTCATGCGTTAATTAACGGGAACGCATTACGGGGGCTGTGAAAAACGAGGAAACCCTGGCCGAGGCACTGCGCACCCACCCTTGTTACAACGAGGCGGCGCATCTTAAGTACGCCCGCATGCACATCCCGGTCGCACCCAAGTGCAACATTCAGTGTAATTTCTGCAACCGGAAATACGACTGCACAAACGAGTCCCGCCCGGGCGTGACCAGCGAAGTGCTCACGCCGGAGCAGGCCGTTGAGAAGATCCGCTACGTCAAGAAACGGGTCCCGAACCTGAAGGTAATCGGCATCGCCGGCCCCGGCGACCCCATGGCCAATAATGAGACATTCCAGACGTTGGAACTGGTCGGCAAGGAGTTCCCGGAGATGACCCTCTGTATCTCTACCAACGGTCTCGCGCTGCCTCAGAACGTGGAACGCCTATGGGACCTGGGCGTCCGTTTCGTCACTGTCACAATCAACGCCCCCGACCCACAGATCGGCGCCAAGATGTACAGTGCCGTGCTGTGGCAGGGCAAGCGGTTGACCGGAGAAGAGGGCGCCGCCGTACTGCTGGAACGCCAGCTCCAGGGAATCAAGATGTGCGCCGACCGCGGAATGCTCGTAAAGGCCAACATCGTCATGGTCCCTGACGTCAACGCCACGTCCATCCCGGTTCTGGTCAAGAAGGTCAAGGCCCAGGGAGCTTACATTGTCAACATCCTGCCGCTAATCCCCGTGCCCGGCACTAAGTTCGAGCACGAACGGGCTCCGACCCCGGCCGAACGCAAGGCTCTGATGGATCGGTGCTCGGTGGACGCCCGCATGATGCGCCACTGCAAGCAGTGCCGGGCGGATGCCATCGGCCTGCTGGATCACGACCGTTCCGGCGAGTTCGCCGGCTGCATGATGGGCCGCGGCTGCGGTCCGGCCGAACAGGACCCGCCGGTGCTGATCCGGCCCGACCTGGGCAGTAAGTATACCGTTGCCGTGGCCAGCGACGGCGGACAGAGGGTAGACGCGGGATTCGGAAACGCTTCTCGGTTCCTTGTCTATGCCGTAGACGGCGCCGATGTGAAACTGCTGCGGCAGGTGCGGCCGGAAAACGCCGACATTCCCTTGTCTGGCGAGTTCCACAAGGAACACGTCGAACAGATCGTCACCCTTCTCGACGACTGCGACTGCATCATCGTCCGGGAGATCGGCTCCATGCCCCGCAGCGTCATCGAGCACCGCGGCAAACGGGTGATCCTTTCCGAGGACATGATCCGTGTGGCGGTCTCCGCACTGGGCTCTTCCTGAGCGGTTCTATTAATAGCGTATTTATCCGAGTAGACTATCAGCGGTCTATTTGGAGCGCATATCTATGGAAGCTCAGGAACTCAGGGACGCCTACATCAATTTCTTCAAGGCCCGGGGACACGTGCAGATCAGGTCTGCCTCGCTAATCCCCGAGAACGATCCGACCGTACTGTTCACCACTGCCGGCATGCACCCGCTGGTGCCTTACCTGCTCGGCGAGAAACATCCGGCCGGCACCCGGCTGTGCGATTACCAGAAATGCGTCCGGACCGGGGACATCGACGAGGTCGGCGATGCCAGCCACCTGACCTTCTTCGAGATGCTCGGCAACTGGTCCCTGGGCGATTACTTCAAAAAAGAGTCCATTTCCTACAGTTTCGACCTGCTCCAGACCGTACTCCACATCGACAAGGAGCACCTGGCGGTCACCGCTTTCGCCGGTGATGAGAACGCGCCCCGCGACACTGAGACCGCCGAACTGTGGAAATCTCACGGTCTCCGCGACGATCAAATCTTCTTCTACGGTAAGAAGGACAACTGGTGGGGCCCGGCCGGACAGACCGGCCCGTGCGGTCCCGACACCGAGATCTTCTACGACGACGGCCGCCCCAAATGCAGTCCGGACTGCGGCCCGTCCTGCCACTGCGGCAAGTACACCGAGATCTGGAACAACGTCTTCATGCAGTACTTCAAGGACAAGGACGGCAAGTTCTCCCCGCTGAAGCAGAAAAATGTCGATACCGGCATGGGCCTGGAGCGGGCTCTCCGCATCGTGAACAAAGCCGAGACCGTCTACGAGACCCCGCTGTTCGCCGGGATTATTGGGAAGCTCGAGGAGCTCTCTGGCAAAAAGTACGCGGACGACAAGAAATCGTTCCGTATCATCTCCGACCACCTCCGGGCGGCCACCTTCCTGCTGGCCGACGGTGTGGTCCCCGCCCGGATGGGCGGAGGCTACATCCTGCGCCGGCTGATCCGCCGGGCCAGCCGGTACATGTCCCGGCTGGGCATCGAGGGCGTTCATATGCAGGAGATCGCCGAGGTCGTCGTCCACGAGTACTCGCAGGCGTACCCCGAGCTCGAGGAACACAAGGACACTATCTATCAGCAGATCACTGCCGAGGAAGAGAAATTCCACAGCACCCTGAGCAAGGGTCTCCGCCGGTTCTCAGAGATGGTGGCACAACAGGGCGACAGGAAGAACCTGGACGGCGAAGCCGTCTTCCACCTCTACGACACCTTCGGTTTCCCGATCGAACTTACCAAGGAGCTCGCCGAGGAAAAAGGATACGAGGTCGACGTAGACGATTTCAACGACCGGTTCAAGAAGCACCAGAACGAGTCCCGGATGGATACCAATCAGACCTTTAAGGGCGGACTGGTCGATCACAGCGAGGAGACCACCAAACTACATACCGCCACCCATCTGCTGGATGCGGCACTGCGTGCCATCGTGGACCCGAACATCTTCCAAAAAGGCTCCAATATTACGGCGGAACGGCTCAGATTCGATTTCAACCTCGATCGGAAGGTCACTCCCGAAGAGATCAAGAAAATCGAGAAATGGATTAATGACGCCATCAAGGCCGATCTGCCAGTCGTCTGCAAGGAGATGTCCTACGAGGACGCCAAGAAAAAGGGTGCCATCGGCGTGTTCTCCAACAAGTACGGCGAGCGCGTCAAGGTCTATTGTATCGGTAACATTTCCTGCGAAATCTGCGGCGGCCCGCATGTGACCCACACCGGCGAGCTGCAGGGCTTTAAAATTCTCAAGGAACAGAGCGCTGCGGCCGGCATCCGCCGGATCAAGGCCGTTGTCGGCAATTTCGACTGAACCAAACATTTGGCCGGGGCCTCTCCGGCCATTCTTTTCACCGCGGGGCCGGCAGTTCCGGAGACAGCCTTCCTAGATGCCGCGGATACCATTCTGTGAACTGAAAACCGCGATGAGCGTCAATCAACACCTCAGAGCGGCCGGCCATCATGACAGAGCACTGGAACTCCATCGAATGAACAATCTCCGATTTTCTTTTTTCATCTGTCGATCATCTGTCATCCTTAATAATGTACTTAACAATACATTAATGAATTATTATACACAATGATTCAAATATAAGTTCACTGTTGTGTGGTTCGGTAAGAAAGATGAGGAACGAATACCGGCCCACTCCGGCCGAAGCTGCCGAATTGGCGAAACAGGAAGGCATCCGCCGCATCCCGATCGCCACCGAGCTCTTCGGCGATGTCCGCACTCCGATTGAGACCCTGCGCATCCTGCAGAAGAAGAGCGACCACTGCTATATTCTGGAAAGCATGGAAGACAGCGCCACCTGGGGCCGGTACACCATCCTCGGCTACGACCCGTTACTGGAGTTCAGCTGTAAGGATGGCCGGATCCGCATCGTTTCCCGCGGTAAGGTCACCGAAAAGGCCGGCGACCCGCGCGTCTGTCTGCGGGAGATCATCCAGTCCGTCCGCAGCCCCCGGCTGCCGGACATGCCGCCGTTTACCGGCGGTCTGGTGGGTTACTTCGCCTATGACTACATCAAATACAGTGAGCCGAAGTTGAAACTGCAGGCCGCCGATCCGGAGGACTTCCGGGATGCCGACCTGATGCTCTTTGACCGCGTCATCGCCTTCGATCGGCTGAAACAGAAAATTATCCTGGTCGCCAACGCCGACGCCCAGAATCTGGACCTCAGTTACACGCAGGCTGTTAAAGAGCTGGAGCAGATGCGGGAACTCATCCTTAACGGCACCCCGCTGGAATATCAGCCGGCCGTCATGAAGACACCGTTCCGGGCCGCTTTCAGCAAAGACCAGTACTGCGCCATGGTTAACGAGGCCAAACGGCATATCACCGAGGGAGATATCTTTCAGGTGGTCCTCTCCAACGGCCTGGAAGCCCAGGTGGACGGCAGCATTTTCGATATCTACCGGGTGCTGCGCACAACCAACCCGTCTCCGTACATGTTCTATTTCAGCGGCTGCGACGTGGAGATCGCCGGTGCCAGCCCCGAAACCCTTGTAAAGGTTCAGGGCCGCACGGTCAAGACCTTCCCGCTGGCCGGAACCCGGCCCCGGGGCAAGGATAAAACGGAAGACGCCCGGCTCGAGACCGAACTGCTGACCGACCCGAAGGAGCTCGCCGAACATAACATGCTCGTCGATCTGGGCCGGAACGACCTGGGGAAGATCGCTGCCTTCGGCACCGTTAAGGTCGTGAAATACCACGTGATCGAGAAGTTCTCGTACGTGATGCACATCGGTTCCGAGGTCCAGGCCACCATGGCACCAGGCAAAGATGCCTTGGATGCACTGAGCGGCGTACTGCCGGCCGGCACCCTCTCGGGCGCCCCGAAGTTCCGCGCCTGTCAGCTGATCGACAGTCTGGAGAACAGCCGGCGCGGCCTATACGGCGGCGCCATCGGCTACCTGTCCGCCGACGGCGACCTCGACACCTGCATCGCCATCCGTATCGCCTTCAAAAAGAACGGCAAGGTCTTCGTGCGCTCTGGTGCCGGGATCGTGGCGGACAGCGTGCCCGAGAAAGAATACCAAGAATGCCTGAACAAGGCAAAAGCCGTGCTGCAGGCCACCGAACTGGCCGACGGGGGGCTGGAGTAAATGATCCTGATCATCGACAACTACGACAGTTTCTCATACAACCTGTATCAGCTCGTCGGTTCTATCGACCCCGACGTGAAGGTCGTACGTAACGACGAGATAACTGTGCCGGAGATCAAACAGCTGGCACCGCGGGCGATCATCCTTTCCCCCGGCCCTGGCCGCCCGGAGAATGCAGGGGTCTGCATGGACGTCGTAAAGGAACTGGGCCCCACCATACCCATCCTTGGCGTCTGTCTCGGCCATCAGGCGATCTACGCCGCTTTCGGCGGAAAGATCACATACGCCGTACAGCTCATGCACGGCAAGACCTCAGAGGCCATGCTCTCCAGGCTCTGCCCGCTGTTCCGCGGCCTTCCGACATCCATCACCGTAGGCCGGTACCACTCGCTGGCCGCCGATCCGGCCAGCCAGCCCAGCTGCCTGCGGACGGTCGCCAAGACCACCGACGGCGAAATCATGGCCGTTCAGCACGAACGCTACCCGATCTTCGGGCTGCAGTTCCATCCCGAGTCAATCCTGACCACACACGGCGAAGAGATTATGCGGAACTTCCTGGGGGGAGCTCAATGATTGCCGAAGCGCTCAAACTGGTTTCGGCCCGCCAGAACCTGACTCCGGCCCAGGCCGGCGCAGTCATGGACGAGATGATGACCGGTCAGGCCAGCCCGGTCCTGATGGCTGCTTTCCTGGCGGCGCTCGCCACCAAGGGCGAAACCGTCGAGGAGATCAGCGCGCTTGCCGACGGCATGCGCCGGCACTGCATCCGTTTCCCGCACACCGAACCGGTCTTCGAGATCGTCGGTACCGGTGGCGACGGAGCCAACTCGTTCAACATTTCCACGACCTCGGCGTTCGTCATCGCCGCGGCCGGCGTAGCGGTCGCCAAACACGGCAACCGCGCCGCTTCCAGCAAATCAGGAGCCGCCGACGTCCTTGAAGCCCTGGGGGCCAATATCAGTCTGTCGCCCGAACAGAACACCGTGGTGTTGAAGAAGACCAACATGTGCTTCCTCTTCGCCCAGCGCTATCACAGTTCCATGCGGTTCGTCGGACCGGTCCGGAAGGAACTCGGCATCCGCACCGTGTTCAACATCCTGGGCCCGCTGACCAACCCGGCCTTCGCCGAAGAACAGATCCTGGGTGTTTACTCCGCCGATCTGGTGGAACCTCTTGCCAAAGTGCTCATGAACCTCGGCGTGAAGCAGGGCCTTTCGGTCTACGGCACCGCCGGCCTGGACGAGATCTCGGCCGCCGGCGAGACCCGGATCTGCGATTTCGGTCCGGCCGGAATCAAAAACTACAGCATCAAACCGGAAGACTTCGGCCTCGCTGAATGCACCCGGGAGGATCTGCGCGGCGGCGACCCCGCCTACAACGCCCGGATCACCCGGGACGTCCTGAACGGCAAGAAGGGCCCCCAGCGGGACACCGTCATCATGAATGCCGGCTGCGGTTTGTATGTGACCGGCAAAACCAGGACCATTGCCGACGGCGTGAAACAGGCCGCCGGTCTGATCGACAGCGGCCGGGCGGCCGCCGTGCTGAATACCTTCATCGCCGCGACGAACACCGCCGGTGAGAAAGTATGATACTGGACGATATCGTCGAGTACACCCGCGGCCGGCTGACTGCGGACATGGACCGGACGCCGCTGGCCGACGTGATGGCCGCGGCCGAGGACACCCGCGCGCCGCAGGACTTCCCCTTCCGGCAAGCTTTGGCCAGACCCGGTCTGTCGTTCATCTGCGAGATCAAACGGGCCTCGCCGTCGGCCGGCCTGATCTCCCCCGACTTTCCGTACCTGGAGATCGCCCGGGAGTACGCCGGCCACGGCGCCGACGCGGTCTCCGTGCTTACAGAACCGCACTTCTTCAAAGGAAGCGAGGAGTATCTGCGCCGCATTGCCGGCGCAGTGCATACGCCGGTGCTCATGAAGGACTTTGTCCTCGGAGAGTATCAGATCTACCGCGCCCGTGCATTGGGTGCCAGTGCTGTCCTGCTCATTCCGGCCATTCTCAGCCGGGCCGACCTACGGGACTGCCTGGACCTGACCCGTTCGCTCGGTCTGTCCGCCCTGGTAGAGGCCCGCAGCGAACGTGAGGTACAGGCGGCGGCCGCGGCGGGAGCAGATATAATCGGTATAAACAGCCGCGACCTGCGGACATTCAGGATCGACCTG
>Ga0172378_10007640_pt1 | contig 10053 bp, 4 predicted proteins | sample GrowelOW332metaG_FD_119755 | JGI IMG/M metagenome (GOLD analysis project Ga0172378, IMG submission 119755) | Groundwater microbial communities from an aquifer near a municipal landfill in Southern Ontario, Canada - Pumphouse #3_1 metaG | ecosystem: Environmental > Aquatic > Deep subsurface >... | reverse complement strand
CGAAATAGTTTTTCGCTTACGGTGGACTATTTCACCGAAGACCGCACCGGTATTTATATGGAACGTAATTTCCTGCCCCAGATTACCGGTCTGGAAAGTAAGCCTCGGGCCAATGTGGGAGCTGTAGCCAGCAAAGGATTCGACGGAAACTTCGAATTGAGAGAAAAAGCCGGTGAGGTGAATATCACACTCCGCGGAAACATGACCTACAGTAGGAATGAGGTGCTGGAGCGGGATGAAGAGAACAAGGTATACCCCTACCAATACGATCGGGGATACCGTGTGGATCAGCAAAAAGGTTTGATTGCCTTGGGATTGTTTAAAGATTATGATGATATACGCAATAGCCCTCGGCAAGATTTCGGAACTTATCAACCTGGAGACATCAAATATAAAGATGTGAATGGTGATGGCGTAATTAATGATGGAGACCAAGTCGCAATTGGTGCTACAACTAAACCGAACTTAATTTATGGATTAGGCGCTTCTGCAAGTTGGAAAGGATTGGATGTGAATGTTCATTTTCAAGGAGCTGGTAAATCAACTTATTTTATCTCCGGAAAATGTGTCTACGCTTTTAACGAAGGTGAATGGGGAAATATCATTAAAGGAATGTTGGATAATCGTTGGGTATCGGCTGATATCTCCGGGGATATAGCAACTGAAAATCCTAATGCTTCTTATCCTCGTTTAAGTTTTGGTGGTAATAGCAATAATTATCGTAATTCTACATTCTGGTTACGTGATGGTTCGTATGTACGTCTTAAAACAGTGGATATTGGTTATACAATTCCTAAAAATGTAGTTAATAAATTTCACTTTAATAATGTTCGTATATTTTTGGTTGGAACTAATTTGTTTACATGGTCTAGTTTCAAATTATGGGATCCTGAATTAGGAGATTCTACTGGTGAAGCCTATCCATTAGCAAAATCAGTGACATTGGGATTGAGTGTTAATCTATAAAATAATATGAAATATGATAAAAAAAATATGTATTATAATGCTGACAATTGTTGGATCAAGCATGATCTATTCTTGTTCGGATTATTTGGATTCAGATAAATATTTCAAGGATCGCACCACCTTGGAGTCAGTGTTTACTAATAAAACTTATTCTGAAGAATGGTTGGCTTATGCCTATTCTTTCTTGTCGAATGAATGTGCGGATGTTTGTAGTAAAGGATATACGCCTCACTGCTTTGCCGATGATATGTATTATGGTGACCGCGATGCTAGCTATGATACAAAGGAAGAAAACTATAGATCTTATAATGTGTTTAAATTGGGTGAATATACTGAGGATGACGGTTATAATAATGTATGGGACAGATGCTATAAAGGTATACGCCAGGCAACAATATTCATTCAGAATATTGACATGAACAAAGAAATGTCTCCTGAAGAGATTCTTGATTATAAAGGCCAGGCTCGTTTTGTGAGGGGATATTATTATTGGATTCTATTACGTAAATATGGCCCTGTTCCATTGCTTCCTGAAGACGGTCTGGATTATAATGCAAGTTATGAGGATATAGCTACTCCACGTAGTTCGTATGAAGAATGTGCCGAATACATCAGTAATGAGATGATACAGGCAGCTAAGGAATTGCAATATACGAAACGTGACGAACTTTCAGTTGCTCGTCCTACTCGTGGAGCAGCGTTGGCTACCAGAGCGAAAGCATTGCTTTATGCTGCCAGTCCACTGATGAACGGAAACGCTGATGATTTTGCGAAAGCTTTTGTGGATGATAAGAATCAACCATTGCTTTCTGCTAATTATAGTGAGGCAAAATGGGCGAAAGCTGCTGCTGCTGCAAAAGATGTGATTGATCTTGGAGTTTATGATTTGTATGTTGCTTCCGTAAGAAAAACAGGAACAATTACTTATCCTGCTACTATAACTCCTCCTGCTGATGGTAATTTTTCTGAAAAGGATTGGCCTAATGGTTGGAAAAATATAGATCCGTTTGAATCTTATCGTGCATTGTTTGATGGTGATGTTATAGCATCTTCTAATCCTGAACTTATTTTTACCCGTGCACAAAATATTGGTTCTGAAGGTATACAAGTAATGGTAGCTCATCAGCTTCCACGTGTGGCTGCCGGATGGAATACACATGGCATTACTCAGAAACAATGTGATGCATATTATATGAATGATGGTAAGGATTGTCCGGGTAAAGATGGAGAAATAGGACGCGGCGACGGTTCAAAACGTCTGGAAGGATATGTTGCACAAGAAGATGTTGATGCCGGTAGATATAAGCCATTGGCAAAGGATGTTTCTTTACAATACGCAAATCGTGAGCCACGTTTTTATGCCTCTGTAGCTTATAATGGTTGTGTATGGCATTTGACTAATGAGACTGAAGAAAGTAATCGTGAAAAGCAGGTGTTCTATTATAGAGGAGATGGGAACGGATATACAAATACAGCGTTCTGGCTTCGTTCAGGAATTGGTGTTATGAAATTTGTCAATCCAAGAGATACTTACCTTAATGGCAATCTTGGCAATATAGTAGCAAAAGCTGAGCCTGCTATACGTTATGCAGATATTTTGCTTATGTATGCAGAAGCTTTGAATGAATTGGATGGAAGTTATAAAATTCCATCTTGGGACGGATCAAAAACTTACACAATTAGCCGCGATGTAAATGAAATCCAGAAAGGTATTCATCCGGTACGTATTCGTGCGGGAGTACCTGATTATTCGGCTAGTGTGTATGGTAGCAAAGAAGAATTACGCAAAGCATTGAAACGCGAACGTCAGATTGAATTGATGGGTGAAGGACAGCGTTATTATGATTTGCGTCGTTGGAAAGATGCTCCTGTAGAAGAGACATTCCCTATTTATGGTTGTAATGTCTTGATGACTAAAGATCAGAAAGACCTTTTCCATACGCCGGTTGCTGAATGGACTTTGCCTACAACGTTTGCTCCAAAGATGTGGTTCTGGCCTATAAAACACTCTGAATTGAAACGTAATAAACGTTTGACTCAAACTCCAGGATGGACATCTTATGATTAATGATTAAAACTTATTAAAATATGAAAAAGATATATAGCTTAGTATCAATATTGACTGTGCTTTTATTCGTTAGTTCTTGTAATGATGAATGGGAAAAAGAGCAATACCAGTCTTATGTATCCTTTAAAGCTCCTATTAATGATAAAGGAGTGACAAAAATTAATGTACGTTACAAACCGGAAGGACTAGTGACATATCAGCTTCCGTTAATAGTAAGTGGATCTAATACTAATGACAAGGATATGACGGTTCATGTAGCTGTTGATTCCGATACATTACGCACGTTGAATTTAGAACGTTTCCAGAGTCGTACTGATTTATTTTATCAAGAACTTGGAACAGGTTTTTTCACAATGCCCGAGACTGTAAATATAAAATCAGGAGAAAATGTTTCTTTGATGAATATTAACTTTTCATTAAAGGATATCGATTTGTCTGAAAAATGGGTACTTCCGTTGACTATCGTTGATGATCCTTCTTATGATTATACCGCTCATCCTCGTAAGAACTATAGAAAAGCTTTGCTTAGAGTTATGCCTTTTAATGATTATTCCGGTGTATATGGAGGTACTGCACTAAAGAGTTATCTAAAAGGATATGAGAATGACGCTGCTATAGTAAAGAATGAAATTACCGGTTATGTCAAAGATGAGAATACCATATTCTTTTATGCCGGAACTATAGATGAAGATCGTAAAGATAGACGTAATTACAAGATTTATGTAAAATTCGATAAAGAATCGAAAGAGATAACGTTTACATCTGATAATCCTGAAATGGAATTTGTGATGAACAAGGAACCGTATTTCAGAATACAAGAGACTATGGACGCAACTCTTCCTTATTTGAAACATCGTTATGTGACTATAAATAATATTGATTATAATTTTACTGATTATACTTCGGTACCAGGGTTTAAGATTTCTTATACTGTTAGAGGCTCTTTAACTCTTGAACGCAAAATTAATACTCAGATCCCAGACGAAGATCAAGCTATTCAATGGTAATATTGTTATATTTTTAGAAGAAAGATGTATGGTATAATCCGTACATCTTTCTTTATAATAACAAGAGTGATAATAAAGAAATAACATGAAATCAACTTCTTTTATTAAGTTTCTATGCTTAGCTTTTTGTTTACTATTTTTTGTCTATAATGTCTATGCAAAGGGAACATCATCAAATGTGGCTTATCAAGACCACAATGTAAGAATGACAGTGATAACTGATGGCACAGTTCGTATGGAATGGGAGCCTGACGGTAAGTTTGTAGACAATGCTTCATTCGTAGCAGTCAACCGTCAATACCAACCGGTCTCTTATCAAATAAAAGATAGCAAGAAGGTAATCGAGATACGGACATCGAAGATGATAGTGAGGTATGTAAAAGATAGTGGGAAATTTACTGCAGCTAATTTGAGTATTTTATCAGCGAAAGGCATGTTACCTTTTAAGTGGACTCCCGGAACCATTGATAAAGGAAATCTGAAAGGCACATATCGTACATTAGACGAATACAATGGAGGTATTCACAATAAAGATAATAAGCCAATGCCAATAGAAAACGGGCTACTTTCAACTGATGGATGGACATTTATCGACGACTCGAAAAACTATTTATTTGATCATTCCGATTGGCCTTGGGTTACTGAACGTCAAAATAAAGATGGGCAAGACTTTTATTTCATGGCATATGGTCATAATTATAAATCTGCTCTTAAAGATTTTACGACTTTCTCTGGCAAAGTACCATTGCCTCCACGTTATGCTTTCGGATATTGGTGGTCACGTTACTGGGGCTATTCCGATTATGAATTACATACTCTTATTAATAACTTTCATACCTATAACATACCACTTGATGTGCTTGTTGTAGATATGGACTGGCACTATACTGAGCCGGGTAAAGGAGGATGGACCGGATATACATGGAATCGCCGCTTATTTCCTGATCCTGATGGATTTCTGAAATATCTGAAACAAAACAACCTGCAGGTAACTCTCAATCTTCATCCAGCCGACGGTATAGCTAATTATGAGGATAATTTTGGAATGATGGCGAAATGGATGGGAGTAAATCCTGATTCAACAAAAGTGATTTCTTATGAAGGATCTAATAAAAAGTTTATGAGCGGATGGCTTAATACAATTCTTCGTCCTATGGAAAAGAAAGGAATTGACTTTTGGTGGCTTGACTGGCAACAAAGGCTTAATGATGGAAAATACAAAGATTTAAGTAATACATGGTGGCTTAATTATGTTATATTCTCTGATATGGAACGAAACCGCGAGGTTCGTCCGTTACTTTATCACCGTTGGGGAGGATTAGGAAATCATCGTTACCAGATAGGTTTCTCTGGTGATTCTTATATTTCCTGGGCTTCTCTTGATTTTCAACCATATTTTAATTCAACAGCTTCTAATGTGCTTTATAGCTATTGGAGTCATGACATTGGTGGCCACACGGGCGCTAATTGCATAGATCCGGAACTTTATGTGCGCTGGCTTCAGTTTGGAGCATTGAGCCCAATTCTTCGTACCCATTCTACAAAAAATTCTAATTTAAACAAGGAGCCTTGGGCTTTTAATCAAAAATATTTTGAAGTCATTCGCAATACGATTATTGAACGTTATCAGATGGCTCCCTATATTTATACGATGGCTCGCAAGACATACGATGAAGCACTACCTCTTTGCCGTCCTATGTATTATGATTATCCTGAAAGTAAAGAAGCTTATGATAATAAGAATGAGTATATGTTTGGTGATAATCTGTTGGTTTATCCAATTACTTCACCAATGAAAAATGACAAGTCAGCATTAAAGGTATGGTTACCGAGTGGAAATGATTGGTATGAATGGCATACGGGTACTTTATTAAAGGGTGGTCAGTCTATGGAACGAACATTTAGTCTTGATGAATATCCTATTTATGTTAAGGTTGGCTCGATATTACCTTTATATGATAAAGTGACAAATTTGAAAAATAACGATGAGCCTGTTATTGTGACGGTATTTCCTGGTAAAGAAGGTTTTTTTGAAATGTACGAGGATAATGGTAATGATAAAGACTATGCAACTCATAATGCAAAGACTCAATTAACATCCCAAAGAACAGGTAATATATTAACTGTGAAGATCGGTGCTCGTCAGGGAAATTATCCTGATATGCCTTCCAATAGAAACTTTAAGGTAAAGGTGATTGCTTCTGCGGTCCCTGAAAGTGTAATGGAAAATGGAGTTCCGATTGATTTCAGATATGATGGTAATGACTTGAGCCTTATAATAAATGTACCTGAGACGGATTGTAATAAGGAGAAAGTCCTTAAAATAACTTATCCGGCAGATGCTCCGGAAGTAACAGATGGACTTTTGGCTCAGATGCGTCATGTTCGGGCGGCGGTTATTCAGCTTAAACAACGACAGGCAGACATAGTGCTGAATGAAGAACTTGGAACAATGGAGTCAGCAGGTGGATGTATAACTTATTATCCTAATCAGTTTAAGCAACGAATCGAAGCATTTCGTATGAATTATGCTAATTTGCCTATGGTTTTGCAAGCTCAGAAACTAGATCGAGAAACTATTGACTGGTTTATAAAAGTAATGAAGTAAAAGTAAGAGAGTGCGTTATTTCTATATTTATGACGCACTCTCTTTTATCGAATATTTTCTATTTAAATGGTTATGATTTTTTTTCTAACGCTATTTTCGCTTGTTTCAAAAGCTCAAAATAGTATACCGAGATTTGAATATCCCCGGCTTCGGTTTGAATGGGATTTTAACATTACATGAATCGGAAACACATTGTTAGTAATTTGCATGGACAAGCTCCTATGTTGTGTTGTGCAAATGCCTTTTTGCAATAATATTTGCAGATGTGGTTATTCTATTGATTTGTAAACTAAACGACATTAGAATGTCATAAAAGATGAGTCTATATAATTCTTAATGTATAAAATAAAAATATGAAGATATTTAAATTTATTTTATTGGGAGGTATAATGTTATTGTGGGGACCTGTTGTGTATGGTCAAGTATCATTAACTGAAAGCGAAGATAAAGCTGATGAGTTCACTCTTATTGGAACGAGTAAGAAGGCATGTCTGTATTATGATAGACAGGATTTTGAAGTCGTAAAAAAAGTAGCCCGGCTATTTAGTGATGATGTACGATTAATAACCAATCAACCTATAGCAATCAGTGAAGTAGAAGAGCAAATGGCTTCAAATAGTATTATTGTCGGGACATTAGGCTATAATAAACTTATAGATAAACTTATTGCTAAGAAGAAATTGGACGTAAATTCTTTGAAGGGTAAATGGGAAAGCTTTCATGTAGAAGTAATACTCAATCCATTTCCGGGAGTAAAAAAAGCATTAGTGGTCGTTGGGAGTGATCGTAGGGGGACAGCTTATGGTTTATTGTCTATTTCAGAAGCAATTGGAATTTCTCCATGGTATTGGTGGGCAGATGCTCCTGTAACCAAACAAAAAAAAATATGTATTGAAGTTCAAAAAATGACATCTAATGAACCCACAGTCAAGTATCGTGGTGTATTTATCAATGATGAAGACTGGGGATTACTTCAATGGGCTAAAACGAATTTTGAGAAAGAACGTGGCAATATCGGTCCCAAAACATATGCTAAAGTTTGTGAACTTCTTTTACGTTTAAAAGCAAACTATCTTTGTCCTGCAATGCATGAAGCCTCCACAGCTTTTAACAAGATCCCTGAAAATAAGTTAGTTGCAGATAGTTTTGCTATCGTAATGGGCTCCTCCCATTGTGAACCATTATTATTTAACAATGCAAGCGAGTGGGATAAAAAAACAATGGGAGAATGGGATTATGTAAATAATAAGGAAATGATTGACAGTGTGTTGAAACAAAGAGTTATTCAAAATTCTCCATATGAGAATGCTTATACAGTAGCTTTAAGGGGGCTTCACGATCAGGCTATGAGTGGAGGTAATGATATGAATGAACGTGTAAAGACTGTTAGTGACGCTATAAATACTCAAAGACAATTATTGACTGATATAATAAAAAAGCCGGCAAATGAGATTCCACAGTTTTTTTTCGCTTACAAAGAGGTTTTGGATGTCTATAATGCCGGTCTTAAACTGCCGGATGATGTTACAATCATTTGGGCAGATGATAATTACGGATATTTGAAACGTTTGAGTAATCCGAACGAGCAGAAGCGATCTGGCCGTTCAGGAATTTATTATCACGTTTCTTATTTAGGTAAACCGCATGATTATTTATGGATGAGTACTATATCTCCAGCAGTGATGTATGAAGAACTCCGTAAGGCGTATGATACAACAGCAGATCGTGTCTGGCTATTAAATGTGGGTGACATAAAATCTTGCGAATCCTCAATGAACTTATTTTTGTCTATGGCTTATGACATCAATTCTTTCAATTATGATAATATCTCTACTTATCAGGCACATTGGTTGGCTGGAATGTTTGGGAAAGAATACTATAAGGACTTTCAGGACATCACCACAACATTCTATCACCAAGCCTTTTCCCGTAAACCGGAACTGATGGGATGGGGATACCAGTGGTCAACGGACAAAAATGGTAAAGAACGCAACACTGATACCGATTTTTCATTTACCAATTATCGTGAGGCAGAGACCCGTTTGTCAGAATATAATCGTATTGGATCGATGGCTGATTCTATTTTGAAGAAACTTCCAGAAGAGAAAAAGGCCGGATTTTATCAATTGCTCTATTATCCGGTAAAAGGAAGTGAGCTCATGAATAAAATGGTTCTCTATGGGCAGAAAAATCGTTGGTATGCATTGCAGGGAAGAGCAGCAACAAACCATTTAAATAAAGAAGTAAGAATCTACTATGATAGTTTGCAAGTGATAACCCGAGGGTATAACTCTTTACTGAATAGTAAATGGAATCCGGTAATGACAACAAAACAAGGCTTTGCAGCTTCTTATTTTGAATTACCTAAATTAAACACTATTGCTTTACCGGATACACCTTCCTTAGGAATACAGACAGAAGGAGAAGACATTATCAAAGGAAAAAGTAGTTTTCATTCTCTACCCGCATTCAATACATACCTCCGTCAGTCTTATTATTTTGATGTATTCAATAAGGGAGCTTCTGCGTTAAATTGGGATATTACTACCTCTGCAGATTGGATTCTAGTTAATAAGAAAAAAGGAACAACAAGACTGGAAGATCGTATATGGGTGTCTATTGACTGGAATAAAGTACCAATCGGAGAGCAAGTTTCAGGAGTAATTGAGATTACAGGAAGAAACGCAGGAAAAGACAATATCTATGTTTCTGTTTTTAATCCTTCTTCACCCTCATTAAAAGAAATGAGCCCATTATTTGTTGAGCATAATGGATATATATCTATTAACGCTGCTGATTTTCATAGAAAAGTTGAAAATGAAGATATAGAAATTAAACTCATTCCCAATTTAGGCTTTGAGAATGCTTCAATACAGCTTGGCAATCCTATAGTATCCGTTCAAAGAACAGCCAGCAGTACTGTCCCCTGTGTTGAATATGACTTTTACACTTTCGAGCAAGGTTCCGTAGATGTATATACCTATGTATTGCCCACATTCACTCTGAGTACAGATAGAGGTTTTGCAGGGCATGAGGCCACAAACATCGAGACAAAATATGGAGTATGTATTGATGACGGCCCGGTGATGAATCCTTCAACTTCTTCTTTTGAGTATGCCCAAATATGGTATGAAAGTGTGCTGAAAAATTGCCGGATAAATAAAACAACATTGCATATTAATGAACCGGGCAAACATACTTTAAAAATTCTATGCGGAGATTCAGGAACTGTTTTGCAAAAAGTGGTTTTGGATTTTGGTGGTATGAAACGCTCTTATATGGGACCTAAACCAACCAGGAAAAATGATTTTTAACTTGTCATTATCTATAAGTAAGGTGACAATTATAGTAGGTGCTGACCGGTCGTGAATTCTTTTTCTTTAATTCCCATTATGACCATGAGG
>Ga0172378_10007639_pt1 | contig 10054 bp, 4 predicted proteins | sample GrowelOW332metaG_FD_119755 | JGI IMG/M metagenome (GOLD analysis project Ga0172378, IMG submission 119755) | Groundwater microbial communities from an aquifer near a municipal landfill in Southern Ontario, Canada - Pumphouse #3_1 metaG | ecosystem: Environmental > Aquatic > Deep subsurface >... | reverse complement strand
GGTATTTTTCCCACAAAGCTACATAATCTGTCATTTTTGGCATAAGAATATTTTTTAATTTTGTATGCCGCAAATCTAAACGGAATTAATTTTTGATACAACAGCCGAGTATTGAACGCTTACTACTCTAGCAATCTAATTACAGCCTGTGAAAAGTGGCACATTTGTGAGTGATACAAGTGGCACATTTGGTGTGATATATTCATCGCCAACTTTAGACGACTTTCTTAAAGTTGGTGGAATTTGTATTATATGTTATATACTTTACCAGAGGCTTACATTAGAAAGTCATAAGTTCATTAAGTTTCTTTGAGTTAGTAGCTTGAATGGAGGTACATAAAGTTGCATAACTAGTAGTTATATCGTAACCATGTTCACCTAATATTCGAGTTAATGCATTATGCAACGAAACACAACAAGAAAATGAGCTTCCTTTCAACTGGCATTGGGCTACTGAGAATTTTGCGGGTTGATTGTCATATTGAATCCAATATAGATTTTCCTTTAAATCAATTTCATAATGATGCCTTGGACCTGTTGGATCATCAGAGTTATACAAAGCTGTCTTAAGAATTTTAGGATCAAGTATTTTTTTTATTTTGAACTTATCAAACTCTCTAACAATTTTTAGAGCCTCCTCAATTTCTAATTTATAATGATTTGCAGACAAATCATCGTGAGAAAGCGAATTAAAAATGATTTTGGTATATGTCTCAAATTGTTTTAATGCATTGACATTGAAACAATTTTTTCTGCAATACTCTTTAAATTTTGTATATAATTCACCCAACAATTCAATTTCAACAATTTCACCATCACTCTCTTTATATCGCATATTCATTGGAAGAATATCTTTCAGTTTAGATTCACATGTTTTTCTTAAATAGTTAGCCGCAGCCGGATAATCTTTTATTTTGTAATAGTAAATTGCTTTCTCCTCATAATTCATAGAGGGATCAATCAAAACCGGAAACGGTGTTGGCGGATTCACGGTATCATCAATTCCTTCATACAACTCTATATGTCTGAATTTCAATTCAGTTTGGTTCATCCATCTTCTTGCCAATTCAAACCACTCCCTGTCGTACGTACTGATAAATATCTGAAATTCTTTGAAATCATCAGCAAGTATTTTCAATAGAGGAATACGATTTGACATGTCAACACCAATAAAAATATCATCGAGAAATAAAAACTTCAAATTATCCTTGGCAGGTTTGTCTTGTTTAACAGCTGCTAAATACAAACAGATTGCTATGGAAGATAACCTTGCTTCATTTAAAAAAGAAGGATAATCTTGAGTATCTATTTGCTTCTCGAAATACTTTACATCTAAAAAAAAACTCTTTAAAAGATTGTAATCAAAGTTTTCACCATCTCGGGCACCATCTCGGGTTAAAAAAGAATTTTTATTAGCAATATCTACCTCAATATTCGATTTAAAGTAATCACTTAAATACTTATTTACTTCGACAAATAAACTTCCAAGTAAGTCATTAATATCACTATTTACCTTAGCTAAATCAATGTCAATTTTTTGTAATAGCTCTATGGCAATACCATTAGTTCCTATTGCTTCTTCTTTTGTTTGTTCTGGGTCATCATCATGCGGAAAGAGCTTTAGCTCCTCTACTGCTTTGGGTAATGATCTTATTTTACACTCAATATCTAATATAACCTCATAAATTTTATTACTTGTTGCTTCATCAGTAATTCTCCCAAGCAATTTTTCAATAAATATATCAAATAAATTGGGATTTTTTTCCTCATTATTATAAATAAGGTAAGTTTGTAAAATATCCCTATATGTAAGAAATGCATTTGAAGAATTTAGCAGGTTTGGATTCGAAGATGTTGTAGAACCATCATTATTGAAAATAAGGGTTTCAATTAATGAGTAACTTCCACCACCTTGTTGGTCTGAGATATTAACTTTTATTTCTGTGTCGGGAAATCCGACCTCGCTAAATATGTTTTCTACAGGTTGTATTGCAGGATCATTAGTAGATAAAAAGAAATCCTTCAACCCTTTGAACAAGGAACTTTTTCCACTACCATTTTCGCCATAGATAAATAAATTTTCTCCTTTAGGAAGACTTATTTTGTATTTGTCCTCTTCGCCTGGTTTATTGAGAAATGCCCTGTAGTTACATAGAGAAATTTCAGTGATTCGTTTCATTCGGATTTACGGTTAAGTTTATCTTCTATGGTTTTAAATGGTTCATAGTTTTTAAGGGTTGAAACGGCACTTCGTAGTGGATGAGACACATCGCTCCATTTGAAGTACAAATTTCTAATCTCTTCTAGTTGTAGAGAAACTGATTCTGAATCTGCCATATATTTCAGAACTTCAAAACCTACTTTATGTACATCTTCTTTAAAATACAGTTCATACACAGCTAAATCTACAATATGCTCAAAAAAGTATATTATTTTATTAATAGAGCTATCCTCCTTGGAAGCATCTTTCAGAAATAATATTTTATCAACCAAACAGATAAATGGTTTTTGTTTGTCTAATGATATTTCAGGAATAGGAATTTGCTCCACATATTGCTTTGTATAACGCATTCTGCCTCCTGCTATACGTGCAGTTTTCTGACAGAAATAAAAGTCTGCAACTTTGGAGTTTAACACTGCAAGCAAGTATTTTAGACTTACATTATTGTTTTTACAAGTCAGGAAATATGCTGAATTTGTCAAATACATTCCTTTATCATCATAAGCATAATTAGCTCTGTCAGAGATTTCAATCCAAACAATTTTTGGTTTCTTGAATTCCAAAAGGAAAGCACAATTTCTTAAGTTAGTCCAATGATCTCCTTGATCTTGGCGCTCTTTCAACTGTGGCCATTTTAATAAATGCTCGTAGATTGATGGGTAATCTTTTATTACATCAATACGAGGGATATTTTGTTCACGTACACCATTGTGTGTATTGATTATATACAAATCGTTAAAATCATAACCATAACGTTTAATATCTTTACCTCTTAATAATGGTTTTATAATTTTAGAATTATTTGAATCTAAATCCATTAATAAAGCTCTTTCTTGATCATTTATGTAAAATGCATCATTTAATCCAGTAGTTACACCTCGAAAAAACTCTATATCTTTATCTTTCCATGCTTTTATTGGCTTTCCTATATGTTCTATTCTTTCATTAACTGATCGTGAACCAGAAATTGTCCATGATGAATTACTTAATTTATCAATAATTTGTTTGTTAGAATTAAAGTAATCTGTAAGACTTCCATTTGCAACATCAAATTCAGATGATACGGCGCAAGCTTCTAATCGATTCTTAAATTTTGATTTCTGATAAATAAGGATATTTACAAACACTGTAGCACCTTCAAATATCCGATTTTGACAAAAATCAATCAATTGAAGCGGATTGGTTTCTGAAGCAAAGAAGTTTCGCAACGACTTACCATAAGAAGCCTGCATCCATTGGCGTGAAGTAATATACGAGAGAATTCCATTGGATTTTAATAATTGATTTCCTCTTTCGTAGAACAATGCATAAATATCCCCCGAATTTTCAAACGATTTATATTTTTCATCTTTCAGACTTAGTTTTTCCTCATTTTTCATTCGTTGTATTGAAATATAAGGAGGATTTCCAATCACAATGTCAAATCCTGTTTGCAAACCAAACATCCATTCCGAATCGTAAAAGTCAGCAAATTGTCCTTGATCGTATGGATTCCAATGAGCAATTTTATCAGCAGAAATAGGCGGAAACCCATGAGCTTTCAGTTCGCCTGCAATTTCTTCACGCAACATGAAGTCCTGTTCTCTATACTTCTTTTTTGTTTCGGGAGTTCTTGCCAAAAAAAGTTTGTGGCGTACCTCTATCAGTTCTGCTTCAAGCGGATAAACAGACAAGGGTTTCAGTTGATTGGTCGCGAAACACAAAAGCGTATTTGCTGCTACAAACTTTGTTTCAAGGTTTGGCAATGTTAATATTCCTCTATTGGGCTTATTATCATCAATTTTTTGATCAATAACCAACGATATAAAGAATCTCAGTTTTGCAATTTGTACAGCTATTGGTTGTATATCTATACCATAAATACAGTTTTCAATTAAAAAGAGTTTACGCGCATAATCGGGTTCGTTGGCGTTTATATCAAACGATTTCTTGATTTCTTCCAACCTCAAATCAAGCTCTTTGGTTATTTTGTTTCTCAGGTCAACAAAAGCCAATTGATTTGCTAATTCTCTATCTTTTTCAATACGTGAAATAAATTCAGCGTTTTCACTCTTAGCTCTCTTTTCCTGAATTCTCTGCCAATAATGGTTATTTGGATCTAACTTACTCAAAATGTGAACTAATTTATGTAATACACCCATTGGAAAAGCCCCCGAACCACATGCAGGATCAAGAATCTTACAATCGTCAATAGCTTTAATTAGTATTTTAGTATCATTTTCATTAAACTCATTTTCTGAAAAATCATAAGAGATCAATGCTCTGAGCTTATTAGTCAGTTCATTTTCATGATTATTCAAACAACTCTTCTTTAAGTTATAGTTTAAAAGTCCTTGTTTTACTTCTTTGCTATCAAATACACATAGTTGATTATCGTCTAAAGGCAAATAGGCATTTGAAATTAAATTGTTTTTCAAATATGCAATTATAGATTCGTCCACCATGTAATTAACAATTTCACGAGGTGTATAAAACGAGCCTGTAATTTTTCTAGCAGTTGTTTTGGTTTCGGGGTTATAACTTGCTAAAAGGTTTTCAAAAACGGCACCTAACAATTCAGGGTCGAGTGCGACTTCAATTTCATAAGGACTACTTTCTTCAACAGTAAAATTGTAAGTTTTAAGAATATCAATCAGTCCTCTAACGCTTACATTTGAATGATTATTGTCACCATAAGAAACATTCAAATTAGCGTTATTTGTACCATTAAAAAACAAATAGTCAGGCACTATTAATCTTGTTTCGTTCGATATCCTGTTTGAAAAACAGTCAATACGAATCTCATTTGATTTACCCACATTTCTATCCAAATTTTCGAATAAACCACCGTTTAAGAAAGGGATATTGTGTGTCAGGTCAAGGAAACGTTCTTTGTCCTGAAAGAATCGTTCGTATCTGTAAAATCCCTGAATCCCATATTGTCTGTTAATAAACTTACGTTGTTCACAGCTCATTTCAGTATTGAGTGTTGCAAAAAACAAATTTTGAAGGATTGCTTTGTAATAGGTGCTACCTGTTTTATCCGAGAAATTTAAAATTTTCTTTATTTCATCTTCTTCAAATAATTCATCCGGCACTAATTTTTTCTGTTTTAAAAACCAGACAAATATAAGTCTTGTTATTAATCTGATTGTATAACTTGCATTTCTCACATCTTCATCTTTTACTTCATCAGCTGGGAACTGAACCTTTTGAACTGCAAAGAAAAACCAGTTAGCTAATTCGTTGTAGAATTCTTTTGTAAGAGCTTCAACAGAAAAAGCGTCAGTAATATCTTTTATTGTTATACCGGAAAACTCATTAAAATTAAGAGTGGTAAAAGTTTGTTTTTTTAAACCGAGTAACCTTTGCGCAGGTGTATGACAACTTTTATTAGGACCCAAAACAAAAGAATAACGCTTAGGATGAATACCTTCTTTTAAAAATTTTCCGTCTTCATCAATTACATTTTGTTGGGTAATTAACGATAAACGATAATCAATTTGTGAATTATCTACGCTATGATAAAAAACAAGCAAGCCATGATAGACATCCTGATCAATAAGTCTAACTACAAGTTCTCTTAATTTAACCCTGTTTAACGCAATTTTAATATCATTAGAAGTTGTAATGTCAAGAATTGCAATGTTTTTATTATCACTTAAAGATATTGCACCAAACCGTTCAGCAGAAACAATCTGATCTTTTTCAATATAGATTTTTTCAGATTGTAATTCAAAATGGATTTGTGTCCCAAAAATATCTTTTAATAAATCTTTCCAGTTCTCTTTATTATAAGATAATTGCAAATTTTCTTGTAACTTTTTAAAATCCATAACTCTTAATTATCAAAGCTCTCGCTGATTATTATTTCGGGTTTAAATTCTCTTAGGTTAAAAATGGGTTTCATCGGGAATATCGATTCATCTTCATCCACATGTAAGGGATATTTCCGTAGAATTTTCATTATTTCTTCCAATAAAACAGAAGGTTTCAGCGGAGCTGCTTTCACTTTTTTTACCAATTTATTTATATCCCGCTGCAAATTTTGAAATTTTCCTAATCGGATTGCCGCTTTGGCATTCAACAATAGTTCTTTTTCTTCGGGATTTGCAATTTGTATACGCACTAAAGCATCCAAAAATGCTAAAGCTCTCTTCTCGTTTGGTCCTTGCGTGGTATCAATTTTGCGGTCTTTACTTTTTTCCTCTTCCATTTTGTTAGCAAACTCTTCTACTCCTTTAGCCACATGAGTATGGTGATTGACATTTAAAGGTATTGATTTCTCAGTTACCCTGGCATAAAATTCTTTTTCGGCCTGAAGGAAAGTAAGTTCATCCAATTCTCCATTATCTTTTATCAACAGAAAAGCATCTCGTTTTTCGTTACGAATAAATGAAATGGTTGCTCCTTTTAATACAGGACTTTTCCGACCAACTCTTGCCCTTGTTGGCATGTTTTTTATTTGTTTGAATAAGTCTGGATTATCACGTTTGAATTTGCGTAATTCCAATAGAATTCGGAGTTTTTCGTCTTTTTCTTCATTGACGGTTTTATCAAACAAACCAAAACTTTCGGTTACTTCATCCTGCGAATAAATCTGGCTGTCTTCGCCCATAGCGCTGTGAAAGGCCTGCAACTTCATAATTGCTTTTTTCTCAAGATCGATATCGCTATTAACTTTGGAAGTAGGAAAGAAATTAAAAATATGAATGTTAGTCGCTTTAGAGCCTATGCGGTTTACACGCCCAATACGCTGCATTAATCGGGTACTGTTCCAAGGCGTATCATAATTCACTATAATGTTTGCCCTGTGAAGATTTACTCCTTCTGCCAACACTTCTGTACTGATACAAATATTGTAATCGTCTTTTTGATCTGTCAACGGGATGTTAGCATCAAAATTAGCTTTCACTAATGGGAATTTATCCTTGCGATTTTTGCTATTAACCACCAATAATTTATTGAATCCTACTTTTTGAAGTTCTTCTTTTAGGTACGAAGTTGTTTCTTTTGACTCGGAAAAAACCACCAGTTTGTCATCTTTATTAATAGCTTTATCAAAAAGACGTGTATTAAGGTATTTGATAAATACATCCAATTTAGGATCTTGTATGATTTCAGCCCATTTGGCAACTAAATAATCTAATAACATTTTGTCGTTTTTCAGCCCTGTAACAAATCCCGGTTCAAAATCATCAGCTGTGCAAATCTCAATTGTTGGATCAGTTTCACTCAAATCAGTAAGCAAGGTGATTAATTCTTCTTCTTTTCCTTCGTTTATGAATTCACTTACCTTGTGATTGGGGGCAATGTAAATTCTGTCGTTTTCGAACATGGTTACCATTGCATTTGTGGCCTCAGCAAAACGAGCTATAGACTGTTTAAAGGCGTAAAAACTACTGTCTATGCGTTTAACCAACATGGTTTTCATAATAAAAGCCAACTGGGTGGAAATCATATCCGCTTTTTGGTATTTTACTTTTTTATGCGGCTTTAAAAACCGAATTGCCTGATACCGATAATATGTTAACCCTTTAGTGGGGTGGCTTAAACACTCAATAGTCTTATCGTATAGGTTATCCAGATTTTCATCGAGTAAGTAAAATATCTTTTCCGGTTTATTCACCGCAGGGAAAATAATACCTTGCTCTTTTATATCCTTTGCATACTCTTCATTCTCGGCAAGGTCCGTTCTTGTTCGGCGAACCGTAAGCGGTTCGATAACCTTGATACGAATTCCTTCGTAAATGCTCTTTACAGCTTGTGTTACCAGTTGTATATTGGGTATATCTTTCGCTCTGTTATATGCATCTATTTGTTTGCGGAAGTAATTCTGCAAATTACCAACTTCCAGACTTGAGTTTTTTGCATCCTGAAACAGATAAACCAAATTGGCTATATCTTCGGGCTTGTTATTCAATGGTGTTGCAGAAATAAGCATTACCCGTTTTTGTTCATAGGTATTATCATTCAACCTTTTTCGTGTATGCGATTTGCAGATATTCTGCAAATGGAAATACATTTCTGCACTGTCGCTACGGAATTTATGCGCTTCGTCCACAATGATTAAATCATAATCGTTATGCTTTGTTACCTTATGCAGACTCCCCGAAGTTATAATCTTATAATTGTGCAAACCAAACTTAGATAGTGTGTCCTCCCAATTTTCTTTAATCGCTGGAGGACAAATAATAAGTGTTTTGGAAAGGTATGAGGGAAAGCCATTGGAATAAAAAAACTTCTTAGCAATAAGTGTAGCCACAACTGTTTTCCCTAATCCAACTACATCAGATAAAAAGAAACCATTATGTTTCATCATTTTGGCATAACCATCAGCAACCGCATCAACTTGATATGATAATTTCTTGAATCCTGAAGGTAAATCCTGAATAGAATTGGGATCAAAGTCAATGCTTCTCCCAAAATACTCAATAAGAAATTTCATATACACTTCAAACGGAGAGAACTCGTCATTAAGATAGGTTTCTTTTTTGAGTTTATCAACAAATTCTTTTCCAATCTCAATACTCTCTTCCCAAAGTCTGTTGAATGTTTCGGTTGCAAAATCAATGTCAGAATCATCTCGAAGCTCAACATTAAATTCAAAGTTACGTTCAAGGCCATTGTCGGTTAAATTACTAGAACCTGTAATTACTGAACCATACCCATGGTCGTGCTTTTCAATTTCTCTGAAAATATATATCTTGGCATGAAGGTTTTGTTTTGGGTGAACTTTGATTTTAATTTTTCGAGTAACCAAATCCTCAATCAATTGTAACATACCATCCTCAATACTCTTATCATACTCAGCTTCTTGTATGTTTTTCTTTAATTCATCAAAGAAATTATCTCTACATTTTTCCGGATCTTCAATGAATAAAAGCCCTCTTTTGTTAGCTTCATATATTAAATTATCAACATTAATGCCTACAAGAATTCTGATTTCATCTGTTTGCTCAATGAATGGTCTTATGCGGAAATACCCCGAAGCTCTAAAATAGCCCACCAACGCATCAAAAAAGTGAATATTCCTATATTTAAAAATGCCCTCTATCTTATTAAGAAGAGTGTTTTCGTTTTCGTTCGTAAAGAATTTAGTTGACATTATCTTGCTTCCTTATTTTTGTTACTGATTTTAACGCTTCGTCCGTTAAGTGCTCTCCATAAAGGACTTTCATCAACTGGTCAACTAACAAGAGTGTAAAAGACTCATCATTATCGGCTTTTAGAATTTCAGCAATTACAGGAATTTGTTCTTTTTCAAGTTGTCTTGAGCTTTTTTCTATATTACTCAACTGTACCGTGTCCATTTCGAGCAATGACGCATCTTGGAACAAAAACAAATTTTGGTCTTCTCTCAACGCTCTTATTCTAGCTCCAAACTGACTTTCCATTATATCTATTTTGACTTGTCGCAATTGGCAAATCTACAAAAAAATAATATAAAGGTTGCAGTTGTTGTCTTTTTAATTCTTTTCGAAGCATTTATTTTAAGTTAATATATCTTTTAACTCGAAGTTCTCCATTGGAATTAAATAGCTGCAGTAATACGTCCTTGGTGATCTTCATTTATTTTTCTGAGTTTAAAAATTATTCATATCCAACAACCTATTTTGCGTTTAACGCTAAGATAAATAATTACAACGTAACAAAACAATATTAATCGATTAAAGGTATTTGCTTTCCAAAAGTGTTTTCCTTTAATAATACTCCTTCCTTCCCTAATTTATCACTAACACTTTGTCTTTTATCTTTATGTATACGAGGAACTATTACCGGCACTACGAACAACTATTCGTTTGTCATATGTCAAACGCAAAGTCAACAGCTGTGTAACTATCATTCAACAGC
>Ga0172378_10007638_pt1 | contig 10054 bp, 5 predicted proteins | sample GrowelOW332metaG_FD_119755 | JGI IMG/M metagenome (GOLD analysis project Ga0172378, IMG submission 119755) | Groundwater microbial communities from an aquifer near a municipal landfill in Southern Ontario, Canada - Pumphouse #3_1 metaG | ecosystem: Environmental > Aquatic > Deep subsurface >... | reverse complement strand
GAAGCATAAGCGATACGAGCACCATTGGCATAATTATTCTGAGCGCGGGCAGAGCCGCCGCCGCCGCCGCCGCCACCACCGGTACCACCGGTACCGTCACCACCATTCCCTTGCAATGCGGGAAGAAAATAGTTGGAATAGAGAGGAGAATTTGCTGTTCCATTAACCCCCGGCATACCATTGCTACCCGTACCCGCAGTTCCCAAAGTATTGCCCGATAATTCAGCTACTGCCTCTACAATACCCGCGTAGCTTGATGTCTGCATGTCAACAACCTTACCGCTTGTACCGGCTCCACCGCCACCCTGGCCCGCCTGTCCGTTACCACCGGCATTGAGATCACTGGTAATCGTATTAAAACGTCCGCCTTGTCCGCCATTACCACCCGCATATGCCGGGCTACCTGTACCGGCAGAATAACCGGACGTGCCACCACGTCCGCCACTACCACCTAATACAGTATTGCCCCAATCACCATACTGAATGACTCCGTTTGAGCCGGCTGTCAGACCAATGGCACCGTCCGATCCCTCTCCACCATCACCACCATTCTTCCCTTGCGTTCCCGGCTTGCCGTCCCCTGCATTCCCCGGTAATAATTGACACCGCACAATATCATAATTGGTGCAATTTGCGAGATGAAGAGCATAGGTTGATACACCATAATTGGCTGCCGTGATATAGAACAAATCGTCTTCGTCATCAACAGTAGAAAAAAGTCGGAGATTCGGACGTAAAGGATAATCTGACAATGTATTAACAGAGTAATAAATTGTATCATTGGAAGTGTAAGAGACACACATATCATTAATGGAAGTGCAATAGGTATTCACCTCGCAGCCGCCTAACAACGTACAGCCCTCTCCTTCTACCATTACCATCAAGTTATCTCCTTCGTAGGCATAATTGATAGGGATATTAATCCAACCATTATTGGGAGCGCAAAGCACACCGGAGAATACCAAGGTTGCATTGGAAATATATTGATTCCAAACCATTCCCGGAGTGATGGTCGCATCTGTTGTTCCTTTCATATAAATGCGCACCGTACGAGAACGTCCGCCTTCACTTTCTGCCGTTTGCGAAGCAATATTAAAAGCAAGCCCGCTCAACATTTTTTGTCCGGTGCCAATTTCGGTAGCAGTGTATAAAGCTGCGGTACGATGATGTTGATAGGCCCCGGGAATAGGAATATGATTATCGGCGGTTGAGCCATTCCCAATTTCCGCAACCATGTTTCCCACAACGGCAGTTACATCGCAAGCAAATAACTTCAGATTGGGTCTCATCGGAAAAGGTAACATAATTGCGGCGGGAGGGTTATTATTATCTTGTTGATAATGAGCATAGGGTGGAGCAGTCATTGTGGTAGCCAATACCGTAACCGGACATCCTCCATTAGAGCTGCCGGTAACACAACCAACGCCATCTATCATCACGATTAAATTTTGTCCCTGATAATCATAATGAATAGGAATAGTAACTAAACCTGTTCTAAGACATAATGTTCCATCGAAAACCAAATCTGCTTGGTCAATACGGGCTGCCCAAGTGGCAGGATTGAAAGTTGTGGAAGTCGTTTCTTTCAAATAGACTTTGACTCTTCTGGTTTCACCATAGCTGGGTACATCTTCTAATGTGCTGATAGTATAACCGAGACCGGTAATAGTAACCGGACCGGTATTAATTTCTGAAGCCAAATAGAATGCGGCGTGACGTTGATAGCCGAAAGTTCCGGGGAGTGTTTTAGCATCGAGCATGGAACCGGTACCCATGGAAGCAATTTCAGCTCCGTCGGGCACATAATTAAAACAATCGTTGTCATCGGCATTATTAGTTTCGGTATTCAAATCTGCCAACACAGGGGCATCGGCGGTGCGGAGGGTTAAATCTTGCAAACGAAAGTCATTCAATCCGGTGCCTTCTACTGCCACCAGGCGAGGTGCCATGCTAGTACCTTCCACATAATTGGCTGTTCTATAAATGGTTGAAGCTCCCGGACGTGACGTTTTTTGCCGATATTCGTTATAAAAGCCTCCTTCAATAGTCAAATTACTTGCCAAGTGCAATGGCTGGTCGATGTAATAAATTCCGGTATCCAAGCGGATTATGGCGTTGGTACATTCTGCCAAAGAAATGGCATTTTGAATGGTTGTCGGACTGCCCGGGGTGAGTCCCGTTCCATTTCCCATGGTGGATGCGTACAGCACATTACACTCCGTAATATCCGGATTATCAGTCACATTCACGTATGAAGAAGCGGTAGCCGTACAATTATAACTATTCGTAACGGTAACTGTAAAAGTTCCTCCTATCGACACATCAATGGAGGGGGTGGTAGCACCATTGCTCCATAAATAGTTACACCCTAAACCACACGAAGAAGATATGGCATTAAGGGTTACGAAACCGATGGCGGAACAGAGGGTAATGACTGCCGGAGAAACTGTGACCGTGGGCATCGCGCCCACGTTGATGGTTTGGGTTGCTACCGCACTACATTCGCCGTTACTAACTGTCACACTGTATGTTGTGGTCATCGTCGGCAAGACACTAATAGACGTAGTGGTAGCTCCGGTACTCCAAGTGAACGAGCAATCCGGACAATCCGAACCGGCGGTCAGCAAGACCGGTTCCCCATTACAAATGGAGGTCTGAGAGGCGGTCAGCGTGGCAGTAGGGCGCGGGTAAATCTCAACCGTTGTCGTTCCTGTGTTGGGTTCTCCGTTTAATTCAAAAGTGACAGTATAATCGCCCGCATTGGCAACGGTAACTCCGTGGATAACAGGGTTCTGCTGGTTGGAAGTAAAGCCACCGGGACCCGTCCAACTATAAGTGGGACTATAAACACTGCAATAGAGTTGCAAGTCTTCCCCTTCGCAAAGTGGTCCGTTGTTACTAATGGCAGCCAAAATGTTGCAGTTTGTGGTGGCATCTCCCTGCGAAATACTGAAAGTAACATCGCCCGGAGCGCGTGAATAGTTGGTTATCAATAAAATATACCACTGTCCGACTTGGGCATCCGGAATAAAGCACCATTCGGTAGCAGCTGCGCTATAGCTACAATCTACCAACATTTGATTCGGATAGCCGCCCCACGTTCCCGGATTATTCGGGTCATGGTAGCCGTTATTAGGGCGGTGTGTGTAGCCGTTTCCCATCAAATCACCCGTACAAACATCTTGCAATAACTCAGAATAGGTACTATAACCGTCAAACGGTCCCCAACAGGCAAAGTCTATGTCTCGCCCGTTGCTATGACGAAGGTATATGGTCATATCACCCGGATTATCAATCTGCATTACATACCATGCCGGACCGTATGTAGCATATAAACATCCCCGCTGACCATTGGGCAAATCGGTGGTTTGAACACTTGAAGTACCTACAGGAAAAGTTACTCCGTAGGGGTTTTCATCTGTACAAAACGGATTGGCATTAATACACAAATTGTTAACATTCTGAGAATGTAGTGATTGAAAAATACATACACAAAGTATGATTAGTGGTAAAGCGATTCTCCTAAAATTAATCATTTAATCATCAAATTTTAGCACAATTATAAATAAATCCACACACTTCTTATTATTTGTTTTTCTTTTTTTTCTAGCAAGTTCGACCGGCAAAATTAAAAAAAAAATTCAAACAATACAACAGTTTTTTTGACAAAAAAAACAGCGTTTTGTTGCCTTTTATTATCAGCTTTTTATAATGAATCATGGCATATAATTAATTATTTGAATAACAGATACTTATACATCTATCTGTTATGATTTTCGGTGATATATCTTGAAAAAACAATAATGTATAAAACAAAATTAAGTTTTATGCGTTATTTTCAAAGTTCTTTTTATTGAAAGAACTTTGAAAATAAGAACTAACTGATTATAAATCAAACAACTAAGCAATAAAACAATGATGAAGAAATATGTTGGACGGATATTAATTCTGATGATTTGCGTACAGCCAATATCTTTTCCTTTCTTTAAACGCTCAAGATTCGGTTCATGTAAATTTATCCAAGGCAATAGAAATAGCCTTGAGTGAGAATCCGAACATCAGAATTGCCAATCGAAATATCGAAGCAAAAAAATATTACAAAAGTGAGCAAATTGCATCTCTATTTCCAAGCATTTCTTTGTCAAGCAGTTATCAACGAACCGTCAAAAAGCAAAAAATGACTATGCAATTCGGCGGCAACGACATGGAAATTGAGGTCGGTACCAGCAACAATTACGCCGCCGGAATCAATTTTTCGCTTCCGTTGGTGGCAGCACCCACGTGGTTCAATCTCAAACTATCGGAATTGGACGTCAACCTCGCCATAGAATCGGCACGCGCTTCCAAAATATCGTTGGTCAATGAAATAAAAAAAGCCTATTACACTATGCTTTTGGCAAAGGATTCTTATCAGGTGTTACTTATCAATTATGCCAATGTAGAGCTCAATGCCAAAACCGTTTTGGATAAATACAATCAAGGAATGGCTTCGGAGTTTGACAAATTGCGCACCGAAGTCCAAGTCAAGAATCAAAAACCACAAATTATATCTGCCAAAAGTACAGTCGAATTGGCGACAATGATGCTGAAAGTACTTATCGGAGTAGATATTAACGAACCCATCATTTTTGACGGACAATTAGCCGATTACGAATCGGAACTCCAAAATTACCAAACTATCAGTGCCAACACACTTAATCTATCCGGCAACTCAGACCTGAAACAATTAGACATTGCACAAAAACAATTGGAAATGAGCCAGAAACTCATCAAATCAGCGGCTTGCCCCACATTAGCTTTTAGCGGGAATTACCAATATATGACCATGGCTAACGATTTCAAATTTTCCAACTACAACTGGTTCCCCTACTCCACCGTCGGTCTGTCGTTGCAAGTTCCCATCCTTTCATGGGTAGGCACTTCATACAAAATCAAACAAAGTAAACTCTCTATCGCTAACCTCCAAGACCAGAAACAATTTTTGGAAAAAAATCTCCGTGTAGGCATCAGCAACAGCATGATGAATATTGACAATGCCATTGAAGAATTGGCATCCAACAAAGAAACAATGATGCAAGCCGAAGAAGCATACAACATTGTGCAAAAACAATTTGAAGTCGGAATGGCAACATGGCTTGACTTAAACTCCGCCGAATTGGCAATGACTCAATCACGATTGCTTTATCACCAATCCATTTACAACTTCTTAACTGCAAAAACAGAACTTGAAAATATCTTAGGTAACGAATAAATAACATAAAAATGAGAAAATTAGAACTTAATGTATTGCTGATTGCTTTCATCTCACTTATCGCTTTTTCATGCAATAAAAAAGAAGAAACCAAAACTGACCCTATCGTCGATCCCAACGCTAAAGTACAAGTTAAGTTGCAAGAAGTGGTGGCTGAAAAGGTGGAACAACTATACGAATACACCGCCATTGTAGAAGCAAACGCCGTCAATAACATTGCTCCAACCGTTCCCGGACGTATCGACAAGATTTTTGTGGAAGTAGGCGACTATGTGAGAGCCGGCCAAAAATTGGTGCAAATGGATGCCAGCAGTTTAGAGCAAGCCAAAACACAATTAGACAACTTAGAGGTTACTTTTAAAAGAATTGACGAATTATACAAAGTCGGCGGGGTTTCAAAATCCGATTGGGACGCACAAAAAACAGCCCTCAATGTTGCCCGCACTTCTTACAATAACTTATTGACAAACACACAATTAACAAGCCCTATCAGCGGAATTGTTACCCTCCGAAATTATGACAGCGGCGATATTTATGCCGGCAATCCTGTCCTTCAAATTCAACAAATTACTCCGGTCAAAATGAATATCAACGTCTCCGAAGCGCAATTTACAGCCGTCAAAAAAGGAATGAACGCCGACATCGCCCTTGATGTCTATAAAGATGAAGCCTTCCACGGCAAAGTGAGCCTCATCTACCCGACCATCGATGCCCGAACTCACACCTTCCCCGTTGAAATCAGCGTCGCTAACCAAAACAGCAAAGTAAGACCCGGTATGTACGCTCGCGTTACGATGAATTTCGGAACCTCAAATCACGTTGTTGTTCCCGACGTCGCCGTAATCAAACAACAAGGCTCCGGCGATAGATATGTTTATGTTTATAAAGATGGAAAAGTCTCCTATAACAAAGTGGTCTTGGGCAGACGTATGGGCGACAAATACGAAATAATCTCCGGCGTTGAAGATGGCGACAAGGTGGTGATCAGCGGGCAAACCAAACTGACCAACGGAAAAGAAGTGGAAGTGGTTGAATAACTCCGCAACTCCCCGTACAATTTCTGCAAAACCCTTTAAATCATTATATTATGAAAACAGATGAAAAAGATATGAAATTGGTTACGGTAGCAGTAACAGAGCATTCCCACGAAGCCGAAATGCTGAAAAATTTGCTCTCCAACGAAGAAATTGACGCCTACATCCAAGATGAATTTTTGGGCAGCTTCATACCCTTTGCTGTCGGCGGAGTGAAAGTATTAGTCGAGGAAAACGATGAAATCAAAGCCCGACAAATTTTAGCAGAAGCCGGCTACACCGAATAATTTCTGTTCATCAACTATTTATTACACAACATTCAAGAAAAAATCATTGGAATGTGCGAAGTGATAGTTGGTAAGGAAGGGATCTGACCGCTCCGCCGTTTTCGACATCTATTGCATCACAGAAAGGAAGAGATTATTATTGAAGTTCAAAACGCGAAGCAAAAAAAATTACCCGCCCGCAGTCTGCACCAGACTACATACAGTCATTCATTATCAAGTTGTTAAAGGAAAATGGGACCTATAGTCTCAGCAAAATATTATCGATTTCCACACTCAATTTTACGCTTGATTACCCCCAAAATTGCCGGTAGATGAGTACCTGCACAAAATTGAACTTTACAAACAAGATAACAAAATGTTGTTTTACAACAAACTGATGTTTATCCTTTTGGAGATTCAGAGTTCAAGAAAAACCAGGATGAGTTGACCAATGTTTTTGAAAAATGTATGTATCTTATAAAAAATCGTCATCAATAAGAATGGTGTCGTCAGGCATCTTTGATACATTTGTTATTGTACCTTCTGCGAAGGCAAATGTGTGGCAACAAGATACGAAGCAAGGATAAAAATAGAGACAACCAAAAATATCGCACATCAAAGAATCCAAATAATGATTTGCGCATAAGAATCAATTGGATTAGAAAATGCAAAGATGTTAAAAAAATAAAAATTGTGATTTGAGATAATAAAAATTAAAAATTGGTTGAAAATAGAGAAGAAATCTACTCAAAATGTTGCCAACTTGGTTCGTTTGAACAAAATTGTAATAGAAAAAAAACGAGCCCAATTAGAACAAAAATAAAACGTCGAAAATGGTGTTTTATAACAAAAAAATAAACAATCAGAATGATGTAAGGAACTGAAATTTGTGTATTTTTGCAACGCGATTAATCATAAAAAAACTCGGATTTTTAGAGTCCAAAACCTATCAACAAACATATAAATATGAACAAAAATTCAATTTTTTCTTTTCTTCTTCCGAAGGAGAATAAGTTTTTCCCACTAATCAGTCACGTTGGAGAACTCAACAATTTGGCTTCCATCACACTCAACAAGTTTATCAACAGCAAAGACAAAAAAGAGATGCAAGATCTCTATTTTACAATTAAATCCTACGAAAGAGAAGGAGATGAAGTGTTGAGCGTCATCTTTAAGGAATTAAACAGCACGTTCATCACTCCGTTTGATCGTGAAGACATTCATGAACTATGCGAACGGTTGGATGATATTTTAGACAACATCAACTCCGCCACGAAGCGAGTGATTTTATTTCAACCCAAGGTGATTCCGAACAGCATGATAGAACTTTGCAAGGTGATTGGAGAATGTGGAAATGCCATTTTCATCTCCCTCCAAGAGCTCAAAACCATCAACAAAAAACCGGCTGTTGCGATGGAACAGTGCGAACGTTTACATCTTTTGGAACGTAAGGGAGACGAAATTTATGAACAATATGTTAAATCCCTCTTTGAAACCGAAACCGACCCCATAGAACTTTTTAAGAACAAAGAAATTATGCAGGTATTGGAACGCACCACCGACGCCGCAAATACAGTTGCAAAAGTGATCAAAACCATCATTGTCAAATACGCATAATAAAACATGGAAATACTCATTCTTATCATCGTCTTGGCTCTGGTTTTCGACTTTATCAACGGATTTCATGATGCAGCCAACTCTGTTGCTACCGTTGTCTCTACCAAAGTCTTAACCCCTTTTCAAGCAGTTTTATGGGCGGCATTTTTCAATTTTGTCGCCTTTTTTATTGCCAAATATATCATTGGAGAATTTGGAATTGCGGACACTGTTTCCAAAACAGTAATTCCCGAATACGTAACTCAACCGATAATTTTGGCGGGCATCATTGCCGCAATTATCTGGAATTTAATCACATGGGCATTAGGGATACCATCTTCTTCTTCACATACGCTCATTGGTGGTTTTGCCGGTGCCGCCATTGCTGCTTCCGGCTTTAAAGCCATTCACGTCGGCGTCATTGGAATCATTGCCCTGTTTATAGTTGTCGCCCCGCTTATCGGTATGGTAAGTGGAATGCTGATTTCTTCCCTCACACTGAGAATCGCAAGAAAATTTCGCCCTCACAAGGCAGACAAATGGTTCAAAAGAATTCAATTATTCTCTTCTGCCATTTTGAGTATCGGCCACGGCTTAAACGACTCCCAAAAAGTAATGGGAATTATTGCTGCTGCCCTCATCGCTTACAATGCTCAACACGGCGATGCTGTTCCCCATTGGTTGCAATTAACTGACATTCACGACATTCACGATTGGGTGCCGATAGCTTGTTTCTCTGCCATTGCCTTAGGTACAATGACCGGCGGTTGGAAAATTATGAAAACGATGGGAAGCAAAATCACCAAAATCACGCCTGTGGAAGGCTTTTGCGCCCAAACTGCCGGTGCAATCACACTTTTTATTACCGAAGTCCTCAAGGTCCCCGTAAGCACTACACACGTCATTAGCGGAAGTATCATAGGTGTCGGTGCCGTCAAACGACTTTCTGCGGTGCGTTGGGGGGTTACGGTCAACCTGCTTTGGGCATGGGTTTTAACTATTCCCATTAGTGCCCTCCTCGGAATGGGCCTGTTTGCGATTGTTTCCGCCATCATTTAGTTCAGTAAGATGATATTGATTATTGGGGCGTGTCGGCTTTGCCGCCGGTGCGCGGCTCCAAGTCCGCAGCCGAATGCCGTGTGCTCGCAATGCTGCAAAAGGAGCTCCCTCCGGTCGCTCTTTTGCAACAGCGGCACATCGGCTACCGGCTTTACGGGCTTTACGCCTAAGCACCTCACGCCCCTCCGTAGGATAATATCCTCAATGATTAAAGATTAGACTCGTTTTCTCGAAAAATAAAAAATCCGTATAACACAGCGTTTTGCTGTCCTGTGAATAATAGAAATTATTGATTAATCTATTAGCATTGAGCAGATTACGATGCCTCTTGTTTTATCAGCTTACACTATGAATAATAAATAAGAAATCCGAAAAATTTAAATTCTTATAGAACTACGCTTCACGACTACCATGGTGGGTGAAATGTTCGGCAAAAGCAAACAAGTTTGCCTTTTGCACTCTCTTGCAGCGGCAGTTCTTTGGCAAGACAAAGAAAAGCAAACCTGTTGGGTTTAAGAGACTTCTTATTTTTGATAATCAATATTTACCGGACAGTAATAAATTCAGAGATATCCTTCGTAATGTTAAATAACACTATTAAATCAATCTACCAAGATGCAATAATTCATAATAATTTGCCAAGAAGCCGGCATTTTCACGTGTGATATTTTGTTGTTATAAAACGGCGCGATGGGCATATAGGTTTGCCGCACAAAGTTGGGGCAAGATCTAATAGTGGGATGGGTCGCGGAAAATTCTAATTCCTTGCTCCTAATGCGTTATTTCCAATTCCTCAATTTGCTCTTTCGACAATCCGGTTATCAATACAATTTCATCGATGGGCTTCT
>Ga0172378_10007634_pt1 | contig 10059 bp, 10 predicted proteins | sample GrowelOW332metaG_FD_119755 | JGI IMG/M metagenome (GOLD analysis project Ga0172378, IMG submission 119755) | Groundwater microbial communities from an aquifer near a municipal landfill in Southern Ontario, Canada - Pumphouse #3_1 metaG | ecosystem: Environmental > Aquatic > Deep subsurface >... | reverse complement strand
GCTTTTATTAAGGCGAAAAAAGATAATAGCTTTTATTGTAGTAACATCTATGTTATATAGTGTTTTTAGTTATTTTAGACTAGAAATAGATTTTATAGACCAAACAACTCCAAATATGATACAAAGAATAAGCGGTATATTTCAAAGAAATCCTTTGATTTCAATGGGAATTTAGCCTTTTTTAAATTTTAAGAGATTTAGAGAAGGCTAATTTTTTGTGCTCTAAAATAATTGAAAATGCGATAAAAGGTAAAAAGTCTAATAGTGAAATTTTTATATGTTACCCTTTTGAAAAAAATGTTATAAAATAATTTTAGTATACCAACTTTTATTAATTGACTTTATAAATGACTCTAAGAAGAGAGAAAATATAATATGAACAAATATGTAATAAATATAAACAAATATCACAAAACAACTTGAAAATTACGAAGATTAAGTGTATACTTGATATGTAATTGTAATAAAGCATAGAGGAGGAATTTTTATGATGAATGGATTATATGATAGTTATATTAGTATAGAAGAGGCTGCTGAATATTTAGGAATAAAAGTAGTTACTCTAAGAACTTGGATAAAAACAAAACTAGAATTGCCTGCTCATAAAATAGGAAAACAATGGAAGTTTAAAAAATCAGAACTCGATGAATGGGTTAAAAGTGGTAAAAGTTCGAACGAACAATAAGACAGGGGGAATTAAATATGAAGATTAAAGATATACAAACTGAAAACAGTTCAATTGTTAATGGTGCTCAGGCAATGAAAATGTTGGAAATTTCAAGACATAATTTTGAAAAGGTTGTGGGGCAAGGATTAATAAATACACAAATTGAGGGAACTAAAAAAACATATAATGTTGAAGAAATTAGAAAATTTATGGAAAGTGAAGAATATCAGAAATTAGTTAATGGAACCGTAGATTTAAGAAATAAATTGAATGATTTAACAGGAAAAGATTGGCTACCTGAAACTAAGAGTTTCTTTTATCAAAAGGGATTAGGCTCTAGTCATCCAGAGGCACAAATAGAAAAGCTTCATCCTGCACCATATTCATTTCAAGATATAGCACATTTAGTAAATTTTTTTACAAAGAAAGGAATGAGTGTATTAGATCCATTTGGAGGTGTTGGATCTACTGCTAAAGCATGTGAACTCAATGATAGAGTATGTACTAGCATTGAATTATCAAAAGTATGGCATGAATGGTCAATAAAAAGATTAGAGACCGAAGTAGGAAAAGAAAGTAGTAAAAAACATAATTTTATTAATGGTAATTCATGCGAAGAACTTTTGAAGATTGAAACAGAATCAATGGATTTTATGGTTACAAGTCCACCCTACTGGGGAATTTTAAATAAACAGGATCAAAAAGTTAAAAAAAATAGAGTAGCAAAAAACCTTGAAACAAAATATTCAGAAAGTGAAAATGATCTTGGAAATGTTGAAAACTATGATGAATTTCTAAATATATTAGTAAATAAAATATTTCTTCAGTGTGCAAGAATTATTAAATATGGAAAATATATGGCAATAGTTGTATCTGATTTTAGAGATAAATCTGATTATATTAGCTTTCATAGTGATTTAATTCATTTACTTAATAAGGCTAATATACCTGATGGAGGAATATTAAAACTACAAGGTACAAAGATCCTTTTACAGAATCATAAAAGTTTATTGCCGTATGGATACCCTTTTGCATATGTTGAAAACATACATCATCAGTATGTATTAATTTTTAAAAAAGAGAAGCAAGGAAAGAAGGGACAATAATGGAATACAATAAAGTAATAAAAGGAGATAGTGATATCGTTCTCAAACAGTTATTGGAAAATAAAATTAAATTTGATTTGATTTGTACAGATCCACCATATAATTTGAATAAAGATTTTGGAAATGATAGTGATAAATTAGAATTAGATGAATTTTTGAAAATCACAAAGCAAAGGATATCTATATGTAAAAAATTATTAGAGCCAACAGGAAGTGTTATATGGTTTGGCATTCATCATTATATAGGTTTTATTCAATCTATAATGTATAACGAAGGGTTATATTACAGGCGAATGAATATATGGCATTATGAGAATGGATTTTCCAGAACTTCAAAAGCACCATTAACACAATACGAACCTTTTCTTTGGTTTTCAAAATCTAAAAATAAATGGACATATAATGTTGATGATGTACGTGTTCCTTATAAGAGTACAGAAAGATTAAAAAATCCTATATATTATAAAGATAAAAATGGTGAGAAAAAAGTTTGGCAACCTAATCCCAATGGTGCTATGCGTGGGGATGTATGGAATTTTCCAACTTTAGCTGGAAAAGTTTATGAAAAAGAAAAAACTTCACATCCTACTCAAAAACCAGAGGCATTAATAACAGAAATCATCAAAGCTTATTGTCCTAAAAATGCAGATGGAAAATTTGAAGGAACTATTCTTGACCCATTTCATGGTTCAGGAACATTGGGAGTATGCTGTGAAAAACTAAATCGTCAAGGACACAAAATTAAGTGGGTTGGTATCGAACTAGAGCAACGATGGTGTGATATTGCAGAAGAACGATTAAAAAAAATATAAAGGACTTGAAATAATATAAAGACAAAATCTCGGCTAATTTATGCTGAGTGTGTTTGTTGTACAGAGGCAAGTAAGTAAGCAATCCTATTAGTAGGATTGCCTGTCTCTCGTACAAGAAAAAGGAGGTTAATATGATTAGATTTCGCAATCCTATATCTGATATGGGTATTCTAATTGACAATTTTAAAAAGATGTATATTGAATTTTCAAATATGGATTATTTCGATTTGGATAATATTGCAGAATTTTTTGCGAGAGAACAACTGGCTAGTTCATCTGGTTATATAGGAGATGAAGCATTAAAAAGGTCATATCAAATAAAAGATGACTCTCGTAAATCAATGAAGATGCAAGCAAAGAGTTATGCAGAATTATTTAGATTTTTAGGCTGGATTACATCTGGAGAAAAAGCGTTATATTTTAACTTTACCTATCTTGGAGTACACGTTGCTTTATCTGGAGATGGTGCAAAGGCATTATTTGAACAGTGTTTATTAGGAATAGAGTATCCAAATCATGTTTTAGATGTAAAGTTTACTGATGAAAATAAGCCTTTTGTAAATATGCTTGTTTTTGCAAAAGCTTTAGATGAAAAAATACATAGGGACGAAATTTTACTTGGTCCTATGAATTTAGCAAATGGATATGATAGTAAAGAAATTAATGATAAAATTGAATATTTAAAAGGAATAAGAGCTTCAAAGAATATTAATATATTAGAAAATGAAATACAAAAGTTGGCAGATACAAATTGTATGCAGACAAATTCAGTGAGAAATCTTACAAGATTTGTTATTTCTGCTCTTGAATTTACAGGATGGTTTGAAAAAAAGAATATGAAACTTTATGGAAAGTCTGCACCTTTTTTGATTTTGACTAGCAAAGGTTATGATACTGTTGCATCTATTGAAAAATCTTATAATTTTAGAGGAGAAAATATAGATTTAAAAAAAGAAAACTCTAAGTTTTTAACAGATATAGCACTTTTGTGTATGTTTAGGCGAGCAAACTTTGAGGTTAAAAAAGATTTATCAAATTATGAAGAAATATTAGAGAAAATAAAAAGCGAAACGGGCAAGGAAGATTTTTTATTTTCTCCATATCAGTTTTTCTCTGGACAAGAATTAAAGATAGTACTTCCTCAATATATTATGGATATTGGAACAGAGCATCGTGATTTTGAAACCATTTCTAACATAGATATTCATTCATTTAAAACGGAGGCTATTGTAGAATCTAAAAAATCAAGCCTTACGAAGAATGAACAAACAAGCCGAATGTTAGCAAAAAGGCTAAATGATTCAAATGGAAATACGGAAAATGCTATAAAAAAATTTGTAAATGATATTTCTACAATGAAACAAACAGATTTTTATCCACTTATTGCAGATTTATTAGGATTTATATTTAACAGATATGCATTTGCTCCATCAGCAGGGAATAATAATATGAGATATGATGTAATGATTCCAGATGATAAGTATTCTATACCAGTTGAAGTAAAATCCCCTACAGAGGAGGAAATGTTATCTGCTAAAGCAATTCGTCAAGCCTTAGAAAATAAAGTTCTATTATTGGCAAGAAAACCATATCCTACAATTTTTGATATTAGTTCAATAGCGTGTGGTTACAAAGTGCCTAATGATAGATCAGATGTTTATAAGTTGATTAAAGAAATATATGAAACATATAAAATTAATATTTCCATACTTGATGTGGAAACATTAATTAAGTCGGCATTTTATTGTGCTAGAACAAATTCATATTACGATGTTGCTGAATTTATTGGTAAAAGGGGTGTGATTAAATTTGAAAATTTATAGAAGTAAAAATGGTGATTCTAAGGAAAAATCTATATCAAAAATAGAAGAACTCATAGTGAACGATTTATCTATAAAGGAAAAAATGGATAATTTGCGAAATTCAATTCAAGTTGTAAAACTTTCTCCTAATGGGGAAAATGAATTGATTCGTATATTGTTAGAGGGCTTTGGAGCTAAGATTTATTTTCCAAGAAAAGGCGACAATAGTGAAAGGTTTGATGCAGAGATTGATTTTGGGGCTTACAAATCAGTCGTAGAAATAGAAATACCCTCAACAGAAATATTAGATGCACCTAGGAATTTATTGGATGATTATGCAGTTCAAAAGTGCAGAAAACAGGAAAATGATAAGCAGGTTGTACCATTGGTAATATGTTGGGATTTACCAAATAAAAGAACTGATTATTGGAATGTTATAACTGATGTTACTTCTATTCTTGGCATAAAAATAAAAACAATTAGCATATTGGCACTGGCACTACATTACTGGACTAAAACACCTTTGAATTTACAAAATGATGATTACTATCTTGAGTACTCTCATTGTTCAATGAGTAATATTGATGATATGCTTAGGAAAGCGAATTTATCGGCAAAAGATTACCCTGGATATTTTACTCCTTATAAGTAGTCAAAATAATTACCATAGGTCTATATTAAACAAAATAAGGTAAGGGAGTATTTTATACATAAGTAAACTAAATTAATGGAAGAAGGATATATATATGGAAACAACTCACTCTTTTACAGAATATATTAAACAAAGATTTGATAATGATTTTTGGAAAGTGGCAGAAGATTATCTTGAGAATAATTCTTCAACATTAAATATTAATTATAACCATATTCATAAAATAGGTGATTATGAAATTCAAAATGTTAAAGTTGAACACATTTGGGTGGAAGACAAACAAAACATGGACATAGAATTTGACGCTGCTGTTTCTATCAATGTTATTATTAATGATGGAAATCATCATTATGATAATTATGATGAAACGATAAAATGGATAATGGTTCATTGTAGTGGTAACCTAGATAACCATCTTGATGATTTTGAAATATTAGAAGTATCGGAATACAACGGAAAAAATCGAGTAAAAGATGCCCTTGATGATTCACTGGTTCCGTATATATCAAACGACAAATTAGAAAATGTTGCTGAAGAATTTTTAAAGAAATATTATCCTGAGGTATTAAAAGTGCCCCAAAGTGGAATATGTCCAGAGTGGCTAGATCCATCTTCTCTTGCGTTACGTATGGGACTAAATATAATTCCTAAAACTATAAAAAAAGACTCTTCAGTATTTGGACAGATATATTTTGAGGATACAATTGCGAAAATGTATGATAAAAATACTAATACAGAGGTTGAAACAAAAATACCAGGAAAAACTATAGTAGTAGACCCTAATATACATTTATTTCGTAATCTTGGTTCTGTAAATAATACTATTGTGCATGAGTGTGTCCATTGGGAAAAGCATAGAAAAGCATTTAAATTAGAACAATTATATAACGAATCTTTATCTTGTATTAGTTGCCAAGTGGTCGGAGGTATTGAAACACAAATATCAAGGCAATCTACTGAATTTATGGAAAGACAAGCTAACCAATTAGCTCCAAGAATACAAATGCCGAAAACACCATTTTCAATTAAAGCAAAAGAATATATAGCAAAATTTATGAGAGAATTAAACGCATCTCATGAAATAGATGTTATGGAGAGAGTTATTGACCAACTTGCTACAGACTTTGTAGTTTCTCGTCAATCAGCTAAAATTAGATTAGTAGAACTAGGATTTAGTAATGCAATAGGAACTTTTAATTACATAGATGGACAATACGTGAAAGCACATAGTTTTAAAAAAGATTCAATAAAAATAAATCAAACTTTTACTATCAGTGCGGTTGATGCAGCAATACAGAGAGCTGCTAATATGGAATTGCGTCAAAAAACACAAAATGGAGATTATTTATTTATTGAAAATCACTATGTATTTAATTCTCCTCTTTATGTTGGGAAAAATGATGATGGAAGTTTGGCATTAACTGATTATGCAAGAGCTCACATGAATGAATGTTGTCTTGCTTTTGATTTAAAAATCACAAGCAAGATAGAAAATGAATATTTTACTATATGCTACCTTAATCGTGAAAATACTGATGTCACATTTGAAGTTACTTATCATAATGGGTATGAAAATTCTCCACAATCAAAACAAATAGAATTACGAAAAAAACAGATGGAAGAATACATAGAAATACAAAAACAAATGACTGGTGACCCAGAACAGTGTATCAAATTATTACTTAAATGGAGAGATATGGATTATACTACATTGGGAGCAGAAATTGATATTGATCCAAAAACTATAAGTAGAAATGTAAATGGGCAAACTACTCCCAAATTGGGAACAGCGGCATTAATATGTTTTGGCCTTAATTTACCGCCCATGCTAAGCGACAGATTTTTAGATGTTTTGGGATGTAAATTGAGTGCTACCAAAATAGAACATCAATGGATAAGAGAAGCACTGAATGTAAAATATCCTGAACCCATATGGAAAATACAAGAATTTTTAAATAATATGGGTATAGATTTAAAAAAAGTATAAAAAATTGAATAAAAAATGGACATAGCATATCCGTTAAAATTAAAGACTTAAAGTCTAAACTTTTAGGTCTTTTTTTGTATCACTTTGCAAATTATAATAAATAGCAATAATTAACTTGCAAATATTGACAAACATAAATAAAAGTTGTATAATAATTGCAATAAAGAACAAAAGGAGAGATTAATATGGATTTAAATGCAATTAGAGGGTTTATTCATGTATCAAAGACTGCTACACCTTCAAAAGATGAAATTAGAGAAAAATTAGAAGAAGTGGAATTAGAATTACAAACAGTTTCGTCAGAACATAATGATGAATTAACAATGATTGAAAAAATTGAAAGCTGTAATGCACAAAATACGAAAAAAAAGTTTATTGAAAAATATGGAACAACAGAAGAAATTCGTAAAAAATGTAGTAATTTAGAATTATATCAAAAAGAATTAAATGAAGTTTATTCTGACTTAGAAGCTATAATGAATGTTCTAAAGAACTTTAATAAAGCTGTTTGCTTTTCAAATATTAGGGAACTTCTTCGCCAAAAGCCAGATGTTAAAATAGGTCAAATTGAAAAAGAAGCTGGAATTCGTTTGGGATATATGTCTAGACTTGAAAAAGAAGGAAATACATCTGAACCAAGTATGGAGTTCATTGTTACTGCTGCTAAATTACTTAATGTGAGTATTGATACTCTTGTATCAGTTGATATCACAGCACTTACACCAACAGAACAATATCTAGTAAATTTCTTTGACAAACTAAAGTCAGATACTTTAATAGATAAGTTTAATTGGAATACAGAAACAAAATTTGAGTTAGACAGGTTGGAACAAGATATGAATGGTTATGTTCAACATCCATTATTTAGTGAAGAAACATTCTATGAACAGTCAGATTGTGAATATCCAGAAGAAGTAACACGTGTTGTATATTCTTCAAAGACTTTTGGACCTGCTACTTGTATTACTGGGGACTGCTTTAATTTAAGGTTAAAGAATGGGTCGACACTTTATTTAATGAACCTAGAAAAAAGTGTGCATAGTATGACAGATAATTTTGCATTTGTAAAAGAAGCTGTGATGTACATACCTCAAGGTAAAACACAAGTATTAGCAACGACACAAGATGAAAACCAGATAGCACAATTACTTGAAATGCTATATTCAACAGTACAAGAGCGAATGAAACATCCTCAAGTTAATAATGATGTTATGTATGCTATTGATGCATTTATGAAAGATGATATTTCTGACGATGAAGAAGAATTACCATTTTAGAGAAGGAGGATAATAGATGCAAAATGTGAAAAATAAAAAAGAAAAAAAAGACCGTATGTACACTCAACACGGTTTAAAAAAAGCGCAAGGAATATTATCTGTTATAAATGGTAAAAAAGCTCTTGCAACATTTGAAGGAGAAAAGATTGTAGGATATTCAACATTAGAAGAAATACAAGAACAGTTTTATAAAAGAGAACTTCCTAAATATGATTTAAATTTTTAGAAAGTTATATGGTGGCTAACGGGGCAGTATAGTCCAATAATAAAAACAAGTAAATATTGATTTACCTAAACGTGCGGATCATTATGTATATAAGCCGAGGTAGATGTTAAGTGATAACTTTAATAGTTATGTACTTACTTCTATCTCGGTTTTTTGTTTATAAAAACGGACATGGCGTGTCCGACACGAAAGAAAATAAGATGCTATTATGTAGTTGTTAGCGAGAGCTACAAATAAAAATAAAATTTTGAAGCCTGATTTGCAATAAGGCAGAAGGATACGAATAAAAGCAATTTAACCCTGTAAAAAGGTTAAAAATGCTCAATTTTAGTACCCTCTCTTTATTGCACCTAAAAATCAGCAATAGGAGTCTGTGTACTAAAAAGGCACAGACTCTTTTTTCTTTCCTTCTGTTCTGCAAAAAGCAGGCAAAAGGAAGGGAGGACTTTTAATGAAAAGTCATAAAACACCACAAAAAGAACGTGGAATTTACACATACCATTTTGATGATGGTAGAAAGGTAACAATTAAACCAGGAGAGGAAGGGGTAACAGAGGAGTTTATAAAACAACTTCATTCATTAGATGATTCAGAGGTTTATTACAATCATAAGAATTGGCATAGACCAATATCTGAAGAAGAAAAACAAGATATTAAAGAATGGGAAGAAAAACATCCAGGAGAAAAATATCAAGAGGTTTGGAATTTATCAATTGATTCTGTTTTTGAAGAAGAAGGCAATCAGGACAAGTGTATATATCTTACAGATAATACTGCTATAGATGATGAAGTATCAGATGAAGTAGAGAAATTAAGAGAAACAGTTTTAAAAATGACAGAAAAGCAGAAACGAGTATATGAACTTCATTTTATAGAAGGTTATTCATTAACAGATGTAGCAACTATTCTTAATGTTTCAATTCCAGTTGTGTACAAGCATAAAGAAAAAATTTTGAAGTTTATAAAAGAAAATTTTAAAAGAGGGTAAAAAAGCAAAAAAAATATTTGCCTAGTATTTGTAAGGGTGATGAACTTACGAAATAGAGAGGAGGTTCACAGGATGGCTATAAAGCATAAAGTCATTATCAATGTGACTGATGAAACTGGCGAAAATGTAGAAGTACTTCGAGGTGGTCGATTAACATTACCACAAAAAATTATCAAGTTCTTATTTGGTGATTATAGACAAGTATTTTTATTAGACCCAGGACAGTCAGTACAATCCGTTGATGTCAAAGAAGTGAAGGAAGGAGGAAGTACCGATGGGCAAGATGAATAATTTATCTTTAGATTTAGAAGAACTAAGAAAAAGCACTACGAAGTTAAGCGAAATACTAGCAACAGCAAGTGACATACTTATTACAATAAATCAAATTATAACAAGTATTGAATCAGCTTTTTCTAGCACTCAAGAAAAACCTAAATTAGAAGTTAAGTCTGTAGCTTTAGAAGAAGTAAGAGCTGTATTAGCAGAAAAATCAAGAGCAGGAAAAACAGCTGAAGTTAAAGAATTACTTACAAAATTTGGAG
>Ga0172378_10007633_pt1 | contig 10060 bp, 9 predicted proteins | sample GrowelOW332metaG_FD_119755 | JGI IMG/M metagenome (GOLD analysis project Ga0172378, IMG submission 119755) | Groundwater microbial communities from an aquifer near a municipal landfill in Southern Ontario, Canada - Pumphouse #3_1 metaG | ecosystem: Environmental > Aquatic > Deep subsurface >... | reverse complement strand
TCAAAACATCTTAAACTCGAGACCGAGGAAAAGATTAGGGTATATGACTCCTTTACAAAAATTTAAACAATTGACAAACTTGGATTTAAATGAGGTTGCATTGTCCGCTTGAATCCAGCAAATGTTAAACAGAAGGTACTTCGTTAATAAAAATTTAAAGATAGAAGTTAGTCATTCAATATTATTTTGAATGCTTATTTTGAGAGGTTTGCAGTAATGATTTTGATTAGGAAATAATTGATTTTTTAATTTAAAGAAAATCTCAGTGAAGATAGCTTTTGTCTTTAATCTACATAAATAGAGTGATAGTATAGTGTTACTAACACATGCGAAGCGCATCCAAAATTGTAGCATTTAATCGTTGTTTGAAAATTATAAAAAAATAGATATGCAGTTTAAAAGAAACATATTGATTACGGGAGGAGCTGGATTCATAGGTTCTCACGTTGTACGTTTGTTCGTTAATAAATACCCTGATTACCATATTATTAATTTGGATAAACTTACTTATGCAGGAAACCTGGCAAATTTGAAGGATATTGAGAATAAACCAAACTATACTTTCGTAAAAGCTGACATTTGCGATTTTGATAAGATGATGGAGTTGTTCAAAACTTATCAAATAGATGGAGTGATTCATTTAGCTGCAGAGAGTCATGTCGACAGAAGCATTAAAGATCCATTCAGTTTTGCTCAAACAAATGTAATGGGAACTCTTTCTTTGTTGCAGGCAGCTAAGTTGAATTGGGATGGAGATTACGAGGGTAAACGTTTTTATCATATTTCTACTGATGAGGTTTATGGAGCTTTGAAGATGACACATCCGGAAGGAGTGAAACCTCCATTCTCTACAACTGCAAGTTCTAGTGAGCATCATTTGGCATATGGAGAAGACTTCTTCTACGAAACAACCAAGTACTCACCACATTCTCCGTATTCTGCCAGTAAGGCTGGTTCAGACCACTTTGTTCGTGCTTTTCATGATACATATGGAATGCCTACTATCTTGACTAACTGTAGCAACAACTATGGTCCTTATCAGTTTCCAGAAAAATTGATACCTCTTTTCATCAACAACATTCGTCACAAGAAGCCTCTTCCTGTTTATGGTAAAGGTGAAAATGTACGTGACTGGCTTTTCGTTGAAGACCATGCTCGTGCTATTGATTTGATTTTCCATAAGGGAAATATTGCAGAGACTTACAATATAGGAGGCTTCAATGAGTGGAAAAACATTGATATCATTAAGGTTGTGATTAAAACTGTTGATAGACTTCTTGGAAGAGAAGAGGGTGAGGATCTTAATCTTATCACTTATGTGAAAGATCGTTTAGGTCATGATGCACGTTATGCCATCGACTCTACTAAACTTCAGAAGGAGTTAGGATGGGAACCTACTCTTCAGTTTGAGGAAGGTATTGAAAAAACGGTTCGTTGGTATTTGGACAATCAGGAGTGGTTGGATAAAATCACATCTGGTGAATATGAGAAATATTACGAAGTGATGTATAAATAATAGTGAAGTATGTTAGAAGAAGTAGGATCACCTTTGGATTTTAATCGAATCTATACTCAAAAGGTAGTAGATATGGTGAATATCATGATGGAGCAAGACGGAATGTCGTTTGATGATGCCATGAATAAACTATATAGATCTCGTGTTTATTGGGCATTGCAGTATAAAGAATCTAAATTTTGGTGGTGTTCTCCTGCTCGTTTGGTTACTTTGCTAGATTTTGAAATAGAAAACGGTCGTCTGCAACCGCTTGATTTGTCATTATTCTGATAATTATGGATAAAAAACTTCTTTCTTTATGGATAACTGCTTTAGAGTCTTATAAAAGGCAGTTTCATTTGTTCGGTTATGAGGCGTTGACAGAGTTTAGACGATATGGGGTTTTTGACCTGCTTACAGCGAAGAGAGAGCAGTGTGATGATCTTTCTTCTGAAAAAATAGGCCTGTTTGTTAGAGGCTATATTGAAAAAAAGAAGGATGAAGGGACTCGTCATAAAGCAAGTAGTGCCGATAAAGAAGGCTCTAAAAGAAATGTATCTAAATAATAGTCTTAGAAATGTTAGACTTGTTGTTTGCTCAATATTTATTACCATTTAATTGCGAACTTTGAATATGCTTGAAAATGTAAAAATAGCAGTTGTAGGTTTGGGATATGTGGGTCTTCCATTAGCCCGACTTTTTTCTACAAAATATAAGACAGTCGGATTTGATAAGAATCAGAGTCGTGTGAATGCTTTGATGGCAGGAAACGACGCTACGATGGAAGTCTCTGATGAACTGTTGCAGAAGGCAATCGAAGACGGATTTTATTGTACAGCCAATACGGCAGAGATAGAGTCTTGTACCGTTTATATTGTGGCAGTTCCAACTCCTGTGGATGTTAATAATAAACCAGATTTGACTCCTTTATTGGGTGCAAGTGCTACGGTAGGTAGTGTGATTAAAAAAGGCGATGTCGTTATTTATGAATCTACCGTTTATCCTGGGGTAACAGAAGAGGAGTGTCTTCCTGTTATTGAAAGAGTGTCTGGCCTTCGTTTTAATGAAGATTTTTTTGCAGGCTATTCTCCAGAACGAATTAATCCTGGCGATAAGGAACATACGGTCGAAAAAATAAAAAAGGTGACATCTGGATCAACTCCGGAAATTGCTGACTTTGTAGATCAATTATATAATTCTGTTCTCCAAAACGGAACACATAAGGCATCTTCCATTAAAGTGGCAGAGGCTTCGAAAATTATAGAAAACTCTCAGCGTGATGTGAATATCGCTTTTATGAACGAGTTGGCTAAGATTTTCAATGCAATGGGTATTGATACCAAAGAGGTGATTGATGCAGCTTCGTCCAAATGGAATTTCATAAAGATGAGTCCAGGATTGGTCGGTGGTCATTGTATAAGTGTTGATCCTTATTATCTGATTCAGAAAGCGCAAGTTTATGGCGTTTTGCCAAGAATTATGTCTTCTGCCCGTCGTCTCAATGATGGAATGGGAGATTACGTGGCCAATCAGGTGATAAAACTTATGAACAAGAAGGGTATTTTAGTGAAAAATGCCGAAATTTTGATTTTAGGTATTACTTTTAAGGAAAATTGTCCAGACATACGAAATACGAAAGTCGTGGACATCTGTCATACATTTAGTGAATATACTTCAAATATTACAGTAATAGATCTCTATGCAGATGAAAAGCAAGTGATGAAAAAATATGGAATTGAAATGAAATCTTCTTTTGATTCACTTGCGAACAAGAAATTTGATGTTATAGTCCATGCTGTTTCTCATGCTGAATTTCAGAAAATTGATTTGATGCAATATGCAAAAGAGACATCTGTAATTTATGATGTAAAATCTGTTCTTCCACTTAGTATTGTGGATGGTAGATTATAGTGGTTTTATGAAATATGAATTTTTAAAATTTTGATATGAAGATAATTTTGTTGTCTGGAGGTTCTGGTAAAAGATTGTGGCCATTATCTAACGATGCGCGTTCTAAACAGTTTTTGAAGTTGCTGAAATCCCCTTCGGGAGAATATGAGTCTATGGTACAGCGAGTAGCTCGCCAAATAAGAGAAACTCTTAATGATGTTTCTTTGACCATAGCAACAAGTGTTTCTCAAAAAGATTCTATTTATAATCAACTTGGTGATTCTGTTGAGGTTGTAATGGAACCTGTGCGTCGAGATACGTTTCCTGCGATCGCATTGGCTTCAACTTTCCTTTATGATGTGAAGAAATGTCCTAAAGATGAAGTCGTTGTTGTAATGCCAGTAGATACATTCACCGAGCAATCTTATTTTCAAAATCTGAAAAAAATGGACAAGGTGGTCTCTACCAATCAATTTGATTTGGTTTTGATGTCTATTTTGCCAACATATCCGTCTACGAAATTTGGTTACATTGTTCCTGAAAAGGATCAGATAGAAGATGGCGTTCATAAGGTTCTTCGTTTTACTGAAAAACCGGAACTTCCTGAGGCTGAGAAACTCTTGGAGCAGAATGCATTGTGGAATGGTGGCGTTTTTGCTTTCCGTTTGGAGTATCTTTTGAATGTGGTTCGTAAATATGTTCCAGAATTAAGCTTTTCTTATCTGGAAGAGCATTATACAGACTTGCCTAAAATCAGTTTTGATTATGAAGTAGTTGAGAAGGCGAAATCCGTAGCATGTGTTGATTATGCAGGACAATGGAAAGATTTGGGAACTTGGAATACTTTGACCGAGGAGATGTCTGATCCTGTGATTGGTAACGCATGTCTTGGAGAAAATGTACAGAATACTCATGTGATCAATGAATTGGATATTCCTATCGTATGTTTAGGAACAAAAAACATGGTTGTTTCTGCTTCTTTGGATGGAATCTTAGTGAGCGATAAGGAATCAAGCGTAGCATTGAAATCTTATGCCGCAGCTATTGATCAACGTCCGATGTATGAAGAGCGAAGATGGGGATTCTATAAAGTTTTGAATTACGTTAACTTTCCGGATGGAAACAAGACATTGGTTAAACACCTCTTTATTCGTAAGGGTTGTCATATTAGTTACCAACTTCATCATAAGAGAACAGAAGTATGGACCTTTGTTGATGGTGAAGGTACTTTGATCATGGATGGACAATCTTATCAGAAAAAAAGAGGAGATGTTGTCAGCATAAAAGCAGAACAGCTTCATGCTGTGAAAGCTTTGACCGATCTTCAGATTATAGAGGTTCAGTCTGGTACTGAATTGGAAGAGGGTGATATTGATCGTTATGATTGGAATTGGTAAATAAGAAGCCTTTTCAGTTTTATCTTTAGATTACTCATTCGCTTTTATACATTATAGTTTGTAGATAATCGAAATGGCTTCTTAGATTGAGTGTTGTCATACATTCCGATAATTGATTTGTAAGGATTTCTATTATGAAAATAGCAGTTGCTGGTACAGGTTATGTGGGTTTGTCTTTAGCTACTTTATTGTCTCAACACAATGAAGTGGTCGCGGTAGATATTGTTCCAGAACGTGTTGATTTGTTGAATCAGCGCAAATCTCCCATTCAGGATGATTATATAGAACAATATCTGTCAGAGAAAAATTTGAAATTGCGAGCAACATTGGATGCTCAAGAGGCTTATCAAGATGCAGATTTTGTTGTGATTGCAGCTCCTACCAATTATGATTCTATAAAAAACTTTTTTGACACCTCTGCAGTAGAGAATGTCATTGATTTGGTGACAAAGTATAACTCTAATGCCATTATGGTTATTAAAAGTACCATACCGGTTGGTTATACAGAGAGTATAAGAAAGAAGACGGAAAATAAAAATATCATCTTTGCACCAGAATTTTTGCGCGAAAGTAAAGCTCTATATGATAATCTTTATCCAAGCCGTATTATTGTTGGCTATGACAAAGAGTGTACACGTCTGGAAAAGGCAGCTCATGAATTTGCAGAACTTCTTGCAGAAGGGGCTATAAAGAAAGATGTTCCCACTCTTTTCATGGGCACTACAGAAGCGGAAGCTGTAAAACTTTTTGCTAACACCTATTTGGCTCTTCGTGTAAGTTATTTCAATGAATTGGATACTTATGCTGAGTTGAAAGGTTTGGATACAAAGCATATTATAGAAGGCGTTTGTTTGGATCCTCGTATAGGTAGTCATTATAATAACCCTTCCTTTGGTTATGGAGGTTATTGCTTGCCGAAGGATACAAAACAATTGTTGGCCAATTATGATGATGTTCCTGAAGATTTGATCCGTGCTATTGTAGAGAGTAATCGTACAAGAAAGGATTTCATAGCTGATCGCGTTTTGAAAATGGCTGGTTACTATGATTATTACAATAAAGGCGATTATGATGCAGATAATGAGAAACAGTGTGTAGTGGGTGTTTATCGTTTGACGATGAAGAGTAATAGTGATAATTTTCGTCAAAGTTCTATCCAAGGTGTGATGAAACGTATCAAGGCGAAAGGTGCTGTTGTTATTATCTATGAACCGACGCTTACTGATGGATCAACATTCTTTGGAAGTAAGGTGGTAAATGATCTGGACCAATTTAAACGTCAATCACAGGCTATCATTGCTAATCGTTATGATTCCTGTCTTGATGACGTGGAAAATAAAGTCTATACCCGTGATATCTTTAGAAGGGATTAAGAGGCTATTTCTGTTTTCTGGAAATTCTCTGAAAATTCCTAAAGATGTTTCAAAAATTCATCTTCAATAATCTAACCACGAAATCAAAACAGCTTTTAATAAATTGTTGTTTTCCCAATTTCAATATTGGTTTATAAAACAAATTCATCTATATAAATAGTATATGTCAGTATTTAAAGATAAGGTTCTTCTGATTACTGGAGGCACAGGTTCGTTTGGAAATGCTGTGCTTCGTCGTTTTTTGGATAGTGATATTCGAGAAATCCGCATCTTTAGTCGAGATGAGAAGAAACAAGATGACATGCGTCATCGCTTACAAAATCCAAAAGTGAAATTTTATATTGGAGATGTACGCGATCGTCAGAGTGTAGATAGCGCAATGACGGGCGTCGATTATATATTTTCAGCAGCAGCTCTGAAACAAGTTCCATCATGTGAGTTTTTTCCTGTTGAGGCAGTAAAAACCAATGTGCTTGGTACCGATAATGTGTTGTTGTCTGCAATAGCGCATGGAGTTAAAAATGTAGTTGTGCTTAGTACAGATAAGGCAGCTTATCCTATCAATGCAATGGGAATGTCTAAAGCTATGATGGAAAAAGTGGCTTATGCTCGTGCTCGTGAGTTGGGTGATGGGAATAATACGACTACAATTTGTTGTACCCGTTATGGAAATGTTATGGCATCAAGAGGCTCGGTTATTCCTCTTTGGGTAAGTCAGATGGAGCAAGGCCTTCCTATTACCATTACAGATCCTAATATGACCCGATTCATGATGACATTGGATGATGCTGTGGATCTTGTGATATATGCCTTTACTCATGGCAAAAATGGAGATCTTTTTGTCCAAAAGGCTCCTGCTTCTACTCTTGTAACATTGGCACATGCACTAAAAGAGCTTTATGCAAAGGTTAATCCAAAATATGGAGAGACCGAGATAAAGGTAATCGGTACTCGACATGGTGAAAAATTGTATGAGACTCTTGTGACACGAGAGGAGATGGTTCGTGCCATTGATATGGGTGAGTATTATCGTATTCCTTGTGATACAAGGGATTTGAATTACGATAAATTCTTTACTCAAGGTGATTCTGAAATAGAAACTATAGAAGATTATCATAGCCATAATACCAAACGATTGGATGTAGAGGGAATGAAAGAGCTTCTTACCAAACTACGTTTTGTTCGTCAGGATTTAGGATTAGAGGCTAAGGAGACTTCTGTTGAAATAAAGTCAGAATGACTTTTTCGGATTGTCGATTAACGTAATTTTATTTGATTTATAATAACACTCTTCATGAATATTTTGGTTACAGGAGCGAATGGATTTGTTGGTAAGAATTTATGTGCAGCTCTGAAAAATGTGCAGTTAGGATATGATAAAACGCATCCTAATTTGTCTATAGAAAATATTTATGAATATGATATAGATTCGGATCCAGAGGATTTAGATGTGTTTTGTGCTGATGCAGATTTCGTGTTTAATCTGGCAGGCGTTAATCGCCCGAAGGATAATAGCGAATTCATGGCAGGAAACTTTGGATTTGCTTCAACGTTGTTGAATAAGCTAAAAAGTCATGGAAACAAATGCCCAATAATGCTTAGCTCTTCTATCCAGGCTACATTGGCCGGTAGATTTGGGAATAGTGAATATGGAAGAAGTAAAAAAGCAGGTGAAGATTTGTTTTTTGACTATTCAAAGGAAACGGGAGCAAAGGTGTTTGTTTACAGATTTTCTAATCTTTTCGGGAAATGGTGTAGACCCAACTACAATTCAGCAGTAGCCACATTCTGTAATAACATAGCAAATGATCTTCCAATCCAGGTGAATGACCCTAACGTGGATATGGAGCTGATTTATATTGATGATCTTGTCGATGAGATGTTTCTTGCCTTGGAAGGTAGAGCACATCATTGTGAATTTAATGGGATAGAGACTGTATGGAAGGAGGATGGCCGTTATTGCGCAGTTCCGGTTTCTCATCAAATTAAATTGGGAGAAATTGTAGACTTGTTGCATACATTCAAAACTCAGCCTCAAACTTTGTTGATGCCATCAATGCCTAATGGTTCTTTCGAAAAGAAATTATTCTCAACATATTTAAGCTATCTTCCGAAAGAAAAGGCAATATATGACCTAAAGATGAATGTAGATAACAGAGGCTCTTTTACTGAGTTGGTGAAGTCTGCAGATAAAGGTCAAGTAAGCATAAATATATCCAAACCTGGCATAACGAAAGGTCAGCATTGGCATCATACCAAATGGGAGATCTTTATTGTTGTTTCAGGTCATGGATTAATCCAAATGCGAAAAGAGGGAAGTGATGAGGTTCTTGAGTATGAGGTGAGTGGAGAAAAAATACAGGCTGTGTATATGTTGCCAGGCTATACTCATAATATTATCAATTTGAGTGATACTCAAGATTTGATTACAGTGATGTATTGTAACGAAATATTTGACCCTTCTCATCCTGATACTTTTCATGATGATGTTAAATAGGATTTTATGAAAACTGACTATACTGATATTAAATGGAAAGATAATGGAAAGTTAAAGCTTTGCATTATCGTAGGAACTCGTCCTGAAATAATAAGACTTGCTGCCGTTATCAATGCATGCAGAAAATATTTTGATGTGATATTGGCTCATACTGGTCAGAATTATGATTATAATCTGAACGGAATTTTCTTCAAGGATCTCAAACTTGATGATCCGGAAGTTTACATGGATGCTGTAGGTGATGATTTAGGCTCAACCGTAGGTAATATCATCAACTGTTCCTATAAACTCTTGGCTCAGACAAAGCCTGATGCGATGCTTGTTTTGGGAGATACCAACAGTTGTTTGAGTGCCATTTCGGCCAAACGTCTGCATATTCCTGTTTTCCACATGGAGGCAGGTAATCGTTGCAAAGACGAATGCCTTCCAGAAGAGACCAACCGTCGTATTGTGGATATTATCAGTGATGTGAACATGGCTTATAGTGAACAGGCACGAACTTATCTACATGAATGCGGATTGCCTAAGGAGCGTACCTACGTTACAGGTTCACCGATGGCAGAGGTTTTGCATGAGAATTTGGTAGAGATTGAGGCGAGTGATGTTCACAAACGTCTTGGTTTGAAGAAGGGCAAATACATTTTGCTCTCTGCTCATAGAGAGGAGAATATTGATACGGAGAAGAATTTCCTTTCACTCTTTAATGCAATCAATGCTATGGCAGAAAAATATGATATGCCAATTTTGTATTCATGTCACCCTCGTAGTAGAAAACGTTTGGAGGCAAGCGGATTCAAATTGGATCAACGTGTCATTCAACATGAACCATTGGGCTTTCATGACTACAACAGTCTTCAGATGAATGCGTTCTGCGTTGTTAGCGATAGCGGAACATTACCGGAAGAGAGCAGTTTCTTTACTAGCATAAATCATCCGTTCCCCGCTGTATGCATCCGTACAAGTACCGAGCGACCAGAGGCTTTGGATAAGGGATGCTTCATTATTGCAGGTATAGACACAAAATCACTACTTCAAGCTGTGGATACAGCAATTGAAATGAATAGTGATGGCGGATATGGTATTCCTGTGCCTGTTTATACCGAAAATGTCTCAACAAAAGTGGTTAAAATTATCCAATCTTATACGGGAATTATTGATCGTATGGTTTGGAGAAAAGATAAATAGTATTTTTTTTTCATAGATTTCAAAACACAGAAAAATCGTTGATTGTTTTTTTCTTAAAATTATTTGTAACATTTTTTAAGAAAATCCGTTGCAACGTAAATTTTATTTCGGGGATTCAAATTGATAATGCAACTTGAGGAGGAAAAAAATGGGTCAGGTAGAAAAAATATTTTTCAGAGCAGAAAGAGAAGAGAAAATCTCCCTCTTTCCAGTTGCCCTGTGG
>Ga0172378_10007632_pt1 | contig 10061 bp, 9 predicted proteins | sample GrowelOW332metaG_FD_119755 | JGI IMG/M metagenome (GOLD analysis project Ga0172378, IMG submission 119755) | Groundwater microbial communities from an aquifer near a municipal landfill in Southern Ontario, Canada - Pumphouse #3_1 metaG | ecosystem: Environmental > Aquatic > Deep subsurface >... | reverse complement strand
GTACCCCCGGCGGGGCTCGAACCCGCATGTCCAACGTGAGAGGCTGGTGTACTAACCATTATACTACGAGGGCTTAACATTAGGAATTATATCATAATTACAAACCTTTTTCAAGTGTTTTTTGGAAAAATGAGATTTTCTTTTTTAAAATAATTTTAGTATATTAGTTTATAACTTACAAGTTATAACTGTAAGTTTTTAACTGTATAATTAGTATGGAGGCTGTGTATGAAAGAATTATTACAGTTAAGTAAAAGTATTAAAACTTATAGACTACAATATCACTTTACACAAAGGTTTGTTGCAGATAAGTTAGGAATTACTCCTCAATCGTATTGTGGTTATGAGTTGGGAATTACTGTTCCTACTTTGAAACATTTGGTTGAATTAGCGGATTTATATGATGTAAGTATAGATGAAATGTTGGGGCGTAAGGTGTATTAAAAAATGGATAAAATTGTAATATCATTTTGTAAAAATGTTAAGGATTTGAGATTACAATATCATTATACTCAAAGGTTTGTAGCGGATAAGTTAGGAATAACTTCGCAATCTTATGGAGCGTATGAATTAGGCTTAAATGAGCCAAGTATTCCAAATTTAATTAAACTTGCAGATTTATATGATATAAGTTTAGATGAATTAGTAGGGCGAAAAGAATATTAGTTTTTAGGGTGTAAAAATTTTTATTAAAAAATTGACCAGAAAATTATATAAAATATTACAATTATGAAAAATTTAATCAGAAATAAAATAATTTTAATAACCACAAAACAAAAATAAAATAAAAATAACCACAAAACAAAAATAAAATAATTTATAAATGCAAAAAAATTTCATAAATAAAAAGATGATTTAAATTAAAATCGTATAAAAAACACAAAAGGAAGAAACTGCGTGTGTGCACATTTTAGACCGATTTTCATTGCTTTTTTAAGTTTAAGTTTAGGCATTTGGCTGGCTGAACTTTTTAGGCAAGGAAAAATAATTTATATTATTGTAGTCGGTTCAATTTTAGTCATTATTATTTTACTTTCTCTTTTACGACTATGTTTTAAAAATAGTGGTTTTTTTCATTATCTTTGGCGGACTCGTAAATGTTTTTTGACCGTTTTCATATCGGTTATAGTTGGGTTTACTTCTTTCACAATAGCATATAACAAAATAATTCAAGAAGAAGTCGTGAATGTTGATTCTAGCGTGGATTATTTTGTAATGGGAACGGTTCGTTCTGCTCCCGTTGAGTATGAAGATTATATGAGTATGTTCATAGATGACCCGATTTTAACCACGGGTAGCACCACAATAGATTTAGATGGCAAATCAATTTACTTAAAAATTGATACTGAAAATATTGATGAAAGTTCGGACTTATATATCACACAGGCGGGTGACACCATTATATTAGTGGCAAATGTTACGAATATGTCCGTTTTTTATGAGGACAATGTTTCATCTTTTGCGTATAAAAATAATTGCCGTTATATCGCTTATGCAGACCAAGATAATATCTCTATTATAGAAGGGACAACAACAGGAATCGCTTCCGCTCGGGAGTTTATAAAAGAAAAAATTTATGCTTCAATGGACGCTCGCTATGCTGGTTTAGCATACGCAATATTTATCGGGGATAAGAGTGGTTTGGATTATGATTTACAGGAAAACTTCCAAGTTACAGGTATAGCACATTTACTTGCAGTATCGGGATTAAATGTGGGTTTTATCGTTTTGCTTTTAATGTGTTTTCTAAAACCGACAAGGCTAAAACCAATTTGGAAAACGGCAATAATAACTTTAATTTTAGTTCTTTATTGTTTACTTTGTGACTTGTCGCCATCTGTCATTCGGGCAAGTTTGATGGCGGTATTTTTATTGCTGGGTAATTCGTTTGGCAAGCAGGGGGACAATTTAAACAGTGTGTCTTTGGCGGGGATATTATTGTTGTTGATAGACCCTATGTATTTGTTTGATTTGTCTTTCTTATTAAGTTTTGCTAGTGTATTCGCAATTATTATGTTATATCCTCAATTTGAAGCCTTGTTTATGAAGGCTCATTTAGGAAAGTTCGTGAGTGCAACTTTGGCAATAAGTATATCGGCACAAATAGGAACACTACCTTTGTTGATAAACACTTTTGGTTATGTTTCCGTTGTGTCGCTGTTAGTAAACTTTTTGACCGTTCCGTTCTTGGGCTACTTATATATGGGAATGTTTGTAGCACTCATATTAGCCATTATTTTGCCGTTCACTTGGGGCTTGCTTTGGTTGATTCAATGGGGGCTTTGGCTGGTAGATATTGTAACGCAATGGTTCGCAAGTTGGACTTATGCTTCGGTGTCTGTGAACAGTATTATACCGATAGTCGTTGCCATTTTATTTATTGCAATGTTTTGTTTTAGTAGATTTTGCGTGGTTCAAGGCAAAAAGCAAAAGATAATATTATATTCTGTCACATCGGCTATCTGCGTTTTGTCTGTGGTTTTTAATTATACCATTGTGCCTTTGCTGTGTTGATTTTTCCATAATTTTTGTTTGAGAAAGTTGGTTTTGTTTAGTAAAAATTAGTTATGTTTGGACATTTCTTCCCTTGCGTTTAACTCTTTACAAAATGAGATTTATATGTTAAAATTATAAAATAAAAAGTGGTGAAAAGATGAAATTTGCGGAATTAAAAAGTAATTTAGAAAATAAAATTTGTAATGTCTATTATATTGTAGGCAAAGATGCCTATCTTCGAGATTCTGCACAACAAATGATAGAAAAAAGATGTGTTAATAATTTTCCGCAATTTAATGTAAGTTATTTTAATGATGAAAATTTTGATATAGAGCAGTCCCTCAATGCTTGCAATAGTATTCCACTTTCAGATAAATATAGGGTGGTTGTCCTCAATGATATAGAGCCAAATAGCAAAGATATTCAGGCGTTACAAAAATATATAAAAAAGCCAAACGAAACAACTTGTTTAATTATAAAAGATGGAAAAGATTTCAGCGGTTATAAATCTATTATTTCACTTTGTGAGGTGGTGGATTGTAATAATTTAGATGAAAGAATCTTGCGTTCAATTATCGTTAAAAAATTAAATGCGATGGGTGTAAATATAGAAACCGATGCTATTAAAACGCTTATGGAATACTGTGTTTATGATTTAACTTATATTGAATTAGAATTGCAAAAACTAGGTGCGTATGTTGATAAGGGTGGAGTGGTTACTACTTCAATTATAAACAAATTAGTTCATAAAAATTTAGAGTATAGCATATTTGAATTGAGCAATGCGGTTGCGGAAAAAAACAATAAAAAGGCTTTTCAATTATTGGATATGATGTTGGACAATAAAGAAAATCCGCAAAATTTATTACTTCTTTTAGTGTCTAATTTTAGAAGAATTTTTTATGTTGCGACATCAAAAACCAGTGACCAAGAAATTGCAAAAATGTTAGATGTAAAAGAATATTCAATAAAAATTGCTCGTAGGCTTATGCAGAAATTTACACCAAAAAAATTAAAACAAATATTAGATTTAGGCGGGCAATTAGATTTCGATATTAAGAATGGAAAAATAAATGACAAGAATGCAATCTACTATTTTGTTAGTAATATTTTGTTAATGTAATAAAAATAAAAAATAGGGAAGTAATAAATATAAAAATAAAAAATAAAAATAAAAAAATGTAATTTTAAATTTAAAAAATAAACAATAAAATAATCTGTTGAAAATTTAAAAATAAAAAATAAAAAGAATGAAGAATGATAAAATTAAAAAATAATAAAATGAAAAACTACCAGTTTCAAACTGGTAGTTTTTGAATTAGGGAACGCAGAGCATTACCCTTTATCTATATTCCAAATGTTACCATTTGGTTGCGAGGCAGAGCCTCGTTGTTAAGGTGAGTAGTAACGCCCTAGTCAACTACCCACATTACCAGTTTATGTAGCGGACTTGTTTTTGGTGCAGGGGATATTTGAAAAATTTGTTAAAATTTCATAGGATATCGTTCTGCATTTTTTTGCAATGTCTTCGGCAGTAATTTGAAGGTCTGAACTATTGCCTAAAATAATTGCCCAATCTCCAACTTTTACTTTGATATTTGTCACCTCAACAATGGTCATACTCATACAAATATTTGCAACAATTTTTGCTTTGTTATTGTTTATAATTACCCAGCCTTTTTTCTCATAGCATCGCATAAGTCCATTTGCATAACCTATGCTTAACACAGCAATTTGCATATCTTTTTTTGCTCGATGTTTGTCACCATATCCAACATAATTTCCTTTACCAACAAAAGCAATATTTATAACTTTCGCATATATACTCATAACGGGTTTTAAATAAAGAAATGAACCATACCCATAAAGAGAAATTCCAACTCGTGCCATTTGTGTTGGTTGCAACGGATAATTAAAAGCCGTTTCTGAATTAGCATAGTGCTGAATAATATTAGGGGGAAGGTCTTTGCAAAATTTTTGAAAAATTTGTAGTTGCTTTGCTGTTCTTTTTCCCTTGCCACTTCCTATGTGAGTGAAAATTCCAACCCAATTTATTGAGGGATTTTTCTCAATTCTTTCTAAAATTTCATCGAGTTCGGATTGCTTAGAAATTCCCAGTCTGTGCATACCGCTATTTATCTTTATATGAATTTTGCACTTTTGAGGGGTATTTTTCACGATTTTTTCGATTTTTAGCACATCTTTTTTGCAAAACACCGAAAAATGAATATTTTTACTTATCCCTTTTAATAATTTATTTTGATTAAAAGCACCGATAATTAAAATAGGTTTATCTGTATATTTTTCGATTTTGAGTGCTTCATCTATATCGTTCACAGCAAAATAATCTACTATATTTTTTATTGTATCAACTACCGTTGCAACATCGTGTCCATACGCATTTGATTTTACCACAGCACATAATAAACTTGGATAATTAGATTTTTTAACTAGGTAGGCATTATGAATGAGTGCTTCTTTATCAATAAATTTTACCAAATTTCTTATCATAAAATTATAATATTATTTAAGATAAACTTTTGTGTAAATACAATTAATAAATTCAAAAAAAATCAATTAATAAATTCAAAAAAAGGCGAGAGATAAATTCAAAAAAAAGTAAGATATAAAATCAAAAAAAATCAATAAATAAATTTGAAAAAAGGCGAGAGATAAATTTATTTAATATTTAATTTTAAACTTTTGTGATTAAGTTGATTTTAAATAAATAGTTTGTTACAATCTTATGTGTAAACTATAAAGGAGTTTTTATGATTTATAAAGATGAAATTCAAATTGATTTTACTAATATGTTAGCGGAAAATTTTTCAGATAAAAAATATGGAATATCGCAACAGGATATAAATAAAATAAACAGTCAAACAAATAAAGCGTTTGATGAGGTAATAAACAAAAGTAGTGTGGAAGCACAGACATATTTGGATTTAGTTCGTAATCCAAAAGATATAAAAGAGATTGAACAGTTTGCCGAAGAAGTTTGCAAAAAATTTGATAATTTTGTAGTGCTTGGCATAGGTGGTTCAGCGTTGGGGACAAGAGCATTATTTGCAAGTTTAACAAATATACACTATAACAGAATGGAAAAGCAAAGAGGAAAACGCCCTCGTTTATTTATTCGTGATAGCATTGACCCAGATAAGTTTGAAGGTTTGCTAGAAATTCTGGACAGTTCTAAAACTATGTTTTGTATAGTAACAAAAAGTGGTTCTACTTTGGAAACTATGCTTCAAATGAGTATAGTTGAAAAAGAGTTGAAGAAAAAAGTTGGTAAAAATTATTATGACCATTTTTGTGTTATTACTTCAATTCCAGATACTCCATTGCATAAATGGGTTATAAAAAATAAGGTTAAAACTTTTTATTTTTCACAGAATTTAAGCGGGAGATTTTCCGTTTTCTCTGCCGTTGGCTTGTTGCCAGCTGCGGTAGTAGGAGTTGATATTCGTAAAGTGTTGAAGGGTGGAAACTATATGTTGGATAGATGCTCAAACACAAACATAGAAAACAACCCTGCACTGATGGGGGCGACTCTTCAAAAGATCGCAATTAATAAAGGTGTAAACATTTCTTTCTTAATGCCTTATGCGGATAATTTACGAGTCATTGCAGATTGGTATTGCCAACTTTGGGCGGAAAGTTTGGGAAAAACAATTCAGACAAAAGAAGGTAAATGTTTTATAGGACAAACCCCTGTTCGTGCTTTTGGAACGGTAGACCAACACAGTCAAATGCAACTATGTTTGGAAGGACCTTATGATAAAGTTATAACTTTTATCCGTGTTTTGAAATTTGATAGAGATGCAACCATTCCTAAAATGAGTGGAGGCTTGCTTGCCGATTATATATGTGGAAGAAAAATGTCTGAAATTTTGATTACCTCACAGAAAGCAACACAACAGGCATTGATAGAGTGTAACCATATGAACCGAACCATCATCATTCCAAAAGTAGATGAGTTTGCAATAGGGGAATTGCTAATGTATTTTATGTTGGAAACTTCATTTATAGGTGCAATGTTTGGTTTAAATACATACAATCAACCAAGTGTAGAATTGATAAAGCAAAATATAAAAAAGATGTTATCTAAAAAATAATTTTACGCATAATTAAAAAGGTTTTAACAAAAAAAGAAGGCAAAAGATGCCCTCTTTTCTTTGGTGGGTTAGCAGGGCGCGACGCGTTAATAAAATAATCCAGTGGATTATTTTTAGCCAAAGCGAGCAATAATTTTAATTATTGCAGGCGGGAGAGTGAGTAAAACGAACGGTGCGAACCCCTTGGGATTTGAGTCCTACACAAAGTGTATAGTTTGCAAAGCAAACTACTGATAACCACAAAAAAAGAAGGCAAAAAACGCCCTCTTTTCTTTGGTGGGTTAGCAGGGACTCGAACGATGGAAGTAAAAAGAGTCTGTGAGGCAGTCTTTAATGGCGGGAAGTGTCCACCGTTCGCCCTGCTATCACAAAAAAAGAAGGCAAAAGATGCCCTCTTTTCTTTGGTGGGTTAGCAGGGACTCGAACCCTGGACACCCTGATTAAGAGTCAGGTGCTCTACCAACTGAGCTACAAACCCATATATAAATATGTAATTTTGAAATGTAAAATTATTATAGCACAGGGGATTAAAATATGCAAGAGAAAAAACAAAAAAACAAAATTTTCTAGTAAATAATATAATCTTTTTACTAAAAAAACTTTGTTTATTTAAATATTTAACATAATTATAAAAAATCTTAATTCTAGCAATAGATTAAGGAAAAAATAATTTGATATATTTTTTTGATAATTTGATTTCTAATTTATCTTTCTAATTGTCTGTATAAAAGGTGTTTTGGTGGATATTTAAAGCCATCGTTCTTAATTTTCTCACCATAACCATAAAAAACTGAACATGGTTAAAAGCCAAATGAGGGTCATCAGTATAATCTCTTAATTTTTCAAAAGTAGGAATTTCAGTAAAAATACTAGGTTCAAATTGAACCTTCTCATATAAGTTTTTCTGTATTTTTTCAGGTAGTTCATAAAACAAAGTTTTTATATCTGTTTTAGGTTCGTATTGAATATTAAATTTATTCAATATATATTCACAAAAATTTTGAAAAGCCAAATGATAATTTATGCAAGCCGTTATTGATATAACTTCAAGAGGTAGGTAGCACAACATTCTTTGTTTTATGCTATCTTCGGCACTAAAATAAAAACTCATACTGTTGTAGTAGAGGGCAGATTGAACAGAATTATCTTCATTAAAAGTTATTTGTTTTTTATTCTCTGGGAGTATATTTTTAGAAGCCTGTTGAACTTCGGATATAGGCAAGATTTTCGGCATAGTTTTTTCAGGTTCTTCGGATACTATTTTAGGTTTTTTGATAGGATTACTTTCTGGAAAAGCATTTATATGTTGAACCATCCAAGTTTTTGTTTTTATCATAATATTTTCTCACCTCGTATGTACGATTAGATTATATAGTCTTTCGTTGCGAAAAAATAGTTCTTTTTATATAAAAAGTGCTTTTAAAGTGTATTTTGTAGAAATAAATACTAAAAAATGTCGAAAAATTACACAAAAATAATGTTTTTTACAAATTTTAAGTAAATTTGTGTATTTTTGTCTAAATGAAAAAATATATTTTTTGTTCCTTTACTTTACTTTTACGCATTGTTAGACTAATTGCAGAGGTGAAAAAATGGCAAGAAAAATTGTTATTACAAGTGGCAAGGGCGGGGTTGGAAAAACAACTATTTGTGCTAATTTAGGATTGTTTTTAGCCAAGAAAGGGCTTAGAGTTATGCTTCTAGATGTTGATATCGGACTGAATAACTTAGATGTCGTTGCGGGAATAGAAAACAAAGTTGTCTTTGATATCGTGGACATTATAGAAGGAAAGTGTCGCCCAAGGCAGGCACTTATTCAACACCCGACTTTTCCTTCTCTGTATATATTACCAAGCGCACATTCTTACAATGTTGGAAAGGTGGATGGCGATAGTCTTAGAGGGGTGGTAAACCATTTATCACCAGATTTTGATTACATACTTATTGATTGTCCTGCGGGGATAGAGTTAGGCTTTCACCGAGCAGTTTTTTGTGCTAGTGAGGCTATTTTAGTTACTACTCCGCATATATCTGCGGTGCGAGATGCCGATAAGGTAGCCTCGATTTTAAACAGTTATTATTTATCTGGAATAAATTTAGTAGTTAACCGAGTTCGTGGGGATATGGTGCTAACGAATAATATGCTAAAAGCACAGGATATAGCGACCTCTTTAAATTTGCCTCTTTTAGGAATTATCCCTGAAAGTGATGAAATTTCATCTTCGGCAAGCGTGTATGGAGATGCTATTGCAATAGATAGCGAAACAGAAAAAGCCTTCAATCTTTTGCGGGATAATCTACACAATGGAACGCAATATCAATTTGACTATACACAAAAATATAGAGGATTTTTCGGGAAAATAAAAAGCAATTTAAAGAGGCGAATATAATGGCTTTCATTTATTTTAAACTGGGGGAATAATTTAAAGAGAAGAATATAATTTTTAAAATTAATTCCTCTCGTTTTAAACTGAAACAAATAGTTTAAAGAGGAGAACATAATGTCCAAAATGCGAGGTATTGATAAACTTCAAAAGGTGTTAATAAATGATAAACATTTTCAACCCGCACGATTAAATGATATTGTCCGAAGCGATATTTTTAAATGTTTATCAAACTATATGGAAATCAGTCCTGAAAATATATTGACCGATATTAGCGTAGATGAAACAGGGCAATATGTTTTGCGTTGCAAGGTTAGTTGCAAACGCTTGAAGATTATGGGAATTTTGCCCAACGAGGTATAAATGAAAAAAATAAAATTTACCATACACCCTTTATTTATTTTGTTTTTATTTGTGTTTATATATCAGGGATTATTTGATGTGCTACTTGCTTATTTGATTACTATTGTTTTACACGAGTTTGCACACTATTTTGTAGCAAAAAAAATGGGGTATCACCTTAATAAATTTACTTTAATGCCTCACGGTATTAGTTTGAGTGGGCAAAATGTCCTTTTTTCGCCAAAAGATGAAGTGATTATCGCTTTGGCGGGTCCTTTATTTAATGTGTGCATTGCAATTGTTGGAGTAGCAGTTTGGTGGCTTTTCCCTGTTACATATGTTTACACGGACATTTTTATCTTTGCAAATGCTTGCACGGGATTGTTAAATTTTTTGCCTATTTTCCCTATGGACGGGGGGAGGATATTACTAGCATTATTAGGCAAAAAGATTTCCAGAAAACGAGCCTTTAAAGTGTTAAAAATCAATGGAATAATATTTTCAATGTTATTAATTTGTGCTTTTGTTGTGACTACTTTTTTACAGGTGAACTTTACCTTTTTGATAATGGGGATATTCTGTTTCTTAACGGTTTTATGGGACGATAAAACTAATTTTTACGAACGAAGCAGTTTTCTGGACAGCAAAAGCACGGGTTTAAAACGAGGGCTAGTAGTTCGTGAATTAGCCGTTCACGAGCAAATAACTTTATATAAATTAGTAT
>Ga0172378_10007631_pt1 | contig 10062 bp, 10 predicted proteins | sample GrowelOW332metaG_FD_119755 | JGI IMG/M metagenome (GOLD analysis project Ga0172378, IMG submission 119755) | Groundwater microbial communities from an aquifer near a municipal landfill in Southern Ontario, Canada - Pumphouse #3_1 metaG | ecosystem: Environmental > Aquatic > Deep subsurface >... | reverse complement strand
ATCAGCATATTTATATACTGCTTGATAATCAGTGGTGGCAGTATAGTGGAAATTCGGGTAGCTAGAAGCATAATCTCCATCCCAGTTTTCCCATATAATTTCGATGTTATCGGTGCCATTCCAGACAAAAGGAGTGCTAAACATCAGATAATGCCAGCCACCACCGTTAAAAGTGACGTCGGTCATGGCGACATTCTGAAACTCTGTGTTTGCAGGCAGGGTGTTGTCTTCAGCGGCATATAAAGCTGCCGTGGTATGCCGAATATACACCCGTTGATCCATATATGTGTAGTTGGAAGGTGTGTTTCCAACGCTATAGCCGAGACCTGTCATCTCACCGGGTGTGAATCCGGCAGCGCTCAGCTCAGCCGCGGTGTAGATGGTCTTTGTCCAGCTGTAATCATACAACCCGTATGCCGGGATATAATTCTGCGTGGACGTACCATCACCGATTGTGAAGGTTTCTGCTGCAATAACGCCGAAAAGCATCAAGAGCAAAAACAGAACGGTGGTTTTCTTCATGTCTTTTTCTCCATTTTTTATGGTTATATTAATACCTTATATGCGCGATTCATTAACTTAACCAACCCCGCATGACTAATATATTCTCTCGTTGTTATGGGCTTGTTCACTCATAAATCCATAATTACACTCTATGTACGATGCATAAACTGTTCCCAAGTTAAAAAAAGCTGTGGCAATCACTACGATTGGCACTGAAACAGCAATTAAGTCATAAAATCACAGTAACAGTATCCTGTAAAGGAAAAACTCAAATTCAGGATAGCCATGTCCTCATTTATGGCCTTTATCTGGCCGGATTATTTCCGCTTTCCTATCGCTGCTACGTAGATTACAAACTCTTCGTAACCATCCAGATCCAAAGCCGCATTCAATCCTTCATCCAGAAAGGCGCCGATCATGCAGCAACCTCCACCAATGGCTTCTGATGCCAGATGCAGGTTTTGACCGATGTGCCCGGCATCCAGATACAAATAGCGGTATCCCCGCTGGCCATAACGCCAGGACGTGCGATAGGGCACTGCAGTATAGATGAAATTCACTGCAGCCTTGCCCACCATCTCCTGTCTGAGACAGCCTTCAAATATCTTTTGTTGAATCCCGGCCCCTTCTTCTATCAGGATAAGGCAATGCTTGATGGGATGATAATAATACAGACCATTCTTGATGCCGTTTACCCGATGCACATCCAGAAAGCATTCGATGGGATGACGACTGCCGGCTGAGGGGACATTGCGAAAAGTAATCTCCATGCGTTCGTTGCTGCGAAAATCCCGCGCCCAGCTGCCACAATAGAGCAAGAAAGACAGCTCTTCCAGACTGAGAGATTCATCGCTGTATTCACGCAGGCTGCGTCGTTTGGCGATGGTCTCCTGCAAGCTTATATCTTTGAAATCCAATGTGCCCACCGCGGGCAGCGCGACCAATTCTCCACTGCGTGCCTTGATGGCGTCCGGACGGGGCATCCCCAGCTGTTGATCGCTTTTGTCCGCATACACATAGCGGGTTAGTTTCACAAAATCGGGACCGATGTTTTTGGCCTTGGGCCGTTCCGCTTCGATCTCTGCAAGGATGTGCTTCAAAGCACTATCCATCAGTTCCAGTTCGTCCGCGCTCATGCCGCTTTCCTGGCGAATCTGTTCGTCTGTGTAGCCATGAGTTTTGTAATACAGGTAATCAAAGGTTTAAGCATCCATACACTTCTCCTATGGTGTTCAGAGCAGTTCTGTAAGCTCGTTTTGTTTAAGATTTTCCACAACCAGTTTCACGTCCTCGCTGCGGTCTTTGGGCACAATCAATATGGCGTCGTCGGTTTCGATCACACAGAGATTGTCCACCCCGATTATAGCAGTGAATTTATCGCTTTTAATGTAGTTTTCATGAGCGTCTATGGCATATAGAGGCGCGGAGCTGAAATTGCCCTGTTGGTCTTTGGCACATAGCTCCCAGAGCGCTTTCCAACTGCCCACATCACTCCAGCCCAAGTCCACGGGAATCACGCAACGCCGTTCGGCTTTTTCCATAATGGCGATATCGATGGGGACGCGCGGCATATCTTTGTATAAAGTGCTGATATCCGCCCCCGGACCTTGCTCGCTCCACACTGCTCCAATTTTGGCACACAGCTCTGCTGCAGGCTGCATGTGGCGTTCAAAGGCCTTGCTGATGGTGCCGATACACCAGCAAAACATACCGCTGTTCCAGTAAAAACCTCCCCGGGCCAGGAAGCTCCCGGCGGTTGCCAGATCAGGCTTCTCCTTGAAACGGCGCACTTCATAGAGCCCCTCAGAGATCATAGCTCCGGCTTCAATATAGCCGTAACCTGTGGCAGGGTAGTCCGGCACAATCCCAAATGTGATCAAACGACCTTCGGAGGCGGCTTCTCCGGCTTTTTGCAAATTCAAAAGAAAGGCATCTCGCTTGCTGATCACATGATCCGCCGGCAGCACGATCATGCTTGTATCCTCGCTATAGCGAGATTTCAGATATTGTACGCTGAGGGCGATGCAGGGCGCGGTGTTCATGCCAAAGGGTTCGATGATGATGTTTTCCGCAGGCAACGCCGGCAGGTGTTCTTGTACCAAATCCACCTGATCTGCAGCAGTGACGATATAGATATCATTTAACGGAATCATGGGCATCAAACGATCCACGGTAAGCTGGATCATCGACCTCTCTGAGATCACTTTCAAAAACTGCTTTGGCCTGCCTTGGCGACTCATCGGCCAGAACCTGGTTCCGGACCCACCTGCCATTACAAGTGCTATCATCTATCCTCCGTCGTCCATTATTGTTCGATCACACGGGTATTTTTGGGGTAATTGAATCTCCACACCGCGGGGTCTATTGTTTGGTTTTGCAGTATGTTTGTGAAGCGATACGTAACCTTGTTGGCAGATTTATCGCTATAACTTAGCACGCTCACCAATCCGCTCGTGCTGTTGATTTCAGCCTCCAGACTCTTGATCAGAGGATCGTTTTTTGGCTTCAACTCCACCCGGCTGATCCCTTTGCTGCTATCCAGGATTTTCACATCGCTCTTAGCCCAATAATGTTCCAAAATCTCGATGGGATTCATCTTGTTAAATTCCGGCATTACCGCGCTTTTGAAAAGGGTGGCGCTGCCAGCGTCAAATAGCTCGGCAAAGCCATTGCTGATATAGAGCCTCTGAACAGAGGGCTTGCTGAAAGCCATCAGCATGCGATCTTTGGCAAAATAGAGCTTGCCGCTATAGCTGATGCTTTTTTGCAACTGACTGAAGTAATTGTCCTGTTGTACATTGGCTTGAAAGGTACTAAGTCCACCATAGCGCATAGATAGTTTATTGTACAAATCCCCGGTGCTTTGCGCTGCCAATACCGAGCACATGAGCATCAGGATTATGCTAATCTTCTTCATTAATCACTCCCATACGGATCAGGTCTTCACGATTTGCCAACACATCGCGGGACTTGCTGCCCAGATGCGGGCCCACAATCTGTGCCTGCTCCAAAAGGTCTACCAACCTTCCCGCCCTGGCATAGCCGATTTTAAAATGACGCTGCAGCATGGATACAGAGGCAGTTCCGCTACGCACGATCACACGCGCCGCTTCCGGAAACAAGTCATCATCCCACTGAACAAAGCCACCGCCTTCTACCCTGTCTTCCACCTTCAGCGTAAAGTCTTGTTTGGGTTTCGGTTGACCGGCCATATATTCATTCACGCGAGCTATTTCGGGATCGGACACATAAGCACCATGAATGCGTTCCGGCGCCGCCTTTCCCGGAGGCAGAAAGAGCATATCGCCATTACCCAAAAGCCGTTCCGCTCCTATCATATCCAAAATAACCCGGCTATCCACGCGGGAGGATACTTGAAAGGCGATACGGGCAGGGAAGTTTGCCTTGATGATGCCGGTAATCACCTTGATGGAAGGACGTTGCGTGGCCAGGATCAAGTGAATGCCCACCGCGCGTGCCATCTGTGCCAATCTGGTGATAGGCAGCTCGATATCCTTGCCGCTGGTCATGATGAGATCGGCAAATTCATCCACCACAATCACTATATAGGGTAAACGTTCCATGCTCATATCCTGAGTGAATTTTTCGTTATAACCTATGATTTCGCGCACTTTGGCCTCTTGCAAAAGCTCGTAGCGCCGCTCCATCTCTTTCACCGCCCAATACATGGTTTCCAGCGCTGTATCCGGATCGGTTACCACATTGCCGATGAGGTGTGGCAAATCCGCGTATCCCGCCAATTCCACACGCTTGGGATCAATCAGAATCAGGCGCAGGTCATCCGGTGTGGTTCGCATGATTAAACTCATCAATATGGTGTTGATACACACGGATTTTCCGCTACCGGTAGCGCCGGCTATCAAGAGATGCGGCATCCTGGCCAGATCCGTCACGATTGGCTTGCCCGAAATGTCTTTTCCCAAGCCAAAGGCCAGCTTGGATTTGTGTTTCCGCATTTCTTCACACAGGAGCAGATCTTTCAGATAAATCATATCCCGGGTGAGATTGGGAATCTCGATGCCGATGAGTCCCCGCCCCGGAATCGGAGCCTGCACGCGGATGGATTTTGCCTTTATCGCCAGCGCCAGATCGTCTGCCAACGAGGCAAACTTGCTCACTTTCACACCCTTGGCCGGCTCCAGCTCATATTGGGTGATGATGGGGCCGATGTTTACATTGCGCACTTCGGCTTCGATATTAAATTCTGCCAGCTTATTTTGCAAAATGCCGCTGGTTTCCAAAATCTGCGCTTCGATCTCCTTGCGATCCTTATCCGAAAGCTTTACCGGGCTTTCCAAAAAATCTTCCACATTGGGCATCTGATATTCTCGATCGTCCTCAAAACCTTCCAATACAACCCGTCGCGGTTTGCTCTCCGACTCCACGCTTTTGCTCGTGATGGGCTCGGCAATCTTCACATTGGGAATATCGCGCTCCACATGATCCAAAATCTGAGGCTTGGGATCGGCTCGGCTTTCCTGCATCGGTGCGCCATCAATCTGCGGCCTTTGCGATTTACTTTCTTTGGCTCGGGCCATATCTTCCCACAACACCAGCAGCCACTGCTTGATGCGCCGCATCTCCAGGATCAGCAAAAGGGTGAGAATCATCCCTCCGATCAACACTATCCTGGCTCCGGTAGCGCTGAATATCGCCGCCAGCGCTCTATACACAAACAAGGGAATAATGCTGTGAGAATATCCCGTTTGCGCTCCTGCCAACACAGCTTGCAAGAGAAAGAGCACGATCACCAGCAAATATGCTTTCTGGCGAATCAGATAACGCTCCGGCTCCACAAAATACTGAAAGGAAATGATGGATATGATAATGAAACCAAACAGCGCCAGCCAATAGCCAAAGATATAGATAAACACATATCCGAAAAGGATGCCAAAGACCCCTACGGGATTTCCGGTATCCTGTCCGGAAGAGCCGAACCAACTGAAGATATTACCGTTTTCGCGTAAGAGCCGCATATCCCCGGCAATGCTCTGATATCCGGTCAAGAGGGAGATGATCACCAATATCGATATCAGACAGATCGCGGCGGCAGCCAGGCGTTTGCGGCGCGGCCCCAGTCCTGTCTTCTTCTTTTTGCTCTTGGATCGTTTCTTTTTTTCAGGCATAGCTTTCCTTGCTTTTTTTAAACGTTGAAGCGAATGCTGAGAATATCACCATCCTGCACTATATAATCTTTTCCTTCCAGCCGAAAGAGTCCCTTTTCCTTCAAGTGTTTTTCGCTGCCGTGTTCCATGATGGCATCGTATGCAAAACACTCCGCCCGAATGAATCCGCGCGCAAGATCGCTGTGGATTTTCCCTGCTGCGATCACCGCATTACTGCCTTTGGTGACGGTCCAGGCCCGCACTTCATCTTCTCCCACCGTAAAAAAGCTGATCTGCCCCAAAAGCTGATAACATAGCATGGTGATGCGATCGCGGATGGATTGACTGATGCCCATATCTTCCATGAACATCTCCGCCTCATCGCTATTCAAAGCAGAAAGCTCTTGCTCGAACTTCCCGGCAATCTGATTTGTCAGATAGCCTTTGCGGGCAAATTCGTCCAGCGCGGGATGGGGATTTTTGTATCCCTCTTCCGAAGTATTCAAAAGGATCAAGATGGGTTTTGAACTGAAGAATTGAAAGCCACGAATAGCTTTCTCCTCATCCGGATGCAAGCTCAGATCGCGAATGCTCTTGTTTTCCTGAAGATGCTCCAATATGCGCCGCAAAGCTTTTTCTTCGATCTGCACCGCTGCGGTCTTCACTCCGCGCTTATAGCCCAGTTCGATCTTCTCCAGACGCTTTTCCGCGATCACCATGTCGCTGAGAATCATCTCATCCTCAAAATGCGCCAGCATCTTCAGGGGTTCCGCGTCTGAATACAGTTGATCCAGCTCGTCATCGGGATAGCTGCGCAGCACCAATACAAAGGCTTCACAGGATTTGATGCCGGAAAATGTGAGCGATTCCGCTTCCTCGCCCTCGGTGGCAAAGATGCCGGGAAAATCGTGAAATTCGATATTGGCATAGATGGTTTTTTTGGGCTTGTACAGCTCACTCAGACGCGTGATACGTTCATCGGTCACTTGCACGATGCCGATATTGGCATCGCCGGCGGGAGAATACTTATCCACAGGTATATCCTGCCCGGTAAGGGCGTTAAAAATAGTGGTCTTGCCGCTTTTGGGCGGCCCGATCAGGGCAATTTTCATCGTTAAAATCCTTTTACTTATGCTTGTTCGCGGCGCCCTTCTGCGAGCTCTCGCCGCGTCCGGCTATCAACAACCCACGCAATTCCACCGGCAATAATGGTCGCCATCTGCCCACCGGTAAATCTCCTAAAACAATGGGGCCAAACTGCACCCGGCGCAGATGCTTCACTTTGCCACCCACTGCTTCGATCATATAGCGAAGCTGACGTTTGCGCCCCTCGGTGATGCCGATGCGCAAGAGCATATCCGTGTCTGTGGAGCTTTTCACATAGACTTTGGCGCTCTGCGTGATACCTCCTTCGATCTCTACTCCTTCGCGCAACTTCAGAATCGCCGCTTTTGAAAGCTTTGGCTCCAGACGCACACGGTAGATTTTTTCCACCTTGTGGCTGGGATGAGTAAGACGCTTGATCAGCTCGCCATCGTCGGTAAACAGCAACAAACCTTCGCTGTTCTTGTCCAAACGCCCGGCATAGGGCAGATTGGCAAATTTCTCCGGTAGTAGATCATACACGGTTTTGCGGTCGTATTCGTCTTTTTGAGTAACTACATAGCCTGTAGGCTTGTTCAATATAATGTATATCTTCTCATCTTTGGGACTGATTACTTTGCCCATATAGCGCATTTCGTCCGCGGCGGGATCGATCACAGTGGCCAGATCTTTTTGCACCACTCCGTTCACGGATACCAGTCCCCGGGTGATGAGAGCTTCCACCTTGCGCCTACTGCCCAAACCACATAATGCCAGATAGCGGTTCAGACGCATCGGCTTACCAGGCTTCGAGACTGTTTTGGATGACCGATTTGAAGATGCTGGAGAAGATTTCACTTAAGGCTTCCTCTTTACTGTTGTTCCTGGCAGTACTGCCTTCCGCCACTTTATACGCTTCGCTTACCGAAAGCGCCGTGTTCTCATAGATCACTTCGTTGTTCACCAAATCCGTGAATCTAATGTCTAATACCATGCGTAATTGATAATCCTGCACCTGATTCGCGCTGTCGTAGCTGTATATCTTTTCTTCAAAAGAGATTATACTCCCTTCCAGAAGGCAATCAGGATCTTGAGTTACCAATTTCAAACGCCCATCGTTGCGCACTGATAACGATAGCTCGTTTAGAGCTTTATCCGCCAGAGCAAATTCCACGGTTGTGTTCTCAAACGGCTCGATCCGAATTTTTTTTAAATGCGGATAAGCATTTGAATAAACGGAGTAGTAGCAACTACTAAGCGCCACCATTAAGATGGCTGCAAAAATAAATCTCTTGACCATTATGCTATATCCAAAAAATTCTCGTATCCTTGTCAAGTTAAACCTTGCACTTATATTTTGAACTACATAAAAATGCTTACAAATACAGGAGGTAAGCCATGGCTAAGAAGTATATCTCCCAAGCCGAAGCAGCTAAGAAACTGAAAGTTTCCGACCGGGTAATCCAGGAAATGATCAACAGCAAAATCTTCGAAACCAAGCAAGTCGGAAAAAACGAGAAAATTGATGAGGATTCGCTGAATGAATGGCTGGAAAACCTCAACGAAAACGATGAGAAAATGCTGGCATTGAAACGCGTGATCTGCCACTTTGAGGAATACATGCGCCCCGAAAACATCTTCCTCGATTTTCACGCTGAAAACAAATACGATGCCATTCGCATCCTCAGCGAACACGCCAAAGACATGAAATTAGTCCGCGACGCCCGCTGGCTATATGAAGTTGTGGTTGCCCGCGAAGAGCTTATCTCCACTGCCATCGGCAACGGAGTAGCCCTGCTGCACCCCCGCCACCTGCATCCTTCAAAGATCAAAGCACCCAGCATCCTCTTTGGCCGCAGCGATGAAGATGTGGATTTTGACGCTCCGGACAACAAACCGGTGAAAATCTTCTTCATGTTGCTGTTGCACAACGATAAACAGCACCTTTTCAGCCTCTCTTACATATCCAAACTCATCATGAATCCCGGTGTGCTGGAAAGCTTTTTGAACGCATCAAACGCCGAAGAAATTCACACCGCTCTCACTGCTCCCATGGAAGACAAGAATTCATGAAGAAGGTCCGCATCATCCTGGGCAGTAAAAGCGACTTGCAGATCTGTGAACCCATTCAGAAAACATTGAATGAATTTGGCGTAGACTCAGAACTACAGATCAGCAGCGCGCACCGGAATCCCGAAAAAACGGCAAAACTGGCCCAAGAAGCTGAAAAAGAAGGCTTTGGCATCATTATCGCCTGCGCCGGTATGGCTGCACATTTACCAGGAGTTATCGCATCCCACAGCTCTCTGCCAATCATCGGAGTACCCATAGCCGCCGGTCCCCTCAGCGGAAAAGACGCCCTGTATTCCATCGCCCAGATGCCCCCCGGCGTTCCCGTGGCTTGCATGGCGATTAATGGCGTTAAAAACGCCGCTCTGCTCGCCATCCAAATCCTCGCCCTCTCCGATAATGAACTCGCCAAACGATACAAGGACTACAAAGAAAGCTTGAAAGTATAACTGCTTAAGTTCATGAAACACGGTCGTCGACGCTTCTGCCGGCGCCGCTTTGGCTTTGTGAATCATTCTGTTTCCCTTTCTAAAATAATGACCCCGTGCATTTTCATGCATGCGGGGTCTTATAGCTTTCCACATCCGGCAGAAATGCTATATTAGCGCCCGGAATGATTGGTAACCCTTTACCTTGGGTAACAAACCGGCATCACAGGCCTCAGATACACGCCGACAAGGCAACATCATCGCCTGCTCACGATCGATACTCTTCAGATCCGTGTGCAAAATATGATGCATATTCCACATCAATTTGGTATAGATGAGATTCCAGGCATGCAAGGGCTTGTCCCTATTTCCGGGTAAATCATTGTACAAGGCCAGATAGTCACGCAAATCCTGCCGGTATTCCGCACCGGGCCGGATCCCATAGATGCGTTTCTGCACATCTGCAAAAGTCTCATTGTGCTCTCCCGGGGTGAATCTTGGTTTGCGACGAATAATGTATTGATTCCGTTTCGGCGAAAAGTAAAACACAGAATCGTCCACGCTTCCCGAATAACCCATCACGAGCCTGTTGTATCTAACCTTCATGTTCATCCTCCCTGCCTGTCACTTCCCCGTTCCCTGTCTCTTGCTTCATATACAACACATTACGAGTAGGCTCCAAAATATGCTGCAGTATTTTCTTCATCAGGATAAGCTCACTGTCTTCCACGTTTTCAAAAAAACTCAGTATCAAGCGCAATTTCGCCCGCCTTGGATTGCTGTGCCACTCATCGTAGCATAGCGGTGCGAGCACACCGTTAATCACGCTGGGTCCCGGTGCTTTCTTAATT
>Ga0172378_10007630_pt1 | contig 10062 bp, 4 predicted proteins | sample GrowelOW332metaG_FD_119755 | JGI IMG/M metagenome (GOLD analysis project Ga0172378, IMG submission 119755) | Groundwater microbial communities from an aquifer near a municipal landfill in Southern Ontario, Canada - Pumphouse #3_1 metaG | ecosystem: Environmental > Aquatic > Deep subsurface >... | reverse complement strand
CGTATTTTACAAGATCAGCGTCCCGTATTCATGCGAATACACCTCCAGGCTCCCGGAACAAGAGGATATGAAATCTCCCAGAGTACACCTGATAAATCTTATTACAGAAATATCTTTGGCAAAGATTCACCTTATGTGAAGGCTATAGAAAATGCTGATATACTATTAGGAAAGTTTGTTTCTTATCTGAAAAAGGAAAAGCTGTTAGACAGTACTGTTTTGGTTGTTACAGGCGATCATGGTGAAAATAAGACGGGTTGGCATTCTTTATATAATGAAGAATGTTGGCGTACGCCATTACTTTTTGTGGGTGCTGATATAGCTCAGGGCCGTAAATTACCTTATTTTGAGCAAACGGATATTGCTCCTACTATCGCCGGACTTTTAGGGAAAGATGGTCCGAATCATGATGGAGCGAGTGGCAAATTTGTAAAAGAGATACTCAAAAACCAGGAAATTTTCAATTATCATCCCAAAATGTATTTGAAAAAATTAGATGAACAAATAAGGGATTTTAATTTTCTCCGTGCCCGGTTAATTACTTTAGGAAAGAATGATGACTCTTTTATCAATGTTGCCGCCTTATTGGAAAATAGTAATTTTGGTGAACCTTTCTATAATCAAGATCGTATCCTCGACTGGTATAAAGCGGGAACTACAGAACATTTACTTGAAGTTAATCAGAAAGTATTGGACAGGGTAAGAAATATTCTTTCTAAGAAGGGTGGCAGTATGCAATAATATATTGCTTCGTTTCTTCCGGTGGCTTTACAATAAAAATGAGATCGGTTTTTTAAGCATCACCAATTTTAAATAAAAAGAAGGAAGAAGGAGTATATCAAAATCTGATACACTCCTTCTTTTTATTACTTATTCAGTACCATAATTTTGTTATGTCAATTTCTTTTTATATCTTTGGTCATAATCGAAATAAAACAGAAAGCTTATGACCTATATCAACGATCTATTTCATAATGAGAATTTTCAGTTGATTGCAACGCCGGTATTATTTCTGGTGGTTTTAGTCCTGGTATTTCTGATCTATAACGTTGTATTAAAACGTATACGCAAAAAAGCTTTAAGTACCAAGAATCCGCTCGACGATTTTATGATTGATTTGCTACGTGTCCCTGTGATGTGTCTTTTGTTCTGGATTGTACTATCATTGTTTACCACTTACTCTTTTGTTTCCCATACCGGTATTCATGATACGATAGCGGATATCAATAAGATATTGCTGATACTAACCATCGGATGGATACTTATTAAAGCGATAAAGGCTTTCTTCTATTATCTTCAGAACCATTTGGATATTCAGAGCGCGGACAATCTGAATGCACGGAAAAACCTGACACGAATGAAAGTCTTTGAAGGGCTTGCTGTAACTCTGGTCAGCGTTCTGACTGTTGCTGCCTGTCTGATGTCTTTTGAACAGGTACGTACCATCGGCATCAGTTTGCTTACCTCTGCCGGTATTGCCGGTATCATTATCGGCTTTGCTGCTCAGAAGAGCATTGCCACTTTTTTAGCAGGTGTTCAAATAGCCATTACCCAACCTATTCGTCTGGATGATGTTGTGATTGTAGAAGGAGAGTGGGGGCGGATAGAAGAAATCACACTGACCTACGTCGTGGTGAAAATTTGGGATGAGCGCCGACTGGTCCTGCCCGTGAGCTATTTTATTGAGAAACCTTTTCAAAACTGGACACGCACCAACTCCAATATTCTGGGCACCATATTCCTGTACACCGATTATTCAGTGCCTGTTGATGCTCTTCGCAACCATCTGAATGTACTATTGAAAGATAATCCCAAGTGGGATAAGCGTGTGGTGAACATACAAGTGACTGATGCTAAGGAACGCTACATGGAACTCCGCATCCTGCTCAGTAGCACGGACGCCTCATTGAACTGGGATTTGCGAGTGGATATTCGTGAGAAGATGATTGATTATCTGAATAAAGAATATCCCGGTTGTTTTGTCAAAACTAGAATTCAAACTACAGATCCGGAAAATTTGAAAGAGAGAATTTAAATCTTATCTTGGTTTATTGCATGAAATTCTATAAGTCCTGACATAGATGTTTTTTCTATATCATCTATCTCAAAATCGAATTCATGTGCCACTTTACGTAGAATTTGCGGATAATCGGAACCAACAGATCCAACAAAACGAACGGGATAATGCTTATAATCGTACTGACAAATGCAACGGCTGAAGAAACTGCGGATATTGCGAGTCAATAAATCTATGACATAATCATCGTTAATATAATCGGCCAGAAAATAAGAGACTGCAGCAAAAAAACGTGTTGGGAGCGGACGGTTATAAGCAGATTCCATTATGATATCGGGTGTAAGGTGGAACTTCTGGTAAAAAATTTGCATGATACGTTCGGGTGCTAATTCTTTCAATACATCCGAAAGAAACATTTTGCCCAGAATCGAGCTACTTCCTTCATCACCCAAAACATATCCGGCTGCTCTTACATTTTTTACGATTTGTGTGCCATTGTAGAAACAAGAATTGGAACCTGTATCAAGGATGCAGGCAATTCCCGAATCATTCTTAAACAAGCCCCGAGCTGCACCAAGTAAGTCACTTTCCACCTGAACGGGTGCGTGAAACTGAGATACCAGAGATAAACTAAGAATTTTTTTCTTCTCATTGGATGAACATCCTGCACCATAGAAAAAAATCTTCTCTATTTTTTTCTTAAAAAACAAATCAGGCAATTCCAATCGAATGCTCCGACTTATTTCGCGACGAGTCTGGAAATAAGGGTTAAGTCCTTCGGTAAAGGCCTTTTGGACAATATTATTATACTCGACCAATACCCATTCTGTTGTTGAACTACTTGTTACAATAAGTTGCATAATTACGTTTCTGTTTTTTCTTTGATGCAAATATAAAATTAATTATTAATGAAACCAGGTCCTAAATTAAATAAAATGTTAGGATATGTTATAAAAAAAATTAACGAAGATTTATCAAATCCTTCGTAGTATGATAATGTTGCTGGCAATAAAGATCTTTTTTACTCTTTGAGGCAAATATAAGATATCAAATGTTCAATCATAAATAAAATATAATTTAATAGTATAAAATATAATAACACTTAATATATAAATATAACACAAAAATAGTTTGAATAATTGTTTCTGATACAAAAAAATAATATTATATTTGTCACAACCTTTTAAAGATATTCTAATAAATTTATATTCTTTCTTAAACATAAACAACCAACAATAGCATTAAAAAATTATTGAGCTTAAAACTTGATATGGTTTAAATTGATTTATAACATTTAAATATATTGATGGCCTATGGTAAAAAACAAAACCTCAAAAGATAGTTATTAAACTATTTTTATAATTATTTCTATTTTTAATCAAAATAGAAAACTACTAATATCTTAAACAATTTAATATGAATTTTATGAAAAAAAATCACACAAGAAAGGTCTTTTCATGGCGAAAAACATTCATCGCAGTGACGGTTGTTATGCTTTTTATTGGGAGTAGCGGAGCAGTGGCTAAAAAAGCTGTTTTAAACAGTAATTATGAAGTTTCACAACAGCAAACAAAAGGAATTTTAAAGGGCAAGGTAGTTGATGCTAACGGCGAATCAATTATTGGAGCTAGTGTTTTGGAAAAGGGAACTACTAATGGAACTATTACGAATGTGGATGGCTACTTTTCGTTGAATTTGAAGAAAAATTCAATATTGGTTATTTCATATGTAGGATACCTGACACAAGAAATTAGTGCTACTGCAAATATGAAAGTAGTTCTAAAAGAAAATAGCAAAGAACTGGATGAGGTGGTCGTGGTGGGTTATGGTACTCAAAAGAAGGCAAATCTGACAGGTGCCGTATCTTCTATAGATATTAGCAAAACTTTAGATGCTCGCCCTGAATCAGATGTTAGCAAGGCTTTGCAAGGTACTGTTCCAGGCTTGACTATTATTAGTAATAGTGGGAAACTGGATGAAACTCCTTCTTTGACCATTCGTGGTGTGGGTACTTTAAGCAACAATGCTAAAAGTAATCCTCTGATTGTGGTAGACGGCGTGCCGATGGATGACATTTCTTATCTTAATACACAAGATATTCAGAGTGTCTCTGTTTTAAAAGATGCTGCTTCTACTTCTATCTATGGTACACGTGCGGCTTTTGGTGTGATATTGATTACAACAAAGTCGGCTAAAAAAACGGATAAGGTAACGATTAATTATACGAATAACTTTGCATGGTCTACACCAACTATTCTACCTAATTATCCTGATGTACCGACTCAGATTGAGGCATTGATGGCTGCTAATGCACGTACAGGTTCTGCAAACGAACTTTTTGGTATGTATTTAGACCAAATGTTGCCAAAAGCTCAGGCATGGAAAACTGCACATAATGGTAAAAAAGCCGGCTATAGAGAAATGGTCTTGGGAGATGATTTTGATTTAGATAATAATGGCGTTGGTAATTTCTATGCCGATTGGGATGTAGTTGGTATTATGTACCGTAAATGGAAACCCGAACAAAGCCATAATTTATCAATACAGGGTACCAGTGGAAATACATCTTACTTTATGTCAATGGGATATAACCATGATGAAGGTGTGATGACTTTCAATCCTGATAAAATGGATAAATACAATGCTACGATGAATCTTTCTACAGACATAACCAAATGGTTGACAGTAGGAGGACGTTTCAGTTATAGCGATAAAGATTATACTTCACCTAATACTCGCCGTACTACTTATCAATATCTGTGGCGTTGGGGAAGTTTCTTCGGTCCTTACGGAACATATCAGGGATCGGATTTCCGAAATGATATTGCTTACCGTAAACAGGCAGCCGACAGCAAGAGTACAGATACTTATACGCGTATCGGAGCATTTTTGAAAGCAACTATCATCAAGGGATTGACGCTGAATGCAGATTATACTTATAATATTCGTCGTTATGATTTGCATGAATCTACTAAACCTATAACCTGTTGGAATTCATGGGGTGGTAATTTGACAAACGGGCTGTCTACCATGAGCACCTCAACTCAGGTAGACCAAACAGCCAGGCGTGATAAGTCATATGCACTGAACATCTATGCCAACTATGCTTTTGACTTGGTTAAAGACCATCATTTCAACTTTATGCTGGGTGGTAATGCCGAAGAGGGAGATGGTTATTCTCAATATTCCGAGCGTGATGGCTTGTTAGATCCAAGCAAACCGGAATTTAGTCTTGCTACTGGCGATCAAAAAGTAAGTGGATGGCATAATCAATGGGGTGCTTGCGGTTATTTCGGGCGCATCAATTATGACTATCAGGGCAAATATTTGTTGGAATTAAACGGACGTTACGATGGATCTTCTAAATTTCCATCCAATAGTCGTTGGGCATTCTTTCCGTCTGCATCAGCAGGTTACCGCATTAGCGAAGAGAATTTTTTTAAACCAATAAAAAATATAATCAACAATGCTAAGTTTCGTGTTTCTTATGGAGAAATTGGTAATCAGGCAGTGGGAGATAACATGTATATTGAAACTATGGACAAATATACAACAGCTGAGACTCACTGGCTCGATCCTAGTGGTACGAAGGTTGTTACCTATGATATGCCGAAGTTGGTGTCTCCTTCATTAAAATGGGAACGCATACAAACGCTAAATCTTGGTTTTGATTTAGGACTCTTGAATAACGAGTTGAATGTGACAGGTGATTGGTATCAAAGAACCACAAAGGATATGTTGGCACCCAGCAAAACAATGCCTTCTGTATTAGGAACCTCGGCTCCTGAAATAAATGCAGGAACATTGAGAACACGCGGATGGGAATTGAACGTCGATTGGCATCATCGCTTCAAAGATGTTACGGTTTATGCGAATGCCAATATTGGTGACTTCACTACCCAAATTACCAAATGGGATAACGACAATAAATTATTGAACTCTAATTATAGGGGTAAAAAATATGGAGACATTTGGGGATTTGAGACAGACCGATATTTTACTTCAAATGATTTCAATACTGACGGATCTTATAAAGAAGGTGTAGCTTCGCAAAAAAAATTGCAGACAGGAAGCTTTGTTTACGGGCCGGGTGATATTAAATTTAAAGATTTGGACAAATCAGGAACGATTGACGGTGGTGATGGTACAGCCAGCAATCACGGAGATTTGAAAGTGATAGGCAATACAACTCCACGTTATCAATATAGTTTTAGACTGGGAGGTGAATGGAAAGGATTCGATATAGATATGTATTTCCAAGGAGTAGGCAAACGTGACGTTTGGACACAAAGTGCATTTGTTATGCCAATGATGCGTGGAGCGGATGCGCTTTATGCTAACCAAACCAACTATTGGACGGAAAGCAATCTAAATCCGAATGCCGATTTTCCTCGTATGTATCCAGGTGGTTCAGGTCAAGGTACAATTTCCGTACTTCCCTTTGGACAATATAATTTCTATCCACAATCCAAATATTTGGTTCACATGGCTTATTTGCGATTCAAAGATCTGACTATTGGTTATACTTTACCGAAAAACTTGACCATGAAAGGGTATTTATCAAAGGTACGTGTTTATTTCAGTGCTAATAATCTTTGTGAGCTGATTAATAGGAGTAATGCTCCTGTAGATCCTGAAATTAATGCAGTAGAAGAAGGCGTAAATACGAAGAATGCTACATGGGGACGTATTGACCCAATGTATCGTACCATATCTTTTGGTGTTCAAGCAACATTTTAATTAATAATTAATCCATAGTGAATATGAAAAAATTTAAAATAATAGGCTTATTGTCATTAATATTTATGACTGTAGGTTGTGATAGTATATTGGATAAGGGGCCTCTGGATACATTTACCAATGATAATTTCTGGATAAGTGAGAATAACGTCCAAGGTTATGCTAATGCCTTTTATGAAAGTTTTGCCGGTTATGGGAATAGTGGCGGTTCCGGTGATTATTATTTCAAAACACTTTCTGATGATCAGGCCGGAAGTAGTTTTGCTGATTGGACTCATACATCTATTCCTGCTTCAGACGCTACTAAATGGAACAATAGATGGAAAGAGATACGCAGAGCCAATATTTTATTAGAGCATGTCGACGGAATTACATCAATGAATGCCACGGCAAAATCTCATTGGGGTGGTGTAGCACGACTAATGCGTGCTTGGACCTATTATCATCTCGTACGTACGTATGGTGATGTGCCTTGGGTCAATAAGTCATTGAATATTACCGATGCAGGTTATCTGTACAGCGAACGTGCGAAGAGAGATGTCGTAATGGATAGTGTATTGAACGACTTGAACTATGCTTGTGACAATATACCCAACACTACATCGAGAACAACATTCAGTCAGGACGTAGCATACGCAATGAAGGCAGAAATATGTTTATATGAGGGCACATTTCGTAAATATCGTTTAGCTGCCGATAACCAGCCGGAACCTGATTTAAGCGGTTCCACGAAGTATCTGACGGCTGCCAAAGAGGCTTGCGCTGCTATTATGAACAAGAGCAATTATTCGCTTAACGCCTCTTATCAAGGCAACTATAATTCGATCGATTTAAGTAGTAACAAAGAAATGATCTTTTATAAAGCGTATAAAGTGGATATATTAATGCATTCACTGATAGATTACACTTCCTCATCCACACAGATGAGCGGTATGACAAAGGATGCTTTTGATTCGTATCTGTTTACCGACGGAAAGCCATTAGGTTTGACATCAGAAGACAAGAACGATGCTGCTTCCATCCATTTTGGTACGAAGACAGTCGCTGGTAAAGTTGTAGGGGATACGGTACTATCTCTACATAAGGTTTTGGCTGTACGAGATGCTCGTCTTTCACAAACCATTGATACAGCGCTTTGTTATGTATCTCGTGGGTTTACGCGCTTCAACACAGGTATATCTATGACCTCTTCTTCAGGTTATGGGGTAGCAAAATTTGATAATCAAAGTATTGATTTGCAACATAGAAGTCAGACAGCTGCCAATTATACTCATGCACCGCTATTTTGGTTATCAGAGATTTATTTGGAATATGCCGAAGCTTGTGCAGAATTAGGTACGGCTACTCAAAATGATTTAGATCTTTCGATTAATAAACTGAAAAAACGTGCCGGATTACCCAATTTATCTGTCAACGTAGGTTTCTCTGATCCGGCTAATACTATCGGAGTAAGTAATCTTGTTTGGGAAATCAGACGAGAGAGACGTTGTGAACTGATGTTTGATAACAATCTTCGTTATTGGGATTTGATTCGTTGGCATCAATTGGATAAATTGGATTCAAGCACGAATCCTAATATCCTGATAGGTGCTGATATTGTTAATGACTCTTATGATACTGCAGTTTCTCGCATAGGTAATTATATCAATGCATCTAATGGCAAAACAAGAGTCTATGATAAAAAGAATTATTTATACCCCATTCCATCCGATCAACTTAGTCTTAATCCTAAATTGGGTCAGAATCCGGGTTGGAATTAGTGGTTGATGAATTTACAAACTTAATACAGATTTGAAGTACCCCCCAAAAGGCAGCTCCAAAATGAAAATTTTAAAGCTGCCTTTTATTTAAAAAACGAATTTTTACATGCATTAATTATGAAATATATAAAATTTATTTTCCTATTGTTGATCACCGGATTCGTTATCCAAGTAGTCAATGCACAAACTATTTCTATAGAAACTCGTTCGCAAATCGGTAAAATATTAAACGATTTGGCACGTAAAGAGATCACTGTGGGCAAGATAGACATAGATTCAGTTTCGGCTACAAATAATCGGTTGACTTTCTTTGCTAATACGAATTGTGCTTCTATTCCTTTCCGTGAAGGTAATGTAAAATATATTTATAATAAGATTCATCAATTGTTGCCCACTGTCTATGCTGATTACAAATTGGAATTACGAGCTGACGGAAAAACTATTGAAGATTTGATACCTCTTGCCTTGCGAACAAAAGGTAAAAACTTTGCTACTTTCACTAATACTTCAAAAAAACCATTAATCACGAAAACATCTTCTCCTTTCATTCCTACCAAAGGATTGGAAGATCGACATATCGCTATGTGGCAGAGCCACGGACTTTTCTATGAACAATATTTATCACGCTGGGAATGGCAGCGCGCACGTATCTTCCAAACAGTGGAGGATCTTTACACACAAAGCTATGTATTACCATTTCTAGTGCCAATGCTCGAAAAAGCGGGTGCTACAGTATTATTACCTCGTGAAAGGGATTGTAATTCTTGCGAAGTGATTGTTGATAATGACAAGGGGGTGAATGACGTTTCTTGTTATACAGAGCAGGGTAATTGGATTAGAGGTGCACTACCCGGATTTGCTTATCTTAGAAAACAATATAAAGATTTTGAAAACCCTTTTACCGAAGGATCTTACAGACAAACGGAAACTATCACTCGAAAAGATAAAGAATGCGTAGCAACATGGATTCCTAATATCCCCCATTCCGGGAAATATGCAGTATATGTATCGTATAAAACGGTGAAAAACAGTACGGATGATGCTCTTTATACGGTTTACCATAACGGTGAAAAAACACAATTCCGTGTTAATCAAAAAATGGGTGGAGGCACTTGGATTTATCTGGGTAATTTTGGTTTTACAACCGGTACAACCGATTGTCGTGTAGAGTTAAGTAACTTATCGGCAAAAAGTGGGCGTATTGTCACGGCTGATGGAATTAAGATAGGGGGCGGAATGGGAAATATAGCCCGACACCCCGCACCGGGAGGTATCATAAAGAATACCAAAAGTTCTGCTGGTCCTGCACTTGCACCAGCTTTAACCATCCCAATAATGAATTATCCTTATCAAATTAGTGGATATCCTCGTTTTACGGAGGCTGCTCGCTATTGGTTACAATGGGCCGGATTTCCAGATAGTATCTATTCTGTAAGTAAAGGAAAGAATGATTATACTGATGATTATAAATGTCGCGGTATGTGGGTGAATTATCTTGCAGGAGGTTCTAAAGGATTGTCTGATGAAAAAGGGCTAAATATTCCG
>Ga0172378_10007629_pt1 | contig 10062 bp, 8 predicted proteins | sample GrowelOW332metaG_FD_119755 | JGI IMG/M metagenome (GOLD analysis project Ga0172378, IMG submission 119755) | Groundwater microbial communities from an aquifer near a municipal landfill in Southern Ontario, Canada - Pumphouse #3_1 metaG | ecosystem: Environmental > Aquatic > Deep subsurface >... | reverse complement strand
GATGAAGAAGATGGACTTGTTGAAGACCATAAGGAATTCAAAGATTCTCGTGCCGAAGCAATAGAAAAGCGTAAAAAAGAATTTGAAGACTTTGATACAATGTTTGGTGAGGAAGAAGCACCAACCCCAGAGGCAGAAGATATAAATAGAATGATTGAAGAAATCAATGCTGATTCTATCAAAGAATATGAGGCAACTACGAATACAGGAAAAGAATTAAAAATTACGACTGCACCAATAGTTACTGAAAAATTTGAGGAACAAAATATTGAGTCAATAGAAGTGCCAGAGGATGAGGAAGAAATCATTGAACCTATCCAACAAGTAGAAGAAACGGAAGAAGACGAACCTATTTTCTTTGATAAAAACGCAGAACAAGAAGTAATTAAAGAACCTGTTAAAGCAAAAGTAATTGAACAACCACAAGTGGTAGAAAATATAAATGTAGTAACAAAAACTATGTTTTCGGATCTTACTTTGGAACAATTAGATGAAAGACTGGAAAAATTACAAAATAGATTAAAGATAAACGAAAAAGACTTAAAGGCAAATAAAAAAGAATTTTTACCACTTTCTAGGGTAAAAAAGACTTTGGAAAAGGACCAAGAAAAACTTCGTCGTCGTGAAGCAATTATTGCTCGTAAAAAAGTTATTTTGTATGGTGTAAACAACTATGTTGATATTGACGAAGACAAAGCAAAAAAATTATCCGAAGATTTGGACTTATTAGATTGACTTCGTTTGTCAGTTCAACATTGTGAAGATGTAATGTCTGCAAACAAGGATAGATATCCAATACTGGAAAAGACTAATCAAATTTTAGTTGAAGTAAACAAGGATTTAAAAGAAGATATTGCAGAAATTCAAAATGCAATTCTTGAATACAAAAATAAAAATAATATTGACTAATAAAATTTGAAATAGACAAAAAGAGAGTTTTTACTCCCTTTTTATTTTGATTTTTTTTGAATTTATGTTAATATATTAATATTGTATTATTTGGGGAGAGTTTTATGGGATTTTGGGGTTGGTTTAAATCAAAGTTTAATAAAAAGCAGACTTCGGGAACAAAAGCACAAAGCAAAAAAATAAAAAATTATAATTTGCCATTAAAATTTGGTTTGGCTTTGAGCGGTGGTGGTACTCGTGGTATTGCATATATAGGAGTGTTTAGGGCACTAAATGAAGCAGGTATAAATTTTGATTATGTTGCTGGTACAAGCGTAGGTTCGTTAATGGGTGCCGCATATTGTGCTAATATGTCTATCGAAAAAATGACACAGGTAGCAAGAACCTTGCGTGTTCGAGATGTCAAAATGAATAAAATTCCTTATGCTCCTAGTAAAACTGATAGATTGCGTGCTGTAATTCGTGAGGCTTTGGATAATAAAGGTTTTGAAGATTTGAACAAACCTTTTACTGCCGTTGCTGTTGATATCATTTCAGGTGAAGAAAAACATTTGACAGGTGGTTCACTTGATACTGCTATTGCAGGTAGTTGTGCTGTGCCTGGCGTTTTTTATCCTGTGGAATTTGGTTCATATAGACTTTTTGACGGTGGATTAAGGAATAATATACCTGCTGATGTGGTTCGTGAAATGGGTGCAGATATTGTAATTAGTTTTGATATCAATCCAACTCGTGGTTACGGTACGGATAGTTTAAAGTATTTAGATGTTATGAAAGCCGCTTTGAGAATAATGATGAAAGCAAATTCGGTAAATGGATATGTTCATTCAGATTACATTGTAAAAATTGATTTATCAAAATTTAAACAAACAAAACTAGATGATATAGATGAAATGATAAAAGTGGGTTATGACAGTACAATAGCGGAATTTCCAAATATATTGAAAGCATTAGGTAAGATTACTCCAAATGAAGAAATTAAGAAGACAGCAAAGAAATTGAAGGCCATTGCAAGAGAGGCAAAAAAAGAAGCAAAAAAAGAAGCGAAAATGAATAAATCAAAGAGTCGTAAATCAGTTGAAAAAAGCGAGGAGACGAATGCCGAAACAGAGGAGCAGTTCCAAGAATTCATCAGTAAGCAAACAGATGAAAAGGACTCTTAATATTAGCACCACAAGAGTAATTGTTTTTTCTATCATTATGGTTTTAGCACTTATTTCATTGCCTTTTAGTAATAGTATAGAAGCAATTTATACGACAAAAGCAAATGCTTCAAGTATAGTTGCTAGCACTAATGAAGTAATTAATAATAGCGGTTTGCAGGTACATTTTGTTGATGTTGGTCAGGGCGACTGTATAATGATTAATCTGCCAGATGGCAAAAATATGATAATAGATTCAGGTGATAATAACAGTACCATCAGTTCACATATGATTGCTTATGCAAATGAGTATATTGTAAAAGATAATGAAGTAGTAGATTATCTTGTTTTAACTCACGCTCACGCGGACCATGTGGGGAATATGGACGATATTATAGAAGAATTTCAAGTAAATAATATTTATAGAGCACCTGAATTTTATCAAAAATATTCCACAACAAATCAAAGTGAAATTACATTAAACAATGAAGAAGAAAATTTTGCAAGCACAAGTGGAGTAACATTAAAAGAAAATTATAACATTGTTAGTACAAATGTAATGCGTGATTTTTTGATTGATGCTTATGACGAACCAAATTGTAATATGTATATCTTTAATGACAACAATGGAAACCCGATAATAACAGGAAGTGCCGAGGGCAAAGATTATGCTTTTACATTTTATACAATAGATGAAAATGAATATTATAGCCCTACAAATACAAATTTGAAAAATCCAAATAATTATTCTATTTTGATAGTCTTGGAATATGATGGGCTAAAATTTGCTTTTACTGGTGATGGTGAACAATATATTGAACAGCAATTAATAGATAAATATGGCGAAAATTTACCAAATGTAGATTTTATGCAAATGGCTCATCACGGTAGTAAGACTGCTTCTAGTCAAGATTATGTAACTATTCTTGACCCAGAGTATGCTTTTGTTTCCGTGGCGGAAGTAAATACTTATGGTTTGCCAGATGAAGAACCTATTGAAGTCCTTAATAATATAGGCGTAGAACAAACTTGCATTTTTATGACAAAAGATTATGGTGATATTATTATAGGAATGGGTTACTCATCGTCTAGTAATGGCGATGCCATTTTAAATTCCAATATGGCAATAGCCTTATCAAAAGGAAGTAACATCGTAAGTATAAAATGGTGGGAAATTGCTGGTAGTTTTGTTTTAGTCAGTGCTATCATTATATTTTTAACTCCAACTGCTAAAAAGAAAGTACTAAAAACTATCAAAAAATAGTTTTTAAACAATAAAAATTTATTTTGTGGAAAACTATCAAAAAAATTTGTATGCAAAAATTTACTATAAATATAAATAATTGTTCTTAAAATTGACTTGTTATGTGTTTTTTTGTGAATAAATATCAATAAAAATGAATTTTTCTATTTTTATAAAATTCGTAAGTTTGTGCAATAGATACAAAAATAATACTATATATAGTATTTTTCTTGTTGGGTTTGACACTATATGTAGTGTTTAGGTATAATTATAGCATAAATTAATATTAAGGAGATGGACATAAATGACGCGTTTAGTTTTAAAAAGAGATGGCACATATCAGGAATTCAACAAGAAAAAGATTGCAGATGCAATTTTTAAAGCAGCAGTGGCCTGTAATGGTAGTAATTATGATACTGCCTGCATACTTGCTGATCAGGTTGAAGATTTATTATTAAAACGACTAAACGAAAAAACACCTACTGTGGAGCAGGTACAGGATTTGGTGGAGTATGTTTTAATTGAAAACAGACATTCACAGACTGCAAAGGCTTATATACTATATAGAGAAAAGCGTAAGACCGCAAGAGAAAATAACGCTTTGATAGGTGCTACTATTGATTTGTTTGAGCGTTACATTGATGAAAAGGACTGGCGAACAAAAGAAAATAGTAATATGCAACGCTCTGTTGCAGGATTAAACAACTATGTTCGTGAGGAGTTTACAAAGAATTATTGGCTAAATGAAATTTACCCTGTTGATGTACGAGAGGCACATTTATCTGGTGATTTGCATGTACACGATTTGGGCTTTTTTGGTGCGTACTGTGTTGGTTGGGATTTGAACCAACTTTTGACAATGGGATTTACTGGCGTAGAAGGAAAAATCAGTAGTGCCCCAGCAAAACATTTGCGTAGTTTTTTGGGACAAATTACAAATGCAACTTTTACTTTGCAAGGTGAAACCGCAGGCGCACAAGCGTGGAGCAGTTTTGATACTTATTGTGCACCATTTATTTTTTATGATAAATTGACTTACAAAGAAGTTGTGCAGGCAATTCAAGGCTTTGTCTTTAATATGAATGTTGCAACTCGTGTAGGATTCCAGTGCCCATTCAGTAATATCACTTTGGACATCAAAGTTCCAAAATTGTTAAAAGATAGACCAGTTATAATCGGTGGAGTTCCACAGGACAAAACTTATGGTGATTTTCAAGCAGAAATGGATATATTTAACAAGGCGTTTTGTGATGTGATGATGCAAGGGGATAGTAATGGAAGAATTTTTACTTTCCCTATCCCAACAATCAATATTACAAAAGATTTAGACTGGAACACTGATGTAATGAATGCAGTAATGGATATGACTTGCAAATATGGTACACCTTATTTTGCAAATTATGTTACCAGTGACCTTAGTCCAGAAGATGCTGTATCTATGTGTTGTAGGTTGCGTTTGAATATAAAAGAATTGAGAAAGCGTGGTGGAGGATTATTTGGTAGTAGTCCGCTTACTGGTTCTATCGGTGTAGTTACTATTAATTTACCTCGAATTGGATATTTATCCAGTACAAAAGAGGAATTTCTAGAAAGGCTTGGAAAGTTAGCGGATATAGCAAAGAGTTCACTGGAAATAAAGCGAAAGATTGTTGAGTCGCAAACGGATAACGGTTTGTATCCATATTGTAAATTTTACTTGCAAACAGTAAAGGACCGTACAGGTAAATACTGGGCAAACCACTTTAATACAATAGGTATTGTGGGTATGAATGAAGCATTATTAAACTTTATGGGAAAAGATATTACCACTCCCGAAGGTCAAGCCTTTGCTATTGAGATTATGGACTTTTTAAGAGAAAAAATGGTAAATTATCAGGTTGAAACTGGTAATCAATACAACCTAGAAGCGACGCCGGCAGAAGGTACTGCACCAAGGTTGGCAAGGCTAGACAAAGCAAGATTTCCAGAAATTATCGTGGCCGGTGATAAAGAGCCATATTATACAAACTCTACACAAATACCAGTTGAGTTTACTGATGATATTTTTGAGGTGGTTAAACTTCAAGATGATTTGCAATCTCGTTATACAGGTGGTACAGTGCTACATCTTTACCTAGGCGAAAAAGTTTCCGATAGGGAAACTTGTAAAAAATTAATTCAAAAGATTTTTAACAACAATAAGATGCCTTATATAAGTATAACCCCTACATTTAGTATTTGTCCAGAACACGGTTATGTTGCAGGTGAACATTTTGATTGTCCTATCTGTGGTGCAAAAAGCGAAGTGTGGACTAGGGTGGTTGGTTATTTTAGATGCGTAAAGGATTTCAACAAGTCAAAACAAGAAGAATATTTTGCACGAAAATTGTTTGTAATAAAGCCAGAAGAATTTATGGATACGGCTGAATTAAAGCAATTTAATAAAGAAATGAATGAGTCAAAAGCCAGTGGTGTTGCTTAGATGAAAATTGCAAATTATATAAAAAATTCACTTATTGATTATCCTGGGCATATTGCTAGCGTTGTTTTTACCGCAGGCTGTAATTGGAATTGTTGGTATTGTCTAAATCGTTCTATTATAGATAAAAATGTCCAAACTAATGTCAGTGAACAGGAATTTTTTGACTTTTTGAAAAGTCGAAAAGGTTGGCTGGACGGAATAGTGGTTTGTGGCGGTGAACCAACATTGCACAAAGATTTGATTGATTTTATCAAAAATATAAAAGAATATGGCTATGATGTAAAACTTGATACAAACGGCACTTGCCCTAGTATGTTAAAAATGCTTGTGGAAGAAAAACTAATAGATTATGTTGCTATGGACATCAAAGCGCCTTTTGAAAAATACAATCAAATTGTTAAATTAAAAGATGAAAAAGATATTCAAATTGACAATGTCAAGGAAAGCATAAATTATCTTTTGTTAAATAAAATTCCGTATGAGTTTCGTACGACAGTTAGTCCAGATTTGTCGATAGATGACATCACAGAAATCGCAAAAGAAATAAAAGGGGCTAGCAAGTATTTTTTACAACCATATAAAAAGCCAACGGAAGAGTCGCCTTTTCCAAAAGAGCCAAAAGAAATGGAAGAAATGAAAGAATTATGTAATGAATTTGTGCCTACATTTATTCGTTAAAAGCAAAGAGATATTTACTCTTTGCTTTTATTTTTGAATAATATAACATTTACTTTTGGCTAAAACTTCAAATGTTGTTCAAAATCATTGCCAAATTTACTAAAATCTGTTATATTTAAGGTAAAGATTTAGGGGTATTGCGATGAAAACAAATATCGCACTGATATGCGTATTAAATAATTACAGTAAAAATGTATCCAAGATGCTAAGCGACAAACTGGATATGTTTTATGCTGATATGGAAGATATGATAGAATATGAATTGATTGATTCAAAACATATTTTGGAAACATTAGGCGATAAAGAAGGCAAAAAATTTATTAAAAAAATTGAAACTGATGTGATAAAAAATGTAAGCAGTTTTGAAAATACCTTTATAAATATAAATCCCGTATTGCTTTTTAGCGGACGCAATTTTTCACAACTACAAAAAACTTGTTTTGTTATATATGCACAGATTTCTCCAAAATATTTTGATGCAAGAACAAAACATAACGGTGATGTTATCCCCGCAGATATTACAGATATCACTTTTGGTGAAAGAGATAAAAAGTATGTAGAAAAAGCAGATGTGGTAGTAAATTGTAGTACTCTAAGGGAAAGCAAGGCAGTAAAAAAGATAATGAGCGAATTAAATATTTTTTTAAAAAATATGCATTAAATCAAAAATAATTAAAAAAAGGTAGTAAACTATCTTTTTTTATTTGGAAAAATGGACAAAATTTAGTAAAATCAAATAAGAATATGCAGGAGAAAAATATGAACATCGTTGAGAAATCTATAAATACTATTCGTAAACTAGGATTAAATATGGTGGAAAGTGCAAATAGTGGACATACAGGGATAGTGCTGGGTGCTAGCCCCATTATTTATTCTATTTATCACGAAGCAAAAGTAAACCCAAGGCAACCCGACTGGTTTAATAGAGATAGAGTTGTGCTATCTAGCGGACACGGTAGTGCTATGTTGTATGCAATACTTCATTTAATGGGGTATGATATTACCACAGATGATATGCGTGATTTTCGTACATTAGGTTCAATTACACCAGGACACCCTGAAATTGATATTACCCCAGGAGTTGATTGTACAACGGGTGCTTTGGGACAAGGATTTGCAAACGCTGTGGGTATTGCTATGGCGGAGAGCCATTTATCAGCAGTCTACAATAAAACGAAACTGCCTCTCGTTGACCACTATACTTTTGTTCAATGTGGTGATGGCGACTTGATGGAGGGCGTTTGCTATGAGTCCGCAAGTATGGCGGGAAAGAACAAATTAAATAAATTAATTGCTTTGTTTGACAGTAATAATATAAGTCTTGATGGTGAAACAAATTTGACTACCAATGAAGATATAAAGGCAAGATTTATTGCAACAGGGTGGAATGTTTTGGAAACAGATAACCATGCAGACAATATTATTACTTGTATAAGAAGTGCAAAGTCAAAGCAAAATACTAAGCCTACTTTAATTATTTGCCATACAATAATAGGTGAAAATTCAAAATTTGCAAATACAAACGCTAGTCACGGAAATCCTTTTAAAGAAGGAGAATATGCCGAAGTTGTAAAAAACCTTGGACTAAATACTGAACCATATCAGGTAGATATTGATGTTTACAAGCATTTTAACCAAATTGCTAATTATGGTAAAGAAGCGTATGCTGACTGGCAGGAAATATACAAAACTTATAAAAAAAAGTATAAATTGGAATACAAACAATTATTTGAGCCTGACTTGGAAAAAGTGGCAGACTCTCTTGATAGTTTAAAATTTGATACTGATATGAGTACTCGTGATACAGGACATATAGTTTTAAATGAAACTGGGAAATATCTTAGTAATTTATTTGGTGGTTGTGCAGACCTTTCAAAAAGCACATTAGCATTTTTTGAGAAAGAAGGATTTTTTTCACCTGAAAATAAAAAATCAAGAAATATTGCTTTTGGTTTGAGAGAACACGCGATGAGAGCAATTTGCAATGGTATATGCTTACACGGGGGAGTTCGTAGTTTTGCTTCTACTTTTTTGATATTTAGCGATTATATGCGTTATGCCTTACGAATGAGTGCATTAATGGATATGCCTGTTTTATATGTTTTTACACACGATAGTATCGCAGTGGGGCAAGATGGTGCAACTCACGAACCGATTGAACAGTTAGAAAGCCTTAGATTGATACCAAATTTGGAAGTCTTTCGACCTGCTGACGGTTACGAAACAGTTGGTGCAATGCAATGGTATTTAAAAAACCACAAGCCGATGGTTCTTGCTCTTAGTAGACAGAAATTGCCGTTTTTGACTACTACAAAATCAAAATGTACTGCCCGTGGCGGTTATATCGTTTCAAAAGAGCAGAGTGCTGATTTGAATGCTATAATTATCGCCAGTGGAAGTGAAGTGGAATTGGCAATAAGGGCTCAAAAACTTTTACAAAAAGAAGGCTTTTCTGTTAGAGTTGTTAGTATGCCAAACAGAGATTTATTTTTGTTGCAATCAAAATCATACAAAGAAAAGATTATCCCTAGTTACTTTCCTAGTAAAATAGCAATAGAAACAGGCGTAACAAACGGCTGGGAAAGTATGGTAGGAAGATTTGGAGAAGTTATAGGTATAAATACTTTTGGTGAAAGTGGTACTCAAAGTGAATTATTTGATTTGTTTGGAATAAGTGTTGCAAATATAAATAATAAAGTTAAAGCAATGATAAAGCGTAATAAAACACAAAATATTGAAATATAAAATAAAAGGCTGTCAAAGCCTTTTTTGTTTAGTAAGTATATTTTTGTCAATAATTTTAAATAGGGGGCAAAGAATATGCGTAAACCAAGTATGGATTTGGAGGAAGTAAAGCAAAAAATTAGAGAATTGAAAGGCAAAGATATTTCAATGTCAGTCAATCGTGGTAGAAATAAATTTGTACATTATGAAGGAGTGTTGGAAGATATTTACCATAGCGTTTTTGTAGTAAAGTTGTTAAATCAGGAAAAAGAAGAAAAATTATCTTATAGTTTTACCGAAGTTTTATGTGGTGATGTGAAAATCGCTATGAAAAAATGATATTTTGTCATATCGCAAAAATTCAACTAATAAATTAGTGTAAACAAAGTTTTAGGAGGATTGCGGTATGGCTTTTGAACCTGTGATAAAGGAAATTAAGGCAAAGTATAGGAAAAAAGTCTGTGTGGAGCGTATTACCGTTGGGGTAGTATTGAATAGTGCAGATGCAAAGATTAGTCAGGTTTTGTCAGTTGGTGCAAAGCCTTGCGTAACTCTGGTAAGCCCAAATTCTGGGAGTATTTTATTAGAAGGTAAAGTTTGTAGCAAAGCAGTTATTCAAAATACAGAAGGGGATTTTTCTTCTATTGAAGGAAATACTACTTATAGTCAGCACATTATGAATGGAAGCATCAATGCAGAGCAAAAATTGTTTTCTTATGCAAAGTTAGTAGAAGCACAGAACATACAGGCATCTGACAACTCTGTGTCTTTCAATGCAGTTGTTCAAGTTACAGTTTACTCTTTGGTAGAACAAAGCATTCAAAGCGTTGAAAAAGTAAATGATTTAGCACATCAAAAAATGGGTGATATTCAATATACGGATTTGATATGTTCTACTACCCAAG
>Ga0172378_10007628_pt1 | contig 10062 bp, 5 predicted proteins | sample GrowelOW332metaG_FD_119755 | JGI IMG/M metagenome (GOLD analysis project Ga0172378, IMG submission 119755) | Groundwater microbial communities from an aquifer near a municipal landfill in Southern Ontario, Canada - Pumphouse #3_1 metaG | ecosystem: Environmental > Aquatic > Deep subsurface >... | reverse complement strand
GGGCGATGGCGTTTCCGTGTTTGCTTTCGTTGATTCCGTAGCCGTCCATTATCAGTAGCATTGTTGGTTTCTTGTTATTCATTATAATACTCCGATCCTCGAATAAATATCAGTAGTTGACTAAATAATAACACAAGAGCCGGTAATCAGCAATGTACTTATGACCAATAATTTGGTATAATTTAATAGTTGAACACAGGAGAGAATATTATGGGTTGGACTAAACAACAACAGAGGACTATAGACGAGAGAGACAGGAATCTGCTCGTTTCGGCCGCTGCCGGTTCGGGAAAGACGGCAGTACTTGTAGAGCGCATCAAGAAGATGGTCACTGAAGAGGGCGTGCCCATCGACAGAATGCTCGTGGTGACCTTTACCAACGCCGCCGCTTCGGAAATGCGGGAGAAGATACGCAGGGCGCTGAAGGAAAAATCCAGAGAAGTGCCGGAACTGAAGGACCAGCTGGAACTCATGCCGAGAGCCAGCATCAGTACTTTCCATGCCTTTGCTCTCGATGTGATCCACCATTTTTTCTATCTTATAGATATGGAGCCGGACTTTACTATCTGCGATGACGCTCAGTCCACAGTCCTGAAGGAAGAGGCACTGGACGATCTTCTGGAAAGCCGTTTCGCAGATGATGATCGGGATTTCTACGATTTCCTGGACTGGTACGGTTCCGAACGCAGTAATGACAGCGTTCGCGACATGATCAAGTCTGTCCACAATTCCCTCATGGCGCTGCCTGAGCCTTTCGAGACTCTGGACGCGAAGATAAGGGAACTGGAAATGTCTCCCGGAGATTATATGAAAACCGATGCCATGGTCCTCATGCTGGAGGATGTAGCCGACACTTTCAAAACAGCCTTCGACAATGCCAAGGCGGCCTATGACCTGCTTCTGGATAATGGCCTTGAGAACCTGGCTGAAAAATTCAAACCGGACATGGACATGTGCGCGGGGCTTTCTGAACTGGCAACAAAGGGTGACCTGGCTGGTCTTTCGGCAGGCCTTTCTAATGTGTCGTGGACTACTTTAAGGGCGGGCAAGGATGAGAAGGAAGAGTATGCCCTGATCAAGGATCAGGTAAGTGCTCTCCGGGACAAGGCGAAAGACTCCTTCAAAACCATGAAAGAATCGTATTTTAGCGATACTATAGAGAACCAGCTGGCGGATATAAATAAAGTCAGCGGCCAGGCCCGCACACTGCAGAAGCTGGTCATGGATTTCGACAGGATATTCAGGGAAAAGAAACTGGAAAAGAAACTGGTTGATTTCAACGATATCGAGCACGATTGTCTGGACATACTCAAACAGCCGGGCACGTCAGAATTCTATAAGGAAAAGTTCCTCTATGTATTCATCGACGAATACCAGGATACAAGCGTCCTTCAGGAAGCTATCATTGACAGGATCAAAGGCGAGGATAACCTGTTCATGGTGGGCGATATCAAGCAGAGCATATATAAATTCAGGCTGGCAGAGCCTGAGATTTTCAAAAATAAATACCGCGACTTCGCCGCATGCGAAGACGGAAAATCGGCGAAGATAGACCTTAACCGGAACTTCAGAAGCAAGCCCGTGATCCTGGACAATATCAATAAGATGTTTCAGCCGATCATGGAAGGCTATGACGCCGACGCCAGCCTATACCCGGGCATCGGATACGACGGCGAGTTTTCCTTTGCGCCTGAAGCTAAGGTCATCGACATATCGTCAGTGGATGACGCCGACGAAGCCATCCGCGACCTGAAGAAAAGCGAGATAGAAGCCTTGGAAGTATGCCGGCTCATCAAGGAAAATCTAGGCAAAGAGTACTATGATTCCAAAGCCGGCCAGACGAAGAAGCTTCGTTACAGGGACATGGTCATTCTCATGCGCGCAATGACTAAATCCGGGATATTCTACGATATCATGAGTTCTCAGGGCATACCTTTATATATAGACAATAATAAAGGTTACTTCGACACTATGGAAATCAATGTGTGCCTGAACCTTTTGTCAATAATAGATAATAAATATCAGGATGTGGCGTTTATCAGCGTTCTGCGTTCTGAGATATTCGGATTTACCACGGATCAGCTGGCGGACATCCGCCTTGCCCGGCAGTCGGGCTCCTATGTGGAAGCATTCATGGCTTACGCCGGCGCCGACGATGACGGTAGCAGCAGCCAGGGCGCGGAGGGCGGCCATGAGGCTGGTGAGAGAAAAGGTGACGACGAGCTGCGACGGAAATGCAGCCGCGTTCTGTCAGATCTCGGTCGATGGAAGAAACTGTCACTGGCTATGCCACTGCCGGAATTTCTTTGGAAGATCCTACTGGATACAGGCTACTATATGATCATGGGCGCCATGCCCGACGGCACTCAGCGCCAGGCCAATCTCAGGTATCTCATCGACAGGACGGAGACATTCTCGGCCAGCGGCCAGAGTTCACTTTACAGTTTCATAAGATATATAGATACGGTCAAGGAGAAAGACGTTGATATGGGCCAGGTGAAGCTCCTTGGTGAAAACGACGATGTGGTCCGGCTGATGACAATTCACAAAAGTAAAGGCCTGGAGTTTCCAATGGTCATAGTAAGCGGACTCGGCAGCAAGTTAAGCTACGCGCAGGATGCCGGAAAGAGTAAGGTGCTTTTCCATAAGGATGTAGGCCTGGGCATGTATCTGGAGGATCCTGCCGCTCACACTGAAAACAGGACCCTTCCATATAACATCATAGTAAGCAAAATCAAAAAGGAAGAACTTGAGGAACACATCCGTGTTCTGTATGTTGCATTTACAAGGGCTCGGGAGAAGCTGTTCCTGACAGGCACGGTGAGCAACGGTGAGAAATTTCAGCAGGCTAAGGAGAACTCTATTACGAGTACTTCGACATATCTGAATCTGCTGGAGGTCATGCCTGAGACTGAGATCATAGACTGCGCCAGCCTGGTGGCTCCCGAGAAGGAAGTCGCCGGAAGAGCCCGAGGCGGTAGCCGGATATTGATGACGGTCGAGCCGGATCCGGAAACCTTTGCGCAGGTGAGCAGGCGGTTGGAATACGAGTATCCATATGCCGCAGCTAGGAAACTCCGCGGGAAATACTCAGTCAGCGCTTTGAACCGTGAGAACGCGGACACAGCGCCGCCGCTGGACACAGCGGTAATGCCGGGGTCTGACGCAGCGCCAGCGCCGGGAGCAGCGCCAGCCTCGACAGAAGCGCCAGCCCCGGTAGCCGATGCAGGCGCGTCACCGCCCACCTTGGAAAAACCCAAGTTCCTTCAGGGCGAGCGGCAGATGACGGCCGCAGAACGCGGCACCGTCTACCACGGCATAATGGAGCGCCTGGATTTCAGCCGGGCAGGCAAAGAAGGCCGGCCTTATCTGGAAGCTGCCGTGTCGGATTTTGTCGCAAAAGGTATTTTCCTGCCGACGGAGGTCAGCGCCATAGACCTTGGCAGGATCGAAGAATTTTTTGCGGGAGATGTGGGAAAAAGGTGTATCAAAGCCTACGAAAGTGGTAAACTTTATAGAGAATTGCCTTTCGATGTGAAAATGTCCATGGAAGGCGAGGATGTCATAGTTCAGGGAATCGTCGACTGCTGTTTCGAGGAAGACGGCGCCATAGTGCTCCTGGACTACAAGACAAACTGGATCGACAGGTCCAAGGCTGTTGAAGACGAGGAAGCCAGGATCAGGGAACTTTACAGAAGACAGATCGAAATCTACAGTGAAGCCCTGGAAAAAGGTCTTGGCAAACCTGTCAGGGAATCGTATTTGTACCTGTTCGCAGCAGGCAGATCAATAGAGGTGAAAGGTAAATGAGCACAGGAATTATTTTTGAAGGCGGCGGAATGAGAGGAATCTTCGTCGCGGGAGTCATCGACTATTTCCTTGACAATGATATCAGATTCGACAATGTTTACGGGGTTTCGGCCGGGGCCTGCCACGCCTGCAGTTATGTCTGCGGACAAAGGGGCAGGGCTTACGCTACATCAACGGATTATGTGGATGATCCGAGATATTGCAGTATGAAGAGCCTCCGCAAGACCGGCGATCTTTTCGGCAGTGATTTTCTCTATCACGAGATCCCGGAAAAGCTCTATCCCATAGATAATGAGGAGTTCAAGCACCGCGGCATGAAGTTCCGCGTGGCTATGACCAATTGCATCACCGGGGAGGCGGAGTACCCTGAGGTCAAGGACATGCACGAGGATATGGAGTATGTCCGCGCCTCCAGTTCCCTGCCTGTACTGTCGCGCATGGTGCCCATCGATGGCTATGTTTACATGGATGGCGGCATCGCTGATTCTATTCCTATTCGCCGGGCTGAGGAGGATGGTAATGATAAGATCGTCCTGGTCCTGACGCGTCCCTGCGGCTACAGGAAACATGAGACTCAGCCACTGATGCCGGCGCTGCGGGCCAAGTACCACCGCTATCCGAACATGCTGAAAGCTCTGTCTGACCGCAACCGCAACTATAATGCGACTCTTGATTATATCGGGGAGGCTGTAACAAAGGGTACTGCTTTCGTCATCGCTCCTATGGGCCCTCTGGATATCGGCCGCACGGAGATGAACAAAGATAAGCTGAAGAAGGCTTATGAGGAGGGTTACTTCGTGGCCGAAGGTCTCAGCGGCAAGCTGGAGGAATTCCTGAAATAGTTGCGTGCCGCTGTCCCGTCTGCTGGTCCTCGTGCGCGGGCAGTCATATAGCCTCACTCGCGAAGAGCAGAATATGCCGCGAACTAGGCGAAATATATAAAGTCTTCTGCGAAGCCTTTAAAAGGTGACATTGTCGGAATAAACATACAAGTATGTTATTCCTTCACTGTCACATTTTTTTCGCCGTTAAACAGCGCGGCCATATTTAGCTGCTCTTCCAGCTCGTCTGCGGCTGTGACTGCACCTGCTCCTGCGGAATCGCTGCCGGTTCAGAGACGGCCCGCTAGTTGAAATAATCCCTGATTTTGGCTTTAATGATTTCACTAATAGCTGAGGTGCACATTCATATAAGATGAATAGTGGCCGAGTCCTCTATATCAGGGATATTTCGTGGCCGATGGTTCATAAACGAATGCCGGACACTAATTTACTTAACATATGGATCTATATTCGTGGCCGAGTCCTCTATATCAGGGATATTTCATGGCCGATGGTTCATATACGAATGCCGGACATTAATCTAACTAAGAAGTTTTTCATAGACGCAAGAATTCCCTAAATAGTTGTGGCAATGTGGCGGATATGATTCCGGCATTTTCGGGCATCATGTCCATATCGCCCACAGTCTCAGGACTGGGGCACTTCCAGGCCAATTGCCCGACAGAACACAAGAATATGATAAGGATAACCTGGGTGGCGCAACGCCTGTGGCTCTGTGCCATCTGCGGTCCTGACAGGGGACCTACCAGCGGCTCATGCTTCGCCGGGTTAGGTCTCCCAGCAAAGGCCTCAGGCTGCCGCGCCCATTAAAAAAAGAGGACCGCAAGCGGTCCTCTTCCTGTATTCTGGATAATGCAGTGTTTATACAATGCCCTGAAGCATCATAGCTTCTGCGACTCTTTCGAATCCTGCGATGTTAGCTCCTGCGATCAGGTTGTAACCTAAGTTGTACTTCTCGCAAGCATCAGCTGCTTCCTTATGGATGTTGACCATAATTCCCTCAAGCTGTTTGTAAACATCTTCCTTTGAGAACATGATGTGCTCAGCATTCTGGCTCATCTCCAAGCAAGAGCAAGCAACTCCGCCGGCATTTGCTGCCTTTGAAGGTCCTACTACTACGCCGTTCTCCTGCAAGTAAGCAATAGCCTCGTTAGTTGTAGGCATGTTAGCTCCTTCGCACAGATACTTACATCCGTTAGCAACCATATTCTTAGCATCCTCAAGACGGATATCGTTCTGAGTTGCACATGGCATGTAGATGTCAGCCTTAACTTCCCAAGGTTTCTTTCCTGGGAAGAACTTAGCGCCTTTGAACTTGTCAGCATAAGGTGCGCAAACGTTCTTGCCTGAATTTCTCAGCTCAAGAAGGTAATCTTCCTTTTCACCAGGTGTGATTCCATCCATATCAAGGATGTATCCGTCAGGTCCTGAAATTGTGATTGGTTTAGCGCCTAACTGGTTCAACTTCTGGATAGTTCCCCATGATACGTTACCGAATCCGGAAACTGCAACTGTCTTGCCCTTAAGGTCTTCGCCGCAATGTTTCAGCATCTCTCTTGCGAAGAATACGATACCATATCCGGTAGCTTCTGTTCTTCCAGCAAGTCCGCCATTAGCAGTACCTTTTCCTGTCCATGTACCGTCATAAGCGTTTGTGATCCTCTTATACTGACCCATCATGAATCCGATCTCTCTGCCGCCAACACCAAGGTCTCCAGCAGGAACGTCTGTGTTAGGTCCGATATGTCTGTAAAGCTCAGTAATGAATGACTGGCAGAATCTCATGATTTCTGCATCTGACTTTCCGTTAGGATCGAAGTCAGCTCCGCCTTTGCCACCGCCGATAGGAAGTCCTGTCAGGCTGTTCTTAAAGATCTGTTCAAATCCCAGGAACTTAAGGATTCCAGGATATACGCTCGGAGCGAATCTCAGACCACCTTTATAAGGTCCAAGAGCGCTGTTGAACTCAAATCTGTAACCTCTGTTAACCTGAACCTTGCCGTTGTCGTCAACCCAAGGTACTCTGAACTGTATGCCTCTTTCTGGCTCTATCAGTCTTTCAACAAGACCAGCCTCAACGTACTCAGGATGTGCCTCAAGTACCGGCTCGATAGAAGTCAGAACTTCTTCTACAGTCTGAAGAAACTCAGGTTCGCCAGGGTTCTTCTCCTTAGCGATATCAATGTACTTCTGAACTAAATTTCCCATTTTGATCTCCTCTTTTCTCTTACTAAATATTAGCTTCAAAATGCGTATACATTATCCGTAACTAATATTAAATATAACACTTTGATTTTTTATAGTCAATGATTTAGACGAATAAGAATGAGGATTCTGATGTTTTTATTTTGGAACATGGCTGGAGCCTGTTAAAGTGTTGAAATATTACGATGTATAGCCATTAAAAATGCCTGTTTTTTGTTGCCTTTGAACAAGTTTTAGAGTATAATTATTTATTAGCATCCAGTGCATATATTAGATGAAAGGAAGTGAAGACACATGGATAATGTTCCCGTGGATAAGCGTAGGGGCATAATACGACAACCTGAGAAGACTATCACGTCTTCACCCGGAAAATTTTTCAGATAGATGAGTCTGCCTGATCTTGTATTTTCCGGGAAGGGAAAATACAGGAAAGGAAGTACAGACCAATGGATAACGCAATTCAGGACAAGGACCTGATGATGGATGGATCCATCGAGAAAATACTGGAACTTCTTGAGGAAAAGAAATACTTCAGCGCCAGAGATGAGCTTATGAAGTATAATGCTGCGGATATTGCTGAGATCATTGAGGAAATCACTGATGACAGCGAGATAAGAATGACAGTCATTCTGTTCCGTCTGCTGCCGAAAGATGTTCTGGTAGAAGCCTTTTCATATCTGCCATCTGATTTGCAGGTGGATATTGTCAACGAGATCACAGATAAGGAGATCAACTACATAATCCAGGAGTTGGATTTCGATGATAAGATCGACGTGCTGGAAGAACTGCCGGCAAATCTGGTCAATAAGATACTTGAAAAGACACCTAAGAACGAAAGAAAACAGATCAACACATTTTTAAACTATCCGGAAAACTGTGCAGGTAGTCTGATGACGCCTGAGTACATCAGCCTTCAGAAGGAATGGACAGTTGAGGAAGCCTTGGAACACATCAAGGAAGTGGGCATGGACGCCGAGACCGTCTATACCTGCTACGTCAAGGATACAGGAAGAAAACTCATAGGGATAGTTTCCCTGAGCACTTTGGTCGTGACTGACAGCGACGTCAAGATCAAGGATATAATGAAAACAGAATACATATATGAAGATGTAGACAGAGACCAGGAGGAAGTCTCCGACGATTTCAAGAAGTACGGCTATCTGGCCATACCTGTTGTTGACAAGGAGCACAGACTCATAGGAATAATCACCGTCGATGATATTCTGGAAGTCATGGAAGACGAGGCTACAGAGGATATCGAGAGAATGAACGGAGTCATAGACTTCGAGAATTCCGACAAGGGTTATCTGGACATATCGGTCTGGCACCACGCCCTTAACAGGCTGCCATGGCTCATAATCCTCATGATCGCGTACATTTTCACAGGAATGATAGTAACCAAATTCGAGAATTCCCTTTCGGCTGTCATCTGTCTGGTAGCATATATGCCGATGCTCATGGGCACCGGCGGCAATACCGGCTCACAGGCTGCGACACTGATAATCAGAGGACTTGCCACAGGCGAAGTGGAGACTGATGATGTGTGGAAGATCCTATGGAAAGAATTCCGCATAGGTATAATCATAGGCATTATTCTGAGCATTTTGAATTTCGCCAGAGTCATCTTTATAGACGGCAACAGCGTCATGGTAGCCTGCACAGTCTGCGCCGCCATGTTGTTCATCGTGATTTTCGCCAAGATAATCGGAAGCATGATCCCGCTTATCGTTAAGAAGGCACATCTGGATCCGGCACTCATCGCCAATCCGGCTATATCTTCAGTATCCGATGCGGTGGCACTTTCCATATACTTCGGAATGGCTGCATTGTTCCTGAATCTCTAGAAGGGGGCATTTGTAATGAATTTTAGTATTTCAGGGGATATCGACGCGCAGTTGATAGGCCGTTATATAACAAAAAGAAATTTGTTCATAAGCAAGAACGATTGCGGTCGTGTCCTGCTGGTTGCAGGAGGCGCCGGCATGACCGGTTCAGCCGTTTTAGGCGCAAAGGCTACTTTGCGGAGCGGCGCGGGCCTGGCCTATGTGTGCACGCCAAAGGGCAATTTTCAGGTCATACAGACCTGCGTGCCTGAGGCAATATGCGCAGAATGGAGCGCTGTGGCAGACCGCGATTACGATGCTGTGGCCTTCGGCCCGGGCATGGGAAAAAGCACCGCGACCAAACGCATGCTGAAGAACATACTTTTGAGCAATACATCTACCCTGATAATAGACGCTGACGGCCTTAATGTTCTGGCCGAAGACGATGAGCTGCAGAACTTTGCGGCTAATTACATGGGAGACCTGATCGTAACGCCTCACCTGGGCGAGGCCAAGCGACTTTTGAACGCTGAACGCAACGGTAACCCCGACGGCCGCATGGAGATGGCCTTTGAGCTGGCTACCAAATTCAACGCCGTGGCGGTGCTCAAGGGCGCGGGCACTCTGGTTGCAGGCGATACGGGCGAAGTCGACGGCATGGAAATATGGCAGAACACCACGGGTAACCCGGGAATGGCAACTGCCGGCTCCGGAGACGTACTGACAGGAGTGATCCTGGCCCTGGCAGGTCAGGGACTTTCGGGACTGGACGCAGCCAGAGCGGGTGTGTACATCCACGGCCTTGCCGGAGATCTGGCTTGCAGAGACAAAGGCGAGTATGGTATGATAGCAGGCGATATAGCCGAGGAGATCCCATACGCTATTAAATCAATAATTGCAGAATAAGTTGAAAGAGGTACTAATGAAAAGGAAAAACAGCGAATACTATGAATCCATCGCAAGACGGATCAGAGTCGATGTGATCAAGGCCATATATAATGCCGGTTCGGGACATCCGGGCGGATCTTTGTCGGTGACGGACATTATTACGGCCCTGTATTTCGGCGAGATGAACATAGACCCACATAGACCGCAGATGAAAGACAGGGATAGATTTGTTCTATCCAAGGGCCACGCAGTGCCGGCTCAATACGCCGCCTTGGGCGAGAGAGGCTACTACGCCGTAGAGGATATAATGACTCTGCGCAAGCTTGGCAGCGATTTTCAAGGCCATGGCAACATGCATTACGTACCGGGTATAGAAATGTCCACGGGATCCCTGGGACAGGGGTTTTCGGCCAGCGTTGGAATGGCACTTGCCGGCAAAATGGACAAAAGTCCTGGCAGAGTGTATGTGGTTCTGGGCGATGGCGAACTTCAGG
>Ga0172378_10007626_pt1 | contig 10063 bp, 14 predicted proteins | sample GrowelOW332metaG_FD_119755 | JGI IMG/M metagenome (GOLD analysis project Ga0172378, IMG submission 119755) | Groundwater microbial communities from an aquifer near a municipal landfill in Southern Ontario, Canada - Pumphouse #3_1 metaG | ecosystem: Environmental > Aquatic > Deep subsurface >... | reverse complement strand
TTAGTCTCTAAATAATTGAAATCCTCATCATATAGTTTTTGTTGCAAAGCTGGATCATTTACCCAATATGGGTCTGTAGCTGTCATATCAGCATACTCAATATGATTAGATGGATCAGACAATTCCATAGGCGGATCATCATATAATTTGACTTTTCCAAATTTAATTGTATATATCTGATTATTATCTGGAGATCCATCTGGCTTATATGCAAATACTGGTCTGCCATTCACAAACTTCCTAGTTCTTAACAGATAGTACTCATATATTTTAATATCAGTGTAATTAAATAGGTTAAATAATTCAAAGAATACTCGAGTACTACCCTTATATCCCAGCAGTCTATTCATATTTTTTACAATCTTTTTATGATATTCAATAGGTATAGAACTATAGAAAGGTACATTATAACTATTATAGATGTACTTAAGAGAATCCAAATCATAGAAATCTCTAGTAATATCTGCATCAAGATATCTATAGTGCATCAATTCAATAGTCATAAATAAAATGGTCATTGCCATAAATCCTTCATAAGAACTATTAGTCTTAGACATTGCCGCATTATAATAAACGCGAAGGACATTATTGCGACAATTATTATAAGTTTCTCTAAAATCATTATAGAGATTAGTATATTCAGAAGTATTCATCCATAGAATTGAAAAACGATCCGCAATGCGCGCTTTATATGGATCAATTTGTCTAGTAGCCAAATACTTAATATACTTTTTTGCAGGATACTTACTAGCCAATTCTTCTAGATACCCATCATTGTCCATTTGATAGCGATCTACTAATGGCAATAAATGTATTGGCGTAGTAGTACTTATATCTTCATATTTCGTTTGATATATAAATTCTGTATCCTCAATATCTGGTAAGCCATTCAACATTCGATAGTAATTATTTTGCTCATCATAATTTATATAGTGACCAGTATTACTATCATAAGCTATTAAATGATTAACATAAATATTCAATGCAGTATTTCTAAGGGATGCACTTATATAGTACTTATCATCCTCAGCAGCCGCAATTTGCTCCTGATTATATCCCAACTGCGTTAGAGTATAGTCATCCATTTGATAAATAGTATCAAATGTTAGTACTCCCTTTTTAGCGGACACAAAAATTTCTTCTTCAATCTGAAGATCAGAAGATTCATAACTATTTGCAAGCATCTGATTTTTCCATACTATACCAATAGATAGATTCATTAATTCAGATAAAAATGCAGATGTCGATAGATTTACGCTAGTTGAATTTGAGCTCATGTTATAACTTCCACCTGCCTTTCCGATAATTAGGTGTTAATTTCATTAACGACTTGTTTTTTAAGGATATAAAAGTAAAAGCCTAAAATTATAGTGATATATTATTAAAGTGAAGGTTCTGATCAAGATATGAAAAATAGTGTCTCATTACATTTACTGGCCCGGAATGGCCGACGTCATTGAGCGTACATTATCGAGCTTGCTATATGCGCGGCTTAAATATTTTACGCTGATATAAAATGATCGCCGTCCTTTCTGGGTTTACAGAGACGTAATGAAACGCTCATGGATCTAATTCATCAGATATATTCGCTTGCTTTACACTCATGAAAAACAGAAGTCCATATGACTGAAGTTACTAGTGATAAACTAGTTGAAAGCCAACCATGAGATGCTGAATGAACTTCAGAGATATAAGCTGGGTATCGTAGTTATTTTACCAGCGAAAAGCTTTGGCCAGCTTTTCAAATCCCTATGCTGTAAAGCACATAGGGATTTCTTTTTTGCCTATGTTCAATAGAAAAACAAAGAGTTAATCAAACTAAACCTTAATTGATTGGATGTGAACACTATGGCTAATAATTTATCTGGATATTTTGGAATATTTAAATCTCCATTGGGCTTACAGCCTAGATTTGGTAATTCTTTATATTGTATAAGTGATTCTAATAAAACAACTTTAGTATGCATTGTACTATCTCCTGATGCAATCGCAGATTTATACAATCTATGTAAAACTATTTCTTATCAATACATCTATATTGTACCAATTTCTATGGATATTATATTCAGCTCCTCTATTTGTAATACCATTTTATACTTACAGAGTATAAAGCCTAATATTAAATGGATCTATCCTAAAAAGATTGCAAACACAGTTGCATCATTCGAAGATAAAGAAATTGTTGCAACTGATTACGTATTTAATAATTTAAATGGAACGTCAATATCATTTATTCAGTGTGACCTATCAATGAATGGCATTTTAACTGAAACTGATTTAAGCCGTTCTTTATATGATATTCAACTTTTTGATGGTTTTCAGAAAATTTACTTTGTTAATTATTATGATTTAACTAAAGCTACTATGCTTTATAATGATACTACCATTAATCAGATTCATACTTCGTATGATACAACTTTATTCGGTGGATTAACTTATAAAGAATTATTGACAACTAATATTAGTTGCCGTTCTAAATATTATGCTCATTCGTTTACAGACCTAGAATCATATGAAATGATTTTAGAAAGTTCTGCTTATCATACTGGGCCTGTAATTTATTCATATCTTGTATAAGAAGGTGAAAAAATATGATAATGTATAATAAAACAATCGTAAATAAAGCGCACAAACGTCCTATTAAAACGATGGATTTTTCTATTGAAGAAAAACCGGAAAGACCGGTTTATGTTTTTCGTAGTACGAAGGATCGAGTAAAATTTGTAAAAACCTGTGAAATGACTATTAGAAAATCAATGGAATATAAAGATTATATTAAATTTTTACATAATCATCTCGATATGAACCATTGTGAAGTTTTAAAGAATATATCAAATGGCAATGAAAAACATTATACAATTGAAATTCATCATGAGCCTTTTCATTTATTTGATATAGTCGATACTGTAATCTATAAGAGACAAGCCCTAGGAGAGCCTATTAATCCTTTTTTAATTGCCGATGAAGTCATGGAACTTCATTATGATGAAAAAGTAGGATTGATACCACTATCAAAAACTGTGCATGAATTAGTTCATAATGATAAAATTTTTATTCCCCTTCAGTTTATTTATCAGAAATATGATAAATTCTATGAAGAATATGAAATGTATATGCAGCCTAATTTAAAAGATTCGATTGAATTAAAGGTGAATATGAGTATTCGCTCTTCGAAAGTTCAGTCTGATATACTAGATCCTGAATTTGTTTATGCAAATATCGATGGCTTTAATTTTCCTGAAGTCCCAGAAGAATGGGGTAAAGCATTAAAAATATTAAATACAGAAGATCTATTAAATAATAATAATCCTACTGAACCCACAGAACCTGTGCCCGATCGTACAACTTTATAAAGCATTATTGCGAAAATCTAGTTGGGAAGAAGATGAAAAAATATGGATGCTAAATTGCCTAAGAAGATTTTGCGTATTAAAGATTTTACGTATATTCTTCCTGATAATTTTAATGGATCATTTGAGGATGCTTTACAAAATTTTCAAGAATATAATAAGCAAATGAAAAAGCCTAGTGAGTTGACAAATGAAAATAATGATTATTCAGCAACGGCTGCCTTATTATCAGTCAATAATGAAAGTAAAGCTTGTGGAGCATATGGAATTTTTGAACTGGACCATGACACTGGAAAATATAAATTGGTGGTCTCGTCTGTCATGTAATTATTAGATGAAGAAGGATGTAAAAATCTCTTCTTCATCTTTTTTATTTATATTTTTATTAGTATATAACATATTCTGTAAATGCATATTTTAAGAAGGGATTGAATTATATGATTGACAATAAGCAAGACTTTTTGAGAGCCTTCCTTCCAGATGAAGTGGAGGATATTCATTATGCACAAATTGATTTAGATGTTAATGATTTATCGCTTGCAGATGTCCTACGTAATATTAATACTGCTTTTCCAAAAAATTCCCGCAGTCGAAATGCAATTGCTAGTAATAAATTAGCTATTGCAGTTCTTTGTAAATCTGAATATCTATATCCATTATCTGGCCTACTGATTATTGTTGCCGGTGATGATGTTGATATTCAGATCGTATCTAAAAATTATATAGTAATTGCAGCATCTGAATCTCGAATAGAGACAGATGAAGAAATTAAAGTTGTAGTAGATCATCTCTCTAAATATATTATTAAAGAATTTAAAAATAGCTTAGAAGACTTTAATAGTTTCTATGCAAAATATATTTATGATGAGGACGAACAGTACCTGGGAGATAATGAATATTTTGAATAATTTAAATAGATGATAATTTCCAATCCTTTATTTATAAGGGCTGAAGGTTACCATCTATTTTATTTTCATCGATATATCATTTATTAGATGATAATATAGATAATAATTATTAAAATATAGAAAGGAAGCATTAATATGCCTAAATTAATTATTTTACTTATGACTTTATCATTATTTTTGGCTATAGGCCTCACAGAGTGTTTAATCATGAGTTTTTATTATGCTATTAAATTAACAAAATTGCTTAATAAAGAAATAAACCAGAAATCAGATGAAATTTCACATAATAGCGATACAGAATAATATTTAAAAGAGGAATTTATTATGAACATATCAATATTAATTCTAATATTTGGCATTATTTCAATTTTATTAATAACCGTATTTTGTATTAAGCTAATAGTAGATATGATCAAATCACTTAAAATCAACAATATTTCAGAGGATGCAGAATATGATGATAGTGAGGGTGAAAAATAATAATGCCTTATGAAAGTGAGTATGAAAAAAGCTTAGAACCAGTTAAAGTTGCTGCTGATAATAATTTCCCAGATTTCTTATTCAATCCAGTGTATAATGAATTTGGAGATAATTATTATCAAATTGGCATATCCAGTGATCCCTTAGTTATAAAGGCTAGGTCTCTTAGAAGAAAATATAGTAATTATTTTGACTACGTCCAAGCGATGGAAGTTTATAATGACTATATGGAACTTCTTAGTGAAAAATATGGCGGAAAATCCATCATAAAGAATACGCTTAAAGCTAGAAGAAAGGCAGAGTATTCTAATAATTATGATGAAGTAGAAGCTTATGAGACCTTATTTGATGATATTATTCCAGATAAGCCAGAATTAAAAAATAAAAAGAAGAATCGCGAGTTCTTAAGAGCAGGAGTAATGCTGTCTAATCAAACAGAAGGCGAATCTCTTCCAGAGGAAAGTATTAAAGAAAGTGCTGAAGACTTATTTGGAAATCCTTCTGGCATTAATATTGATGAAATGGATATTTTTAATAAACCTCCAAAAAGAATTCGTAAATCACTAGAGAGGGCTTCTTGCAAAATTGCGGCTAAGCAGAGAAAAGAAAATTTGTTTAGTAAGTTTGGCAATAATAGTGGCGCAGATTTCATAGTTGAATATATGAATAATGCGTCCAAGGGCTATTATGATAATAAGGGAACTTATAAGGAAAGAAGTCTTAAGGAAATTGTCAAGGAAGAGGAAAGAAGACTTTCTATGCCTCCTGAACTTTATGAAGATGAAATGACAGCAGATATATCCACGATTAGTTCCTTTGGTTCGTCGAGCAATCGTATGGTTAAAAAATCTGAACTCGCGCAGATTGAAATTGCAAAAGAACTGTATTCGATAGGCATTGATGTTACTGGCAATATGTCCAAAAATATGGATAAAAAGGCTGTTAAAGCGGTTAGACGCTTTATAGGCGTTGAAGAAAATTTTCCAATGTCTAAAAAAGAATTGAAAAACCTGAAGAAGCAGCAAAAGAAAGAAAATAGAAGACTGAATGAGCAACAAGACAATGATAGATTATTAAGAGATACCTTATTAAAGAATAAGTTCAGTTTCGATAAAAATGGAAGCTCATTAAACTTTCGACTGAGGGATACAATGCATGATGATTAAAATTTAGCGAGGTGAGAAAAAGCTTGGAACTAACAATTGGAATACTAGTAGTATTACTTGGTTTCATATTAATTGGTATTGAAGCATTTTTCTTAGGGCATAATAAGCACAATAAGTCCAATGACCATTTTATAACACATACTCATAGATATATTGATCATCATTCAACAGAAAAGAGGAGATTTTAATGGCATTTATTCCTCAGCCGGAATTATTTAGCGCTAAAGGTAAAACTGAGGATGGAAAGCATTGCTTAATTCAAGAATTCTTTAGCAAAGAAATGCTAAAAATGCTTTATTATCATGCTTGCAGAGTAGACATCGCAGATAATAATGACAAAGCAGAAATGGTAAAGGATTTACTTGGGCCAGATTTTACAGAACTTGGAACTGGCACAAATCGGATTGCATTCCTGCATAATGGAGTAGTCGTTGAAATTGCATTAGATCGTAGAGGCCTTATAGATAACTTTACTGAATATAAGAGATCTGGAGAACTACCTGAATATTTAGTTAAAGTGTATGAGTCAGATATGCTTATTAATATTGAGGAATATGTAACTGTTATGGATGCTAGTCTCTTCAAAATCAATAAAGAAGGAATTCTACAAATTTTGGAAGACTTGAGCAAAGCATATCTATTTAATGATATTGGATTTATCCTAAAGAATTGCTATAATTGGGGATTTAGAGCCAGCACAGGCGATCTTGTTATCCTCGATTATGGCTATCTTTATCCTCTTAAAGGACAAGATGCAGCAGTCACTTGTCCTAAATGCAAAGGTCTTCTTAAATATAATTCCACTTATACTGGTTTTGTATGTAATAATGCTGGATGCAAAGCGAAGTACAATATAATGGATATTATGAGAAGAAGAAATCTAAGTATGGAAAACTTTGAAAATGAAATGATCAGTGAACTTGGTCACGTAGAAATGCCAGATCTTATCAACAACGTAATGACGATTGATTGATATATTATTATGGCAAATGAAGAAAGGACAATGCTTAAATGATTATTGTAATTGGAAAGAAAGACTTTGTGAAGAATGCTAAGAAACTCGTTGAGAAGAAAGAATATCTCATTTGCGATGGCACAGGTGAGGAAGATGATACCTTTGTTAAATATGCAAGGGTCGTAACCATGGAGGGCTTCAATCCTCCCTCAAAAGTTATTAAGGGCAAACTTAACACAAAAGACCTCGATGATGTTGGAATTAGCGAGGACAAGCTTAAGAAGCTTGAAAAGAAATTTTATAAGGGCAAGGAATTTAGGACAGTTGTTATGGCGTGCATAAAGGATATTGTGAATTCTAGTGATCTTCATAATATCTATGTAGTTCTTACCAATAAAGCTTATAAGGCTTGTGGCAAGAAAATTGTTAAAATGATTCATAAAAATGCAGACGTAGACTTTGATTTTGCATTTACCTATGATGATGTAAGCGGTGACAAGAGTATTCTTAAAAAATCTCTTAAGGATAGCAAGATCAAAACTTTAGGAAAAGTTATCAATAAATTCGAAAAGAACTAATGTAATAAGGACGGGATTAATAATCCCGTCCTTATTTTTTAGAAAAAAATAATTAGGAGGGTCATTATATGGCAGCAATTGGTATGAAGTGCATTCAAAATGAATGCATATGCGCTTATTGTCGTACGCATTGTGTAACAGATGATACTCATCCAGCCTGTAATTTCAAAAGCGTGTGCGCCACAAAGTGTAAAATTACTACATGCCCAAATCGTTCGCAAATGACACGCACCGAAATGAATGAAATTTATAAAAAACTTTCAAATTCTTAAGTAATTATGTTCTATACTAATACAAATCGAAATTTCATTGTTAATGCTGATATTACAGAATGGGATATACATTCTGCAAATATTTCTTTAATTAAAACTTTTAAATTATTATCGGAAGATAAAATTCATAAGATTGAAGATCTTAATAAGAAAGATCGTGTAATTAAAGTTGGCTTAGAAATGCAAAAAGATAAGAATTTTTCTAAACAACTTGAATCTCACTTTAATGACGTCATTAAAGAATTTATTGAATCCAATAATCTTGATCAGGACTATGACATTACTTCTATTAAGAGAGATGCAGCATTCGTAGTAAATCGAAAAATTACGAAACACCAATTTGGAAAGTATATAGATTTCTTACCTAAAAATCATTATCACGCATATCTATATATTAAACCATATGAATTTTATTTCGGAAAAAATAATAATATTGATATTAAGGGTTTAAGAGATGAAATATATTCATTACACCAAAATGGCATATTAACTTTACTAAATGACATAGTCTTAATTGCTGAAGAGAGTAATATGAATACTAAAAAGATTAATCGCTATCTATCTGATTATACAAAAGCTTATAAAAATCGAGAATTAGATTTCGATATGTACCGCGAATTTACTAATGAAAGTAAATTTAAATATATAATGATGGGTAATGAAATGTTATTAGATAATATTGATGATGAATTGATAGAAAAAATTGATATATCCCATAATTATCTTAATATTATTATGCCGCTTATTCAATTATTATGTTAAAAAGAAAGAGTAGCTTTAAGCTACTCTTTCTTTTTTTAAATACTTCCATTAACTTTTCCTGATAAATACTCCTTAACAATTCGACAAATATAACTAATCAGTGCATCCTCTGTAATATACTGATTCATCTTAACAAAAAACTTCGGAGATAGAGATTTAATTATATTTTTTACGATGTCATTATAATAGTTTTCAAAATTTTGTGGAGTGATAGCGGCTTTAGTATCGAATACATTTTTTTCATAGATATCAATTTCAGTATGAACGATTATATTTAATACTTCCATTAAATCTGAAAATTCAGAATTAGAAGTATCTCTCTTATAATTACTATAAATATATTTATAGAATATAAAGAGAAACGCTAGTGCCATTAATAATACAACGACTACAATTAATAGATTGATAATAATACTCATATTAAGGTTCCTTCTCAACTAATAGACAAGGGCCAGGAGTATTCTTTCCGCCATATTTAATATATAATTTTGACATGGCATCTTGCTGGTCTTTTGCTTGAATATGCTCAATAAGTTTAATTTCATTCATGTCATACCAAGTTCCTTTAAAGTCATGCATTTAAAATTTACCTCCATTGCTATAAATTAATAACTTCATTATTCTACTTTGTTTTGGCCACTGTAAAAAGAAAAATAATGATGATATATTATATATATAGCGCAGATTATAAAATCAATCATATGAAAGGGTGTATTTAAAATGGAAAGTTCCAACACTAACGTGACTACCAAGACTGAGGTACAGAATACCTCCACAATCAAACCGACTAGCAATACTATTATCAAGAAGTCCTATGCAGTTATGCTGCGAAAGGTATTTAACCTCATCGAAACGAATCCAAAGACATGCTATGTCGGTCCCCTATACAGCAATCAGCTATATGAATTCACGCTCAAGAGTGGCGAAAAGCTCTATGGCTATGTGGACAGTCTCGATGAAGTTCTCAAGACTTATCCACGCGATATCCTGGTCGACTATTCCATTACTCTGACTCCTGTAATCGATGAGCTGACCAATAAGTTCGACTATGCGGGATATACGGTCAAGATGTCCAACGTGGCATCCGTAGTAAAAAAGCATCCGCTGTTTTCTGATTTCGGCGCAGGCATTGAAATCAACCCTTCTATGCTGAGGGAGTATGCCGTATTCAGTGTTGTACTGAATGGCATCCGGCATGATATCAGTTCCTATGCTCTTCAGAAGTTCGTGGTTAAAAATCGGCCTGGCTCTATCATCTATGGATATCTCAAGGCCACCAATATGGTTGGCAAAGATGTCCGCTTGATCGTTGATGCCATCCGATTCTATCATGGCGCCATTCAGCGCCATGACTTGTACATTAATCTTTTCGATCTGACAGATATCGTCAGACAGAAGATCGTAATCGAAGAGTTCGTGAACCCTACTCCTCTGAAGCACGAAAAGGACTGGAAGAAGCAGGAGAACACAGAGGAGAACAGTACGGAGCAGAGCTCTGATTCCGATCCGATCGTAATGAAAGTGAATGAGGGCTCCGACCCCTGTGGAAACGATCCCGACGATACCAAAGAGAATTCCGTTAAGGAATAATA
>Ga0172378_10007625_pt1 | contig 10063 bp, 7 predicted proteins | sample GrowelOW332metaG_FD_119755 | JGI IMG/M metagenome (GOLD analysis project Ga0172378, IMG submission 119755) | Groundwater microbial communities from an aquifer near a municipal landfill in Southern Ontario, Canada - Pumphouse #3_1 metaG | ecosystem: Environmental > Aquatic > Deep subsurface >... | reverse complement strand
TTTATTTCTTTATCAATTAGCACATAGTCGGGTGCAATACAGGTCTGACCACAATTCAAAAGCTTTCCGAATGCAATACGTTTAGCACAAACCGCTAGATTAACACTTTTATCAACAATAACAGGGCTTTTTCCGCCAAGTTCAAGGCTCACTGGGGTGAGGTTTTTTGCGGCTTTTTCCATAACAAGCTTACCGACTGTGGGGCTTCCTGTAAAGAAAATATAGTCAAATTTTTCATCAAGCAGAACCGCATTTTCCTCACGTCCACCTAGTATGACTGTTACATAATCAGCTTTAAATGTATCTTTGATGATTTTATCAATAACTAGTGAGGTGGCGGGGCTGTAATTGCTGGGTTTCAGCACTGCTGTATTACCTGCCGCAATAGCGCCGATAAGCGGGGTGAGACAGAGCATTAAAGGGTAATTCCACGGGCTTATAATAAGCACATTTCCGTATGGGTGCGGAGAAATAAAACCCTTTGACGGGAATTGCATTATTGATGTTCTGATTTTTTCGGGTTTTGAAAAAGCTTTTAAATGCTTTATCATATAATCCGCTTCGGAGAGAGTCATTGCAAGCTCACTAAAATATGTCTCGGTACGGTTTTTGTTGAGATCCGTATACAGTGCGTTGTATATATCAGTTTCGTGCTTTAGAATTGAATTTTTCAGAGCTTTAAGCGCATTAATACGTGTTGCTACATCAAGTGTTTTGCCTGAATTAAAATATTGTCGCTGTTTGGCAACAGCGACAGAAATATCAACTTTTTCCATACTACAAATTTCTCCTTAGATTTTTGTATAAGATATCAGCTTTTTATTTTCATATAACAGTGTATAGCCTTCGCATGGAGCAGGGAACCAATAATCCAAATTTGTGGGCTTGTCCGAAAACAACATCATCATAAGCGTTGCTATGGTACCACTGTGACAAACCGCTACAGCATTATTATCAGTATCAGACAGAATTGAGTTAAGACCTCTTTTTATTCTTGCGATGAAATCCGAAACATCCTTGTTAGTTGTAATGTATTCCGAATTGGTGTGAAGTCTTAAAAAGGCAAGTTCTTCAATATTTATAGAATCTTTATTGTAAGGGGTAAGCTCATATTTACCGAAATTGTATTCGCTAAGGTCGGGAACAATTTTATGTACGACGTCACCATATGCAAGGCGAAGAGTAGTCTCAGCGCGACGCATTCCGCTTGTATAAAAGTGGCAATTTTCGTCGACAGAAGGGAAAAGATTATCCATTTTTCTTTGTAAAATAAGCTGTTCTCCTTCAGGAATAATAGGTAAATCCGTGCTTCCGTACATTAAACTATTCTTACTAGCTTCTGTAATACTGTGCCTTATTAGGTGAATTTTTTGCATACTTTTTTTGATTCTCCCAAATTATTATTCTTGGAAAGTATAGAGTGGCACTCCCTGCGAGAATCGAACTCACAACTAGCCCTTAGGAGGGGCTTGTTATATCCATTTAACTAAGGGAGTTTAAAAGACTTAATAAGTATACCACAAAATGTCTTTTTTTGCAATATCATTTAACAATTAATTGATTTTAATAAATGTAAAAATTTCATTGCAATTTGATACAGTATAATGTATAATAAAGGCAGTAATGGTGAAGGGAATTTGATATGAAGTACAATACAGTATTGTTTGATGCAGACGGAACTCTTTTTGATTTTGACAAGTGTGAGAGACAGGCACTCATAAAAGTTTTAACTGGCTTTGATATATCTATTTCGGAGCAGATGATTTTGGATTATAGTAAAATTAATGATGGATTTTGGAAAATGCTTGAGCTTGGTCAGATTGATAAAAAATCATTAAAGGTTCGTCGGTTTGACGTTTTTTGTAAAAAATACGGTATTTGTATCGACCCTGTGAGGGTTGCTGATTCATATGTTTTAGCCCTTGCTGAGCAGTCTGAATTTATTGATGGAGCTTGTGATATTTGTAAAAAGCTTTCGGAAAATTGCAGGCTGTATATAATAACAAACGGCATTAAATATGTTCAGGAAAAAAGGATAAACAACTCGGCATTGAAGCCTTATTTTCTAGATGTTTTCATATCAGAAGAAATAGGATGTGAAAAGCCGAATAAAGCGTATTTTGAAGCTGTTAGTTCAAAAATTTACGATTTTGACAGGAAAAGCACTCTCGTTGTAGGGGACTCTCTTTCGTCAGACATTAAGGGCGGCTTGAACTTTGGACTTGATGTTTGCTGGTTTAATCCCAAAAAGGTTCCAAAGCCGTTTGATATGAAAATAAATTATACAATAGATTCTCTTTTTGAGCTTAGTAATATAATATATTGATTTTAAGGGGTGCTATGATTATAACCGAATTTTTAAATGATAATAAAATCAAATATTTTCAAAATGAACCGTTAAAAAAGCACTCTACTTTCAAAATAGGTGGGCTTGCGGATTATATGGTGTTTCCATCAAATCTTGATGAAATTGTCCGGTGTGTAGATTTTTTAAATCTCAACAAAATTCACTTTATCGTGACTGGTAACGGCAGTAATTTGCTTTTTTCCGATGAGGGTTTTTCTGGGGTTGTTGTCAACACAACGGCTTGTAAAGAAATAAAAGTAGAAGGCGAAAAAATAGAGGCTTTGTGCGGTCAGTCACTTGGCTCAATTGCAAGCTCAGCTCAAAAATTATCTCTTACAGGGCTTGAATTCGCATACGGAATTCCAGGTACGTGCGGAGGGGCAGTTTATATGAATGCAGGTGCGTTCGGGGGAGATATTTCGTCTGTTTTTGATGAGTGCATATGTTATGACACAAGCGAAAACAAGCTTGTGACTATTGATAAAAGCGGTATGGAGTTTTCCTATCGTCATAGTGTTTTGATGGATAGACCTACACTTTTTGTTGTTTCTGCCACGTTTAAATTAACGAGGGGTGACGGGGAGCAATCGCTTGAAATTATGAAAACTAATATGAAAAAGCGCAAGGCAACTCAACCTTATTCACAGCCGAGTGCTGGTAGCGTTTTTAAGCGTCCCGAGGGATATTTTGCAGGTAAACTCATCGAAGATTGCGGACTTAAAGGATTTTCTATGGGTGGTGCTTTGGTATCCCCGAAGCATGCTGGATTTATAGTTAACACAGGGAATGCGACAGCAATAGACGTTAAGAATTTGATTGAACATATTCAGAATGAAGTATACAAGAAATTTGGCGTAAAGCTTGAGTGCGAAATAAGGTTTATTGATAATTGAGGTGGAATGATGTCCTTTTCAAATCAGATAAAGGCGGAACTAACCGATATAATAATTAAACAAAATTGCTGCAAAAGAGCGTTTATAAGCGGCTTGTTTTTTGATGCACATATTGAAGGCGAGCGAATATCGGTAAAAACATCATCAAGAGAATACAGCGACTATTTGTCTAAAATTGCAACTGAATACTATAAGAGCGATGTTGAACTTTTTGAATACACTGTACATGGAAATTACAGGTTTGAAATTGTGTTTTTCTCACAGAAGCTGTCAGATGCACTTTGTGCAATTGATAGAGGTGAGGAAATATCAAGAGCTTTCAATTTTTCGTGTATCAATTGTATCTCTGCATTTTTAAGAGGGGTGTTTGTTTCCTCTGCAACTTTGAATAATCCACAGAAATCATATCATTGCGAATTTATACTTACAAATATACAGCGTGCTGAGGGCTTGTATAATTATTTGCTTAACGCAATTTCTTCAACACCTAAGATTATCAGGCGAAAATACGGAACGGGTATTTATTTTAAAAGTAGTGAGAGCATAGTTGAACTTTTAACTTATATTGGTACTGTTAGTATGTTGTTTGAATTTATGGATAGGCAGATTGTTAATGAAATTCGCAACAATGAAAACAGAGCGACAAATTGTGTTACAGGGAATATTAATAAAAGTGTGACTGCTGCCCAACGGCAGATTGCCGCAATTAAAAAGATTAAGGCAAAAGGAAGATTTGAGAGCCTTTCTACCGACTTACAGGAGACAGCAATTTTAAGAATTGAGAATCCAGATGTGTCTCTTGCGGAATTAGCTCTTTTACACAAGGTTACCCTTACAAAATCTGGGCTTAATCACAGACTAAATAAAATTATTCAGGAGAGTGAGATAAATTATAATGAATGATTTTGTACATTTACATTTGCATAGTGAATACAGTCTGCTTGACGGTGCGTGCAGGATAAGCGAGATACCTAAACGTGCGGCAGAGTGTGGTCACAGCGCTGTTGCAATAACAGACCACGGTGTCATGTATGGTGCAGTGGGCTTTTATTCTGCTTGCGTAAAGGAAGGAATAAAGCCGATTATTGGATGTGAGGTTTATGTTACCACAAAATCACGCTTTGATAAACAGGGAAGCGGTGAGAGTGGAAATAATCATCTTGTGCTGTTGTGCAAAGATGAAGAGGGTTACAAAAATCTTATATACATGGTGTCCAAGGGTTTTACAGAAGGATTTTATTCAAAGCCGAGAATAGATATGTCTCTTTTGCGTGAGCATTCGAGGGGATTAATTGGTCTCTCCGCTTGCCTTGCTGGAAAGATTCCTCGTGCGCTAGTGCAGGGGGATTATAACAGTGCGTTTAGAAGTGCAAAGGAATTTGCAGAAATTTTCGGTGAGGATAATTTCTATATTGAATTGCAGAACCATGGACTTCAGGATCAGATAAAAATTTTACCATTGTTGACAAAGATAGCGGAGCAATGCAATCTTCCGCTTGTTGCTACAAATGACTGTCATTATTTACGTCGTGAGAACGCACAGACGCAGGCAGTGCTTATGTGTATTCAAATGAACAAGGTACTTTCTGACGGGCGGCCGATTGGCTTTGAAACTGATGAGTTTTATTATAAGACAACAGCTGAAATGAAAATGCTTTTCGGTAAATACAACGGCGCTATCGAAAACACGGTTAAAATTGCAGATAGATGTAATTTTGAGTTTGATTTTACAAGATTATTGCAACCGCATTTTAAATGCAATGGTGGTTTGTCCCCTGATGAATATTTACGAAATATGACTTATGCGGGACTTGAAAAACGGTTGTCAAGGGGACAAATTTTATACGATGACGGTCAATTTACACGAGAAATTTACAATCAAAGAATAGAATATGAGCTGTCTGTTATCGATAAAATGGGATATTCCGATTATTTTCTTATAGTAGCGGATTATGTGGGCTTTGCAAGGGCAAAGCATATTCCAACGGGACCTGGTAGAGGTTCTGGTGCTGGTAGTATAGTTGCATTTTTACTTGAAATAACAGATATAGACCCGATAAAATATGACCTTTTGTTTGAGCGATTCTTAAATCCCGAACGTGTCAGTATGCCTGATATAGATATGGACTTTTGCTACAACAGACGTGATGAGGTTATAGATTATGTGCGTAACAGATATGGCGACGACCATGTGTCTCAGATAATCACATTCGGAACACTTGCTGCAAGAGCGGCAATTCGTGATGTCGGACGGGCACTGGGTATGTCTTATGCAGATGTTGATGTGGTGGCTAATGCAATCCCGAGAGATCTCGGCATAACCATATCTCAATCACTTAAAATGCCCGATCTTAAAACGCTTTATGATAATTCAGAGCAGGTCAAGCGACTTGTTGATATGTCAATAGAACTTGAGGGTATGCCGAGAAATATGTCTATTCATGCCGCGGGTGTTGTAATAACGGACAATCCTGTTAATGAATATTTGCCGCAGGCGGTAAGCAACGGCGTGGTTATCACTCAGTACGATATGGACGAGCTAACACACCTTGGTATTATCAAATTTGATTTTCTTGCTCTTCGTTATCTTACGATTATAGATGAAACACAAAAGCTTATTAGATATAAAGATAAAGATTTTGATATTGAAAAAATAGATATAGACGATAAAGCGACATATACGTCAATAGCAGAGGGAAACACATACGGAGTTTTTCAGCTTGAATCCTCTGGAATACGTCAAATGCTTATGAATATGAAACCCGCAAGCATTGAGGATATTATTGCGTCAATTGCACTTTATCGTCCAGGCCCTATGGATTCTATCCCTAAATATATAGCTAACAAAACAAATCCCGAAAATGTGGTTTATGACACTCCTGAGCTTGAGAAAATTCTTAGCCCAACATATGGCTGTATAGTTTATCAGGAACAGGTTATGCAGATATTTCGTGAGCTTGCAGGTTATTCATATGGGCATGCGGATATTGTTCGCCGTGCTATGTCAAAGAAAAAGGTCATTGCGATGGAAGCTGAACGAAAAAGCTTTATTGACGGAGCGGCAGAGAAAAATATTTCAAATGAAATTGCCGAAAAGATATTTGACGACATGGCAAGTTTTGCAAAATATGCTTTTAATAAAAGCCATGCGGCGGCTTATTCGGTTATTTCCTATCGAACGGCTTATCTCAAAAATCATTATGGTAGAGAATATATGTGTGCTTTGATGACCTCCGTTTTGGGAAATATCACAAAACTTGCAGAATATATTTCCGAATGTGCAAAAAGCAACATAAATGTGCTACCTCCTGACATAAACTATTCGTATGCTGTTTTCAGTGTATCGGATAACGATGTAAGATTTGGAATGTCGGCTCTTAAAAATGTTGGCAAACAATTTATTGATGCTATTGTTGCCGAGAGGGCAGACAAACCGTTTACTTCCTTTGAAAATTTTGTTGACAGAATGAGCGGTTACGATATTAATAAAAGGCAGGTTGAGTCTCTTATAAAATCGGGTGCTTTTGATAATCTCGGGATATACAGAAGCAGACTTATGGCATCATATGATAAAATCATTGATAGTGCACAGGATAAAAGCCGAAACAATTTAAAAGGTCAGCTTGATATGTTTTCTGGAATATCACAGAATATTTCAGAGCGTAATTTTGAATATCCGAATATTCCGGAATATTCCAAACGCGAAAAATTGATGCTTGAAAAGGATGCTTCGGGTATGTATTTTTCGGGACATTTGATTGATAGCTACTCGGATTTTATAAAAGTGCAGAAATGCGACAGTATAACCGAAATTATTGCAAGTGATGACGAGGGCGATTCTGATGGATTTTGTGATAAACAAAGAGTTATGGTTTGCGGAATAATTTCATCAGTTACTTTGAAAACCACAAAAAAAGATGAAAGAATGGCGTTTTTTGTGCTTGAGGATAAGCTTTCACAGATTGAATGTGTCGCTTTTTCAAAGCAATTCTCAGTGTTTTCTGAAATAATTGCGGTTGATTCTGCGGTTGTTGTTGAAGGAAACATTTCTGTTCGTGATGAGGAAGAGCCTAAAATACTTGTTAGAAACATTATAAAAATGCCTGAAAATAGTAAATTTCAGAAAAAAGATGCTGGAAAGAGCAAAGAAATCATGAAATTGTATTTGAAATTTGATGATATAAATTCAGACGAAGCAATGAGAGTAATGGATTTGCTCAAACATAACACAGGAAGCACAGAGGTTGTCTTTTACGATGGCAGAATAGGTAAGTATTTGAGCGATAATACTAAGGTTAAACTTTCAGAGGGTCTGCTCAATGCGTTACATGATATTCTTACTGAGCAAAATGTTGTGGTAAAAAGCAAATAGTTTTACAAAAGCTATTGAAAAATGACTATAAATAAAGTATAATATTCTTTAATTAAAATTTATAAAGCAGAGAGGAAAAATTATGGTTTTAAAACTTAATGACAAATATCTAAAACCATTTGTGGAGCAAAGCGAGATTGCTAATATTGCTCCTATGGTAAAGACAGCACATAATATGCTCCACGAAAAGAGCGGAGTAGGGCATGACTTTTTAGGATGGATGACCTTGCCGTCAGATTACGATAAGGCTGAATTTCAAAAGATAAAGAAGAGCGCTGAAAAAATAAGAAAAACTTGTGATGTTTTCATCGCAATTGGAATCGGTGGCTCTTATCTCGGTTCACGTGCTGTGATTGAATTCTTAAAATCACCACTTTACAATAACAAGAAAAAGAACACACCTGATATTTATTTTTCGGGAAATAATATAAGTGCGTCTGCTATGACTGAGCTTTTGGATATTTGCGAGGGGCGTGATGTATGTATTAATGTCATCTCAAAATCAGGAACAACAACCGAGCCAGCAGTTGCTTTTCGTATGTTGCGTAATTTGCTTGAGGCAAAATACGGTGTTGATGGCGCTCGTGAGAGAATTTTTATAACTACAGACAAAGCGCGTGGAACACTCAAAAAATTTGCCGATGAAGCAGGATATGCAACTTTTGTTGTGCCTGATGATGTCGGTGGAAGATTTTCCGTTTTGTCGGCAGTTGGACTTTTGCCAATTGCAGTTTCAGGAATTAATCTTGACGAGCTTATGGCAGGTGCAGCTGATGCAATGGTAGCATTAAATGAACCTGATATCAATAAAAATGATTGCTATAAATATGCCGCTTTGCGCAATATTTTGTCCAGAAAAGGTAAATCAACCGAGATTCTCGTGGGCTATGAACCATATATGCAGATGTTCAGCGAGTGGTGGAAACAGCTCTTCGGCGAGAGTGAGGGCAAGGACAATCGTGGAATTTTTCCATCAAGCGTTATATTCTCAACAGATTTGCATTCACTGGGACAGTATATACAGTCTGGAATGCGTAATCTTTTTGAAACTGTTGTTGTAGTCAAGAAAAATGACATAAGCATGATTATTCCCGAGGATGTAAATAATATTGATGGGCTTAATTTCCTTACAGGTAAGGAGCTTTCATATGTCAATGATACAGCTATGCAGGGAACATTGTTTGCACATATTGATGGTGGAGTACCTAATATTGTGCTTGAACTTTGCGACCGCAGTGAGCATTCGCTTGGTTATATGATTTATTTCTTTGAGCTTGCATGCGCTGTTTCTGGGTATTTGTTAGGTGTAAATCCGTTTGACCAACCGGGAGTTGAAGCATACAAAAAGAACATGTTTGCGCTTCTCGGAAAACCAGGATATGAAGAGCAAAAAGCAGCTCTTGAAAAAAGATTAAAATAATTACTTTTAATTGAAAAAAAACACTTGAATTTTACGTCAATATAGTTTATAATAAATTAAGAGCGATGGGTTTGCTCTCCACTATAATTTATGGAGGTACAATAATGTTGAAATTAATTGTCGGCGTTAAGGGAACAGGAAAAACAAAAATACTTATTGATATGGTTAATGAGGCAATTCATTCCTCACACGGAAATGTTGTTTGCATCGAAAAAGGCATTAAACTTAGATATGATATTAAGTATCAGGCACGTCTTATTAATACAGAAGATTACATGATTAGTGATGCACAGGCACTCTACGGCTTTGTGGCAGGTATTTTCGCAAGCAATCATGATGTTACTGATTTATTTATAGACTCGTCACTTAAAATATGCAATAACGATATAAAAGCAATTGAATTTCTTTCTGAGGAGTTTGGAAAACTTTCTGAAGCTACAAAAATAAACATAGTTATGACAATATCATATCCTATTGCGGAAATTCCAGAATCCATTAAAAAATATCTTTAATTAAGATAAATTAAGGGCTGTCGCAAAAAATGCGGCAGCCCTATTTTAGTAAGATATAAACAATTATAAGTTGATTTTACGAAATGTAATCATAAAGTGCGGCACCAATTACGGTTCCATATTGTGCTCTTTCGGGAATCATATAATTGACCTCAAAGTTATGAGATAGATTAATGAAAAGCTCACGTATAGGTTTAATGGTTGTTAGATTACCTGTTAAAACTATATTTTTGATATTGTATCTTCTCGCTGCAAAGATTGAAATCATAAGTATTGTTTCTGCAACTAAATTTGCAATACCAAGAGCAATGTCACTTTTGGTTGCTATATCGCTGAGATTACCGAAGTTTGAAGCGGTTAATTCTTCATTAACACCAGGAAATAGATCTTTGTTAGTGATTTCTTTGATTCTTAAATCGATTTTGTTGAGATCGCCGCCCTCACAGAGCTGTTCTATATGTTCGATGTTATCCATTCCGAGAATCTTTTTGGAAAGACCAACAAGAGTTCCGCCGCCTA
>Ga0172378_10007624_pt1 | contig 10063 bp, 5 predicted proteins | sample GrowelOW332metaG_FD_119755 | JGI IMG/M metagenome (GOLD analysis project Ga0172378, IMG submission 119755) | Groundwater microbial communities from an aquifer near a municipal landfill in Southern Ontario, Canada - Pumphouse #3_1 metaG | ecosystem: Environmental > Aquatic > Deep subsurface >... | reverse complement strand
TTTCTTGCGGCCGTCGCTGGTAATTTTTTTACCCGTGAACGGATTAACGGGATTCGGAATAACATCTTTTACGGCAAGCGTCGGAACATCCGCATTCGTCATGAATGTATTGTCTGTTTTTATATCGCCTGCTGCATTAAAATTCTTCACAAGAAGCAGCGGATGGCAGTATTCACGCATAAAAGGCAGTTTCCGTTCTTTCTTAAACGCCCCTGTATATACGTCACGTCCGTGATCGGCAGAAATAATGATACGTGTATTATCATAGACCCCCTGCGCTTTTAAGTAATTTATCCAGTCGCCAAGACGGTGAATTGCTGCTGCATTACCGTGATAATGTTCACTTGAAGCAAACTGCGTCGTTCCCCTGTTCGTTACGGTTTCAACAGGCACATAATCAGGCGCCTGACAAAGTACGGGATCATGAGCCGTATCGTTATCCATATAGGTAAAGGTATTTGTTTTGGCATCTGTTGCAGTCAGTTTCGGAAGAAAATCAAGTACTGAGTAACTGTTAAGGAATGTATTATTGCGCGAAGCGACACTTGATGAGGCCCAGTAATCTCCATCATTATATATTGCTTTACGGAGTGTAAGAGGCATATCTTTCATAAGCCCGTACCAGATAAAATTCCGTTTGTTCAGCGTACTCTGGACAGCAGGCATGACACTGCCGTGTTCCCGGTACCATTCGTCCTTATATTTACGCATCGTCTGCACCGTGTTTATTTTTTCAGGATAATCATGCATATAACTCATGTCGCTTATCCAGCTGTAATTAGCCCATGGAGCATCTGCCATCGTAGCCGTCCATCCGTTTTTTGAAAAAATACGGGGCAGGACAGCAAGGGCTTCATTATGCTTACTTACAAGCGTTTCTTTATCGCGCTTGTTAATTTCAAGCGGCGTATATTCATATCCGCCGTATAAAGCAGGCGCACCCTGCAATGTAAAAAATCCGAACGAGACGGTATTCGGATAATAGGTAAACCCACTGTACACAGACTTTAATGCGGGATCTTCATTCATTATAGTCGGAAGATAGCCGTTTATAGCCCTGTCAATCATTATGACAAAGACATTTTTTCCTGTCTTACTCAGATGAAATACGGGATCAACACCGTCTTCCTGTTTCGGCGTATATACGGCTGCAAGTTTTTGAAATTCCTTATTTATATCAACACTGTTTTTAATGCCGACTCCAATAAGTCCGACAGCAGATATCACCATCACATAGGCAAGTATCTTTAACTGCTTATAATATAAAATCACCAGTATACCGACAAAAACAAGAAACATAGCCATACTGTTAAGAACTATATGACCTGCACTTGATTTAAATCCGTTTTCGTTTTCAAAAATGAGAAGCGGTGAAATAAATCCGTAATTTCCCGGAAAAAGGAATGCATTAACCATCGAGGCAACGGCAGCCATGGCAAAAAGCGTTGCAAAGTACGACTGGATTTTTTTCGGAAACAGAAAATAAATTGCGACCGGCCATACAAAAAAAGCACCGATTGACTGAAGAAACGCATTATTCAAAAAAAACAACGGCGTTGTATAACTGTCGATAAACGAAAATTCCTGCGGTGACGAAACAATGACGTTGCTCGGTGTCACGAATCCCGTTAGTACTGCATAGACCACCGCCGAAAAAATAAACAATATATTACGGTAACCGTTATGATCAAGCAGCCCGGAATGCTCCTTGTCAATATTGCTCTTTATAAAACGCCACAAAAAAGGAATAAACGGAACAAGGATACTTGCTGCTACTATATACCCTGCCTCTTCAAGAGATGTACCAGTCGCAATAAAATAAACATCTACGGCAAAAAGCATCGCAACAATAGTAATATACAATGCACGCACCGGATGACGCAGTTTATAATACACATTCTTTACAAGCGAAAAAATGTTATTCATCGTCCAGTAAAGAACGAGTCCTGCCGGACTGTTGTATAGGATAACAAGAAAAACAGCTGCCATTACATACAGCTGGATTTTATCCCGGAGCTTGAACCCCCTTGTGTAAATTTCGCCGGCAATCATGTTAATGACCGTCATGGCTACAGGAAGCACGTTTATCGGGAATGATCCGATATGAAACATTGCATCCTGTGCACCAAGATCTTTAATAAACAGGAACCCTGCGCCCTTCAGTTGAGGAAGATTCGACAGGAAAATATATGCAGCAAGAAAAAATGGAATCTGTATGAGAAGACCGAACGAAGAACGAAGCGCCATAATCGGGTGATAATGATTCTGCCTGTAAAAGGTGGAAAGCATCATATATTGTTCGTCCCCTTTAAATACAGATCTGATTCTTTTTATGCCAGGTTCAAGGTGTTTCTGGGTATTACGTTCCACCTGCTGCCAGTGTTCAGCGACTATATACAACGGCAGACATATGAGTGTGACTGCAATACTTACGCCGATGATCGAGACGCCGTGTCTGTAAAAAGTGGCATCAAACGCAACATATACCAGTTCAATAATCTGAATCAACGGATAAATAATTATCGTATACAAAACATTCCACATAATAAAACCCTGTAAAAAACACCATTTTATTCGTACGGGAGTAAAATCCCGGCGGCTGTACCATCAGAAAGTTCTAACCCCGCAGCCTGCCGCGAAGGTCGTATTTTAGTCTAATGGCTTAACTTCCACCAGCCAGCCCCATCAACGTCAATTGGACCGGCAGCGATGAAAGTGTCACAAATATATCAAATAAACAAATTCTAAGATATATCTGTTACACATAACATTCGCACACCCATACAATACCGGTAAGAACAACAAGAAAGATAAAATTGTAAACAGTAAATATTCTGAAATAATCAGTGTGCCGGCTGTTTTCATTTTCAATTTTGAACAATTTATATGATATAATACTTGCGAGAGACGCTATAAGCGTCCCCAGTCCGCCGATATTAACTCCGAGCAAAAGCTGTCTTGAATTCCGTGTAAAACCCGACAGAAGAAGAGCTGCCGGTACATTGCTTAGTATCTGGCTGGAAAGGATTCCCGCAGCAAATACAGAAAACGGCCGGTCCAATATGCTTCGCAGAAAATCTGAAACAGCCGGAATGTCCGAAACTGTGCCGGTAAAAATGAAAAACCCTGTAAATGTACACAGCAGACTGTAATCTATATGCAGAAAAAGACGTATATTGCATACAGCTGCCGTAACTGCAGTAACCGCAAACGCAATACGGTAATCCACAATACGAAATACAGCAAAAAGATTTACGATAAGTACTGCAGTATATATACTGCACTTTCCCCTGCCTTCGATATATACTTTCTCAATATGTACTTCGATTCTTCCCGAATTACGTGTTTCATACAGCACTGACGTACAGAGCATAATAAAAGACGGTATACCGATACGCAGTGTTACTCCAAAAAAATCAGCCGGTGACATTTTGTAAAAGGAATATAAAAACAGATTCTGCGGATTTCCCATCGGCGTAATACTCGACCCAAGATTTGCAGCAAGTGTTTCAAGTACGACAAGCACAGCAGTCATATGAGGGGTAACGACACCCGTACCAGAGTCACTGTCAGCTTTACGACAGATCACAAGCGTAAACGGCACAAATGTAAGCAGCGCTACATCATTTGTTACAATCATTGAACAGAAAAACACCATTCCGACGAGTATAAAAAACAATACACGTATCGAAGAACATAAAGTAAGCACTCCGGCGGCAAGAGCGTCCAGCACACGTATACTTCGGAAAGCCTGTATTGTAAGCATAAGACAGAACAGCTGCGCTAATACACGTATATTGATACAGGCTAAAATACGTTCCCCGGAAGGATGCACTATACATACTGCCGCTGCAGCCAGAACAAGTGCCGTACTCATAACCGGTTCGCGTTTTAAATATGCTGAAAATTTGTTCATTTTTTTACCGTGAATCACTATGTTAACGAAAAAAGGACTGTTCTTCAATAAAAAAGAACAGTCCTATTCTGCAGGATTTTTTTTAATTATTTACTGCCTGCTAACACTACTGAGCAAAACGGAGGAATTGAAATCTGTCCGTCGGAATTAACCGCTGAACCGGAATATGTCGTAAACACCATCGGAAGATTATTATATCCCGCAGGAGTCTGAACAGTAACACTATCCGGCGATAAATTGTGCAGCACGAGCGCTTTCTCTGTATCACATTCCATTGCCCATGAAGATATAAACTCACTTCCTGTATTAACAGCCTTAAAACGGCCTTTATAAAGAGCCGGATGAGCTGTCTTTATGCGGATAATACGTTTATAAAATTGAAGCAGCGAACCGGAATCTTTCGTTTGTTCCGCAACGGTAAGCGTCTTTTTATTATAACGGGAAGTTTCCCATGTTGCCTGAAGTTTATCCTTACCGGGCTTATTCCACATCATCGGGGTACGGAGCTGTTCATCAGGTTTACCACCCATCATACCGATTTCCTCGCCGTAATAGATGAACGGGACACCTTCTGCAAAAATATACATGGCAGCTGCAAGCTTAAGCTGTGGAACCTGTCCCCGTAAAAGACCGGCAACGCGGTTCTGATCATGATTCGAAAGGAAAGGTGCGTCTATATAATCCGGATTCGACTCACTGTACCGCTCGTATTCCCCCTGCAGTCCGTTGGCAAAACTGTTGTTACCTGCATTACCGGACCGGACTTCATCAACTATTTTTGTTCCGAGATCAAAGTGAAAATCCGAACCAAGCCCGGCCATATACTGTGCACGAGTGGAAGTAGGTTCCCAGACTTCACCCACTGTATACGCATCAGGCCGCACACTTCTGTCATATGCCGTTATTTCTTTCCACCATGCGACCCCTTTTTCAACAGAATTTGTGCCTGCAGGTGTTTTTGCACTATTATAAACATGACCTGCAGCGTCGTAGCGGAAACCGGCAACACCTTTATCGAGCCAGAATTTCATTACATTCTTAAATTCCTGACGCAGCGCAGGATCATCAAGATTAAAGTCAGGCATATTACTTGCGAATATACCTGCATAATAATATCCTTTATACTGATTCCAGACTCTGTGTCCCCATATCTGCTGGTTAATACTGTACTGTGGATCATCGGCAGATATCCACCGGTACCATGTACGATGAGGATCATCAGGATTACGGGAATCAATAAACCACTGGTTATATATAGAAGAATGATTGCATGTCATATCCAGTATAACCGATATACCGCGTTTTTTGCATTCATTTACCAGATTCTGAAAATCTTCCATTGTACCATAATCAGGATTTGTCGAATAATAATCGTCAACATCGTAACCATGATATGACTGCGACGGGTAAATCGGCAGCAGCCAGATACCGGTTACACCGAGATCACTTGTTGTCAGATCATTACCGTCGTTCAGATAATCAAGTTTCTTCGTAATTCCATTAAAATCGCCGATACCATCGCCGTTGCTGTCGGCAAATGAACGTACAAAAATACAATAATAAACGCCTTCCGACGGCGTGTCTGCGCTGCGGACTACCGGGGCCAGCTGATTAACAGCAAGTCCGGGCTGCGGTTCTTTAACCTGTTTCCCTGTTGTACTGCAGGACGCAAACAATAATACGGCAGATAAGATACTTCCGCTGATGACCTTTTGTATTTTTGATCCCATCATTCTTTTCCACCTGTTCCTGCAAGAGACTGCAGCAGCGATTTCTGTCCTGCAACAAACAAAATTGTAAACGGAACAGCTACAAGGAGAGCACCGGCCGCAAACATAGTAAAATTATCATTTGCGCGGCCACTTATCATTTCGTACAGACCGACTGCAAGTGTTTTCTTGTCATCACTGCGGAGAATAAGCCGGGGAAAAATAAAGTCCATCCACGGACCGGTAAAGCTTGTAAGCGTAAGAAAAACAATCTGCGGTTTTGCAGAAGGTAATACGACCCGCAGAAAAGCCGTAAAGGGCGTTGCTCCGTCGATATATGCAGCTTCTGCAAGATCTTTAGGAAGGGTATCAAAATATCCTTTCATAAGCCATGAATTGAACGGAATACTGCCGGCTGAATACACAAGTACAAGCCCCCACAACGTATTAAGTCCGTTTATTTTCCATAAAATAATATATGTCGCAATCATTCCGATAAAACTCGGAAACATCTGAAGTATAACCATGGACGCCATAACAGTTTTCCGCATCGGAAATTTGAAACGCGAAAAAATGTACCCTGCAAAACTGCAGAGAATAACAGTTAAAATCGTATTCATGCATGCGACTTTTAAAGTGTTAAGATACCATACTCTATAGTTAGTCCCATGTTTATCTGTAGTACCTTTCACCATTTTGTCCGGGGATGTAAGCAGTCGCCTGTACTGATACAGTGACGGATGTTTCGGAAACGGAGCTATTGATGTTGATGCAAGAGAATTTGATTCTGTAAATGATGCCCCGATTGTAAAAGCAATCGGATATAACACAAGTAAAAGCTGAATTACCAATATAATAGTTAATATTACTACTGCAGGAGAATTGCTGCCAGTTCTGTTTGTTTTCATATTTCACTTTCCTTGAAAGATTTCGTACGGATAAAGTTGTACAGCGCGAACGGTACAAGAACAAGGAATACCAGAATAGAAAGTACCGAAGCCAGACTGTACTGATTCGGTGTATTCATGGTCAGTTTGTAAATCCATGAAATAAGAATATCCGTTGATCCTGCCTGCGTAGAAATTGTATCCTGTAAACTTGGACCTCCGGCTGTAAGGAAGAAAACTGCGCCGAAGTTATTAATATTTCCTGCGAACTGCATGATAAGAAGCGGCTTAAGCTGATACATAACAAGCGGAAAAGTAATACTCCTGAACTGCTGCCATTTATTCGCACCATCTATTGTCGACGCTTCGTAGAGAGATTTTGAAATAGCAGTCATACTGCTCGTAATAAGAATCATACTGTACGGAAAACCAATCCAGATATTAACAAGGATCAGTGATACTTTTGCCATTACCGGGTCGGAAAGCCACGGGATTCCTTTTGTAATCAAACTAAAATACATAAGTGTACGATTTATAGGGCCGAACGTTCCATTTAAAAGATTTGCCCATACGAACAATGAAAGCATCTGCGGAATAGCGTACGGCAGAATAAAAATCGTACGATACAGCTTAGGCAGTACAATACGCTTATCCTGCAGAACTACTGCAAAGAAAAAACCTGCAAAAAAGCATGAAAAAGTCGAAAAAACAGCCCAGACAATCGTCCATATTGCAACACTTACAAACGAACTTGCCCATGCGCCGCCGTAACTGCGCACAAACATTGTCTTAAAATTTTCCAACCCTACCCAGTCTACAAGATTGTTCGGCGGAATATGATCAGGCGAAGAATAATTTGTAAACGCAACAAATGCAGAAAAAAGCAATGGTATTACCGTAAAAAACGCTACCATAATGACAGCCGGCGTTATACCTGCTACCGCAAATGAATTTTCAGAAAGATCATTACGGGTTTCTTTGAGCGTAGGAAATTTTCTGTTTTTAATTATTTTTTCAGCATCTTTCTTAGCACTTTTTATAGTAGCAGCATATACAACGAAAAAAATCGCAAGAATAATGATAACTATCAGCCCGTTTACCATCATAAAAATCGAGTGATCACGCAACTTAACAGGAAGTTCAGGATGCGGATCCCCCAGAGTTATAAGTCCCCTAAGGCTTTTATAAATATGACTATGCGAAAGTATCATTATGGTTTCAAACGCCATAAGGATAAAACCCCGCACATATTGTTTCAAAAATAAAACCTGTCCAAGTCCCATAAAACATGCCGAGGCTATCGGCGCCTTCCTGAGCTTATTCGGGCTTACAATATTACTCATTCCGTACTCCTGAGTTTTAAATAATAAACAAGTAAACCAGGACACGTAAAAAAATGTCCTGGCAACTTCATATTTTCAATTATTTATTTTGCAGCTTCCATAGCAGCAGCAGCGCTGTTCAGATCTTTCGCTGCATCATCACCGTCCCAGATTCCGGAATATGCGGCGCCCATAGCTGACCAGTATGTTCCCATCTGAGGGATTGTCGGCATAGGTATTGCAGACTTTGTCTGAGCAAGGATTCCGTTGCTGAGCGGATCATCTGTCGTAATGTCAGTACGCGGAGGAATCTGTTTTGTAATTGTAAAACGCTTAAGCAGACCGTCATGACTTGTAAGGAACACCGCAAAGTCGGCAGCTTCCTGCGGATGATCCGAATATGCACTTACAAATGCAAGACGTACGCCCGAGAATGATGTCGCAGGTTTTCCCTGTCCCGGGAATTCAGGAAGAGTAGTAATACCGAAATCAACACCTGTTTTGGTAAAATCAGAAATCTTCCAAGGTCCGGTAATAATCATAGCAGCCTTTCCCTCTGCGAAAGAAGAATTGCAGAAATCACCTGTCATATCCGCAGACGGTACATCCAGAATCTGCCTGCGGAGTCCCTGAAAATAGGTAAGACCTTTTACAGCTGCTTCGCTGTTGATGTTGTGCTGCTTACGGTCATCACCGTTTGGTCCGAACAGCTGTGCACCGAAGGAACTCATGAACATATAGCCGTAATAGCCGTCTCCAACCGGCCAGACAAGAGCATACTTGTTCTGTGTTTTATCATTATATGTCTTTGCAAAAGCAATAACATCTTCCCACGTTTTCGGCGGATTCTTTACAAGCTTTTTGTTGTAGAACAATGCATACGTTTCAATACCGAGCGGATAGCCATAAACCTGCCCTTTATATGTAGCGGCAATTTTTGCTGCCGGTATAAAAGAATTAAGGTACGCCGGATCAGTATTCGGCAGAACATGTCCTCCGTTTACAAGGGCACCAATATGATCGTGAGGAGCGACAAATACATCAGCACCAACCCCTGCAGGTCCATCAAGCTCAATCTTAGCACGTGCATCAGTTGAAGCAACAGGTTCGTAAACAATCTCAATATTCGGATGAGTCTTTTTATACTCGCCGGCAGCCCACAGAATATATTCCTTTTCCGGACCGTCAGATTCCCAAACTTTAAGAGTCACTTTCTTTGATTTCTTTCCCCATGCAAATACACATGTTGCGCTCATAACAAGAGCAACAGTTACGCATAAAATTCTCTTCATTTTTTCCTCCATACTTATATTTTACCGGAATATTTCCGGATTTTTAATTAGTTAATCGGAAAACGGTTGCAGTAAGCGCATCAAGTGTAACCACAGCCCCCTCCATATGCACTCCTGAAGGAACAGCGATTCCGGCAGGATCAGCTTTATCACCATCAGTAAATACAGTAACTTTATTTAAATCCATGCCGGTATTAATCTCAGCAGACTCTTTACTGCCGTTAGCAAGTACAAACCAGATATCACTACCGTCCTTTATTGAATATCCGAATACAAGTCCGTCCGGATCACCGGTTTTGAGTACCTTCGCACATTCTGCAAGTTTTTCTGCATCATCCATACGGAACACTTCAAAAGAACGCCGGATTGCAATCAAACCTTTCGTATATGCAAGCAGATTTTCGTAATCACTATCAAGCTTCCATACAAATTGGTTAATATTGTCCGCTGAATCATAACTGTTGCGTACAAATTTACCGAGGCATTCGTTCTTTGAATTCGTAATATTTGGTTTTGTTCTTCCCCGTTCCTGTCCGCCATGCAGAAATGCAATTCCCTGAGAAGTAAGTTCAAAGAAATTGCCAAGTTTTATACGTTTAATAATTTCAGTTTTTTCTTCCGGCCTGCTTTCGTCAAGTTTTAAATTAAACGCAATTCCATCATGCAAAGTCAACCCGTCATGGCAGACAAGATACTGGAGATTATCTCCGGGATTATCCGAGTGGTAATTTACCAAGGGATTACCAGTACAGTTGTTGAACAGTTTATCTGCGTCTGCACCTTTATTTGTAATAAAACCGCGTCCTGTTTCATTAAGCCCTCCGGCCTTTATAAGATCGCGGAATTCGTCATTAAAAACAGCTACACTATCCGTCTTTGTCATGTAGTTCTGATCCATACCGACCGTACCGGCAGGACCATCATACATTTTCCATCC
>Ga0172378_10007623_pt1 | contig 10064 bp, 4 predicted proteins | sample GrowelOW332metaG_FD_119755 | JGI IMG/M metagenome (GOLD analysis project Ga0172378, IMG submission 119755) | Groundwater microbial communities from an aquifer near a municipal landfill in Southern Ontario, Canada - Pumphouse #3_1 metaG | ecosystem: Environmental > Aquatic > Deep subsurface >... | reverse complement strand
GAGAACTTACATGAGAAAACCATCCAAAGTGGTGAAATTCAAGGAATAAGACTTATAACCATACACAAGAGCAAAGGACTTGAATTTGACAATGTCATCATACCTTTCTGCGACTGGCAATTGGAAAACGCAAATACACTTATCTGGTGTACTCCTAAGGTTAAGCCTTTTGATGAATTGCCGCTTGTGCCAGTAGATTACAGTGAAAATGGAATGATGGGTACTATTTATGAGAAAGACTATCTTCAGGAACATTTACAAAACGTCGTAGACAACCTGAATCTGCTATATGTAGCTTTCACAAGAGCATGCAAAAGTCTTTTTGTCTTCGGCAAGAAAGGGGATGCTCGAACTCGTTCTGCAATCATAGAGAACTCTATTCAAGACGTGGCATGTCAATTAGAAGACAGTCTTCTTGAAGGTGATGTCACGAACAAATCAGAAGACTCAACTTTCACTTATGGAAATCTCTATGACTATGTCAAAGATAAAAAACATGCCGTGGACAATGTATTCCTACAACCTGCGGAACTCATCAATACAGGAAAAGTAGAGAACTACATGACAAGCGTTGCATTCAGACAGAGTAACAAAAGCCGAGATTTCATAGAGGGTGATAAAGACGAAGAAAGACAAAATAATTACATAAAGACAGGAAACATCCTCCACAATCTATTTTCTAATATACGCACAACAGATAACATAGAAGGAGCCTTGAAGCAACTGGAACTTGATGGCATACTCTATGATAAAGAGCTAAATCGTGATAAGTTAGAGAATATGCTTCGCAAGAGATTGGAAGATCCACGTGTGCGTGATTGGTTTTCTCCACATTGGCAACTTTTTAACGAATGTACCATCCTGCATGTGGATCCAAATACGGATAAAGTAATTGAACACAGACCTGATCGCGTAATGACTGATGGCAATCAAATGATCATTGTAGACTTTAAATTCGGCCACTCAAGGCCAGAATACCATGACCAAGTACATGAATATATGACGCTTTTGAAACACATGGGGTACAGTAACATAAGAGGGTATCTTTGGTTTGTATATAGCAACAAAATAGAGGAGGTAATATGAACAAGACATTTCTTGAATATGTAGCACAAGATATCATCAATAAATTTGGAAACGACTTATCTCGTATTGCTGTCGTCTTTCCCAATAAGCGGGCATCGCTCTTTTTAAATGAACACCTTGCCCGAATTGTTGAAAAACCTATTTGGAGTCCAAATTATATTACTATAAGCGAACTGTTTCGCCAACATTCAACATTGTCTGTAGGTGATTCTATCAAATTAATATGTGATCTCCATAAATCATTTACCCATTGCACGAACATTGACGAGACTCTCGATCATTTCTACGGATGGGGAGAGTTGCTTCTTGCCGACTTTGATGACATAGACAAGAATATGGCTGATGCACAGAAAGTGTTCAGCAATATGAAGGACATTCATGAATTAGATGATATTTCCTATCTTACTGATGATCAAAAAGAAATACTAAGAAAATTTTTCAGTAACTTCAAGGATGACCAAGACACCATTCTTAAAAAGCGTTTCCTTGATCTTTGGAGCCACTTTGGAGATATTTATGCTGATTTCAATGCCAATCTGGAAAAAGAGGGAATTGCCTATGAGGGTGCCTTATACAGGAAGGTAATAATGAATAAGAATACAGAGTTTAATTATGACTCTTATATCTTTATAGGTTTCAATGTACTGCAAAAAGTAGAACAACAGTTATTCTCTCATTTGAAGAAGATGGGCAAAGCTCATTTCTATTGGGATTTTGACAACTATTATATGGATAATAATGAAGCCGGACATTACATCAGACAATATCTCACATTATTTCCTAATGAACTTGAGAACAAGAGCTCAGAGATTTACAGTAATTTTAATATTCCTAAGAATATTTCCTTTGTCTCTGCCTCTACGGAAAACATACAAGCACGTTACATTTCCACATGGCTTCAGAAAAACCATCATATCGAAGCAGGAAGAAAGAGTGCTATCGTAATGTGTGATGAATCTCTGTTGCAAACTGTCATACATTCCATTCCACCAGAGGCAGGCAAAGTGAATATCACAACAGGATATCCACTTTCACAATCACCATTCACCTCCTTTGTAAACCTGCTCATTGATATTCAGACCATTGGCCATCAGAAAAATACAGACAAGTATATCCTTCACTATGTGAACGCTCTTTTACACCATCCTTATGCTCATCTCATCTCAGAAAAGCATATTGACGTTCTTAATTCTTTGCAAAAACAGAAAAGATATTATCCCTCTCGCAGAGAATTATCAATAGATGAAGGTTTAGCACTTCTGTTTGTAGATATAGAAAACGGAAGTGAATCTATGAATCTTGCAATAGCAAAATGGATAATTTCCATATTGAACCTTATCGGTACAAATGCCAAAAGTGAGCCAGACCCACTCTTTCAGGAGTCTCTTTTTCGCATGTACACGCTCATTAACCGTCTTGCAGGTCTCATTCAATCGGGAGATCTCGAGATAGACTTAATTACTTTCAAGCGCCTCCTCAGCCAGCTCATCAAAAGTACATCCATCCCATTCCATGGGGAACCGGCTGAAGGCATTCAAATCATGGGTGTCTTGGAAACGCGCAACCTTGATTTCGACAATGTTCTCATACTATCCTGCAATGAAGGAAACATGCCTAAAGGGGTCAACGACTCTTCATTTATCCCTTATAGCATACGCAAAGCGTATGGGCTCACAACGATAGACAACAAAGTGGCTATTTATGCATATTACTTTCTCCGTCTTTTGCAAAGAGCCTCTGACGTAACGATACTATACAACAATTCCACTGAAGATGGGCATACAGGTGAGATGAGCAGATTTATGAAACAGCTCCTTGTGGAAAGCAACCAAGATATACACATGGCTGCACTACTGCCTGATCAAGCGCCCATAATCACTCAACCCACAGCCATCAGCAAGCAAAGCCCAAAGATCATAGGGAAACTTAAAGAACTCGATTACCTCTCTCCTACTGCCATCAACAACTACATACGATGCCAACTGAGTTTTTATTATGGATACATCGAGCAAATCAAACAACCTGATGATAATGATGATGATCAAATTGACAACCGTTTATTCGGCAACATCTTCCATCGTAGTGCAGAACTCATCTATATTCTGTTAAAAAGCCAAAGCCCTTGCGTGCAGCAAGAAAATATAGAAAATCTACTCCAACACCCTGAGCAGATTGATATGATTGTAGATCAAGCCTTCAAAGAGATACTCTTTAAGGTGGAAAACAACTCCTACGCCCCCGAATACAATGGATTGCAACTGATCAACAGAGAGGTCATTATCAGTTATCTTATTCGTTTGCTACAAATTGATAAAAAACTTACACCTTTTTCTATAATTGATTTGGAGCATAAAGTGAGTACAGAAATGGACATAGAAACCTCTCTAGGCAAGCGGAATATCAAAATTGCCGGTATCATCGACCGAATGGATGTTATCCATAAAGATGGAAATGATTATATCCGCGTCGTTGACTATAAAACAGGGAAAGTCCCTTCGATGCAAACTTACAATATGGACGAAGTTTTCTCTGGCATCGATCTCATTAAGAAGCATAGCAATTACCACCTACAGTCATTGCTGTATGCCCTTATCGTGAGCAAAGAAAAAAGACTCAATTCTGCAGGACTTCCTGTAAGTCCTGCCCTTCTTTACATTCAACATACCCAAGGTGAAGATTATGACCCTACTTTATCGTTTGGCAAAGAAAAAATAACTGATGTCGCTACATATAGAGATGATTTCAAACAACATCTACAACAAAAGCTGACAGAAATTATGGATATTTCAGAAGACTTTAAACCCACCGCTGACCGCATGCGTTGCAACACTTGCCCATACTTCCAACTTTGTTATTTTCAGAATTCAAAAAAGTGAGTCATTTCTTTGTTAATTAAGAAAATAATAGTAATTTTGCAATGCTACAAGGAAGATTGGCAGAGTGACCGAATGCGCTGGACTCGAAATCCGGTATACCCTTTTTGGGTATCGGGGGTTTGAATCCCTCATCTTCCGCTAAGAGCCTCTTGATATTCATTATCAAGAGGCTCTTTTGCAAATCGAGTGTCCAAAGTTCTGAAAGCATCAGATCTTTAAGGTTGAAAAATAAGAGCCTTTGAGTTTCACTAAAATTACTAACATCTGATATAATAGTGTTTCTTTAAAGAAAAAATGCAAAGTCCTTACTGGTGAATTTTATCGACGAATGACTTTTGAAACCTTCATGAGATTTCAATATTTTGAACCGGGAAAGATATTGATTACAAATAAGCAAATCTTAAAAAAAATGTCTATTCTTTTAATTATCAATCAATTACGAAATAAACTGAAAAGTTAACACCACTTTTAATTGCAGAAAGGAGTTAAAAGAACCATCTTTTAAGTGATAAAAGACGGCTTTTTACATTGTAGAAAGTTACTAACAGGAGCGTAAAAGACTACCTTTTACCTTCCAAAAGGTTATCTTTTACCAATTCCGCGGTATTTTTCAGCCAAAAAAAAACAAAAACGACATTTCCAGATTCTATTTTCCTGTTTTTTCCCGCACAATTTCAGACATAACTTTTTACGATTTTATCGACGAAACAAGAATCTGCAAATTTTCTTTAAATGCTCCATTAAGAGCACTACAAAGACATGATTTTTATCACCATTATTGGGGTCAAAACCTATAAAAAATGATTCCATGATAGGGCTCTGATATAAGATTATTTTGGAGGCATGTCTTACTTCCACAATACTTTATATTCCACCATTGCTTGCCTTATCCGAATAACATAAAATCATAGTTCTCAAATATCTATTGTAACTCATTTTCTAATATTAGATGACACTGGAACTATGTATTTACAGAAATGAATGTATTTTTCTCAAATGATACAAAATATTGGAATTGTCGATTACAATATTTGAGAAAAACAATTTCAGTATTTGAAACAAGATGCCTCAAATACTGAAATGGAAATCAAAACTATTTGCCGCCCAGCCACTTGAAAGCCTTCTTCACAATGCCTTTCAGACCTTTCTGCTGCTGAGGCTTGCTTTCCTGTTTTTGAACCTTTGGCTGTACATTTACCGGCTTCTGCTGACTTCTTGTCTCCGGTCTATTGTCCCTTTTCTTATAATTTCGAGGATTGCGAGGATTTTTCGGATTCTGAGAATTCGTCATCGGCTCTGCTGACTGCGATCTCGGTTTCTGATAACGATTACTTTGTGGCTGTCTTCTTTCATCAGTCTTTTTACCTTGCTCCCCTTGTTGATTACCAACTACAGGAGTTTTCCGGTCAGCGTTTACATTCGGCTTATGCTTATGGGCATTCTGATCACGGTCATTTCTGCGGATAGCTTTTGCTTTTTGTCTCCCGGGCTGATAACCAGGCTGTTCACCCAAATCCTTTGGAAGTTCATTTTTCTTTACCTCTTTGCCAAGGAATTTTTCAATATCCTTGAAATAAGAAACATCCTCTTTGTTAATTAAGGTGATGGCCGCGCCATCTTTGTCAGCCCTTGCGGTACGTCCAATGCGATGCACATAATCCTCTGAATCATGAGGGACATCATAATTGATGACCATTGTAATATCATCAATATCAATACCGCGAGAAAGAATGTCTGTAGCTACCAGCACATCAATCTGTCCACTCTTGAACCTGAACATCATATCATCACGCTCTGCTTGTGAGAGATCCGAATGCATCTCACCCGAGTTTATCTTCATTTTTACAAGTGCGCGGTTTACATCCTTCACCTTGATCTTTTTTCCACAGAAAATGATTACCCGCTTGAGATCATTGTTCTTGAAAAGATCACGAATAATGCCAAGTTTCTGTGGCTCATAACAAAGATAGGCACTCTGCTGAATCTTTTCAGCCGGCTTGCTTACAGCCAACTTCACCTCCACTGGATGCTTCAGTAAAGTCTTGGTCAATTGTTCTATCTTTTCTGGCATCGTAGCAGAAAACATCACTGTCTGACAGGTCTTTGGCATCAACTTGAAAATAGTCATGATGTCTTCAGAAAATCCCATGTCCAGCATTCTGTCAGCTTCATCAAGCACGAAGAAAGAAGTCTTGCTGAAATCAACATTACCAAGATTAATATGACTGATGAGTCGTCCGGGCGTAGCAATAATAACATCAGCTCCCAACTTCATACTCTTTATCTCCTGATCATAGCGGTTTCCATCATTGCCTCCATAAACAGCAACACTACTCACATTTTTCAGATAATAGCCAAAGCCTTGCATGGCTTGGTCTATCTGTTGAGCCAGTTCCCGTGTAGGCGCCATGATAACGCAATTGATGGAATCTTTTGGATAACCTCCATCATCCAGTTTAGAGAGTATGGGCAACAAATAAGCTGCCGTTTTTCCAGTACCCGTTTGGGCCACTCCCATTACATCATTACCCTTTAAAATTTCAGGTATACACTTTTCTTGTACTGGGGTACACTCATCAAAACGCATGTCGTAGAGTGCATCCAGTAAATTATCATTCAAATCTAATTCTTCAAATCTCATAATTATTTTTAATTTGGTGCTTGCCGATAGCAAAAATATGCTACTACGGTAAAAATTAAGTTAGGTATCCATGCCGCTAGCATAGGTGGAAATCCAGCATTGATGGCAAAAGTCGAAGACACCGTCTGGAACATTATATATGTAAAGCTCAATGCCAAACCAATCCCAAGATAAAGGCCCATGCCACCTTTTCGCTTTCTCGAAGACAATGAAAGGCCAATTATAGTAAGGATAAAAGAGGCAAAAGAGGATGCTATTCGCTTATGATATTCAACCTGATACTGAACGACATTGCTACTTCCTCGATCAATCTGTTTGGAGATATAATCCTTCAATTCAGGGCTTGTAAAGGTCTCCTGTTGTCCTTTTGAATAAACCAAGTCCGTTGGCTCCATCTGTATGAGCGTGTCAAGTTTAACCCCACTGGTGATATGCTCCCTCAATCCTTTCAGCTGCCTTATTTTCCAATTACTTACATTCCAGTGATACTTAGAATCTGATATCGTATCATACTGTATATCCATTCCTGTCATGTGGCTTATAAGCTTCTTGTTTTCAAATTTGTCAAGTGAGAAACCATAGCCTTTTTTCTGATTATTGTCATAATGCTGGATGTAAGCTATTACCCCTTTCCCCACTTGAAGTTGAACATTCTCTGCAGAGGTGTTCTTTGTCCTATTTTTATAAAGCATCTCGAAATTCTGCCTAATGACGTTTCCGTGGGGAATCACATAGGCACTCAAATAATAAGAAAACAAGGAAATAAGAATGCAGGAAAACATATAAGGACGAAGCAGTCTTTTAAACGATATACCAGTAGCCAGCATGGAAATGATTTCTGAATTACCAGCCAGTTTAGAGGTGAAGAAGATTACCGCAATAAAAACGAATAAGGGACTGAAAAGATTGGAGAAATAAGGAATGAAATTGAGGTAATAATCGAAGATTACTGCATGTAAAGGTGCATGGTTCTGAGTAAACTTTGCCAAATTAGCATTCACATCAAAAACAATAGAGATAGAGATTATGAGGGCTATCGAATAGATGTAAGTTCCGATGAACTTCTTAATGATGTACCAATCTAATATCTTGAGATATTTAAAGGGATTAAGCAGCTTCATCCAACTAAACTTCCCCGACAACCACCTCATGATTCTACGAAATCCTCCAGTATGGTTGTATAACCAATTAAAGAGAGTGTGCACCCATGCCGGATGCTTGCTCATCCAACGGAGTACCTCATATCGCTTATAATGCCTTCTGAGCTCTTTATATTCCATATATTCCTATATTCTCCTTCCTAATTGATCTATTATGCTGGCCTTCCATTTCAAAAAATCCCCTTGTTCAATATGATTTCTTGCATCAGAAACAAGCTGCAGATAGAAAGCAAGATTATGAATGCTGCCAATTTGCATGGCAAGCAATTCCTTAGCTTTGAAGAGATGATGAAGATAGGCTTTTGTATAGACCTTATCGGTTTCACAACCTTCCGGATCAATAGGTGTGAAATCCATCTCCCATTTCTTGTTGCGCATATTCATCGTCCCATTGTAAGTGAAGAGCATGGCATTACGACCATTACGCGTAGGCATTACACAGTCAAACATATCCACACCTCTTTCTATAGCCTCAAGGATATTCTGAGGTGTTCCAACACCCATTAGATAGCGAGGCTTATCCTTTGGAAGAATGGCATTCACCACTTCTATCATCTCATACATCACTTCCGTTGGCTCACCTACTGCCAATCCTCCTATAGCATTGCCTTCTGCACCTTTATCGGCAACGAATTTTGCCGCCTCCTGACGAAGATCCTTATAAGTACATCCTTGCACGATTGGAAAAAGACTTTGTCCATACCCATACAAAGGCTCTGTAGATTTAAATCTATCAAGGCAACGGTCAAGCCATCTCTGAGTCAAAGAAAGGCTCTTCTTGGCATACTGATAATCACTTTTCCCTGGAGGACATTCATCAAGTGCCATCATGATGTCTGCTCCAATAATCCGCTCTGTATCCATCACATTCTCGGGGGTGAAGATATGCTTAGAACCATCAAGGTGAGAACGAAATTCACATCCTTCTTCCGTGAGTTTGCGAATACCTGTCAAAGAAAACACCTGAAAGCCTCCACTATCTGTAAGTATTGGGAGCTCCCAACCATTGAATCCATGAAGACCACCAGCCGCCTTCAGAATTTCAAGTCCTGGCCGCAAGTAGAGATGATAAGTGTTACCAAGAATAATCTGAGCTTTCACTTGCTCTCTCAATTCACTGAAATGCACGGCTTTCACAGAGCCACATGTACCAACCGGCATAAAGATAGGTGTCTTTATCTGTCCATGAGCAGTAGTTATGATACCAGTACGTGCATCACTGGCATTATCAGTATGTTGAACTTCAAATGTCATCTATTTTTTTTCTTTATTCTCGTCTTCAATGTCAAATATCACAGGATTTTCGACCATCTCATCCGTAAGGGCAAAATTCCAGACATCCTGCACATTCTCCACATAGTGGAAACTTACTCCATTGAGATAAATGGCAGGAATTTCACTAATATCCTTCTCGTTATCACAGCACATCACGATATCTGTAATACCAGCACGCTTGGCTGCAAGGATTTTTTCCTTGATACCACCCACAGGAAGTACTTTCCCCCTAAGTGTAATTTCTCCTGTCATAGCAGTATTCTTACGCACTTTCCGCTGCGTAAGTGCAGAGGCAATAGACGTAGCTATGGTAATACCAGCCGAAGGACCATCCTTAGGAGTCGCACCTTCTGGCACATGGATATGAATGTTGTATTGATCGAAAATACGATAGTCAATGCCAAGTTTTTCAACGTGTGCTTTCACATATTCTAAGGCAATAACCGCACTTTCCTTCATCACATCGCCCAGATTTCCTGTCAGTGTAAGTTTTCCAGGCTTTCCTTTGCTAAGTGATGTTTCTATGAAGAGAATCTCTCCGCCAACACTCGTCCATGCCAATCCAGTCACAACACCTGCATAGTCATTACCCTGATATATATCACGATAGAAAGGAGGATTACCAAGAATGTCTTTTATCTCCTTAGGAGTTATCTTTTTATAACGAAGATAACCATCTTTTGCAAGGCTGAAAGCCACTTTTCTAAAAGCTTTATTTATTTGCTTTTCGAGCTGACGAACGCCACTCTCTCTGGTATAAGACTCTATGATCGTTTCGAGTGCTGCCTTTGTAATGGACGGCTTGTCATTACTAAGTATGAAGCCATTGTTTTCCAGCTCTTTAGGCACAAGATGCCGCCTAGCTATCTCTATTTTTTCTTCCGTGATATAGCCGCTCACTTCTATCACTTCCATTCGGTCAAGCAAAGGCCGAGGGATTGTATTCAGGTCATTGGCTGTAGCAATGAATAGGATTTTTGAGAGGTCATAATCCACATCAAGATAATTATCATGGAAAGCGCTATT
>Ga0172378_10007622_pt1 | contig 10065 bp, 6 predicted proteins | sample GrowelOW332metaG_FD_119755 | JGI IMG/M metagenome (GOLD analysis project Ga0172378, IMG submission 119755) | Groundwater microbial communities from an aquifer near a municipal landfill in Southern Ontario, Canada - Pumphouse #3_1 metaG | ecosystem: Environmental > Aquatic > Deep subsurface >... | reverse complement strand
CGAATTACGATTTCACTAAATTGCAGCGCGAGAAACTAGGCAGAGGCTTGGTGGCTGTCCGTATGAGTACAGATTCGGTAGCTATACAATGGCGCTCTTTAGGGCATGATGTAAAAAATCTAGCCTTTAATGTGTATCGAAATGGAGAAAAATTGAATGAAGAACCTTTAACGGGGGCTACTTTTTTTCGTGATGCTTTCCCAGCAGAGGCTGATGCCGTGTATAAGGTTTGTTCGTTGCTTGATCAGAAAGAACTGTTGGATGGGGCGCAGACTTGTTTGTTAAAGAAGTGTTCACCGATTGGCTATATCAATATCCCTTTGCAAAAGCCTCAAGGTGGAGTTACTCCGGATGGTAAATCGTATACTTACTCTGCGAATGATGCTTCAATTGGTGATGTCGATGGAGATGGAGAAATGGAAATTATATTAAAATGGGATCCTTCGAATTCGCGCGATAATTCACAAAGCGGTTATACGGGTAATGTGTTTATCGATTGTTATAAGTTGACTGGTGAACGTCTTTGGCGTATTGATTTGGGAAAGAACATTCGTGCAGGTGCCCATTATACCCAGTTTATGGTGTATGATTTAGATGGGGACGGACGTGCCGAAGTGGTGATGAAGACGGCTGATGGTACGGTAGATGGCACTGGAGTTATTATCGGTGATGTGCAGGCGGATTGGCGAAGTAAGAACTCTCCTGAGGTTTCTGAAGCTTTACGCAAACAAGCCGAGAAACATACGACTAGATCTTCAACTCAGAAAGCACTTTTGGATGCGCAAAGTACAACGATTAAAGCTGAAGACGGTGAGCCTGAGCTTCCTCCTCGTGATGTTCGTAAACGAAAACCAATCGGACTTAAAAGTGTAACTGGACGTATTTTGACTGGACCTGAATATTTGACTGTATTTGAAGGCTTAACAGGTCGTACTCTTTCTACTATCGACTATGCTCCTGCTCGTGGAGAAAGTCAGGATTGGGGTGACTCATATGGCAATCGCATGGATCGCTTTCTAGCTTGTGTGGCTTATCTAGATGGAGTACATCCTTCGGTGGTAATGTGTCGCGGCTACTATACACGTACCGTTTTAGCGGCTTATCGTTGGGATGGCAAAGAATTAAAGAATCAATGGGTATTTGACACGAAGGATTCTCAATGGGCAGATTGGGCTTCGCAAGGCAATCATAACCTTCGCGTAGGGGATGTGGATGGTGATGGCAAGGATGAGATAACGTATGGCTCAATGGCTGTTGATAACGATGGAATGGGTCTTTATAATACACATATGGGGCATGGCGATGCGTTGCATCTAACGGCTTTCGATCCTTCTTCGAAGAAGTTGCAGGTATGGGATTGTCATGAAAACAAAAAGGATGGTTCGGATTTTCGCGATGCTGCTACGGGAAGAGTTATTTTTAAGATTCCTTCTAATACAGACGTCGGTCGGTGTATGGCGGCAGATATTGATCCAACGAACTATGGAGTGGAGATGTGGTCATCTGCTTCGGGTGGTATACGTAACTTGAAAGGAAAATTAATTGCAGAGGGAGTACGTTTGCCAACTAATATGGCGGTATGGTGGGATGGCGATCTGCTACGTGAAATGCTTGATCGCACTACGATTAGTAAATGGGATTGGATAGCTCATACCACTCACCCTCTTTTAGAAATGGAAGGATGCGCTAGCAATAATGGTTCGAAAGCGAATCCTTGTCTTGCTGCAGATATAGTCGGTGATTGGCGAGAAGAGGTGCTTGTTCGTACAATCGATAATACGGCTTTGCGGTTGTATGTAACTCCTTATGTTACTCCTTATCGTTTTGTAACATTCTTAGAGGATCCGATCTACCGTTTAAGTGTGGTTACAGAGAATGTAGCGTACAATCAACCTACGCAATTGGGATTCTATTTTGGAGCAGATTTGAAATAACAGATATCTTCAAAGAGTCTTCTTTTTTAACCATGAAGGCTCTTTGCATTTATTTAGTATGCTTATGATGACAAAGGGTGATGAAAATTTCGGTTTTCCATATTTTATTGTTATCTTTGCAACTTGATATAGAATACATTAGAATGAAATTTACAGAACTCAAACTTGATGACGCAGTGCTTGATGCACTTGAAATCATGCGATTTGACGAATGCACTCCAGTGCAAGAACATACCATACCACCTCTTTTAGAAGGAAAAGATTTAATTGGTGTAGCACAAACCGGTACCGGTAAAACTGCGGCATATATCCTTCCTCTATTAAATAATTTACTTAACGATGGTCACCCTGATGATGCAATTAACTGTATCATTATGGCTCCAACGCGTGAGTTGGCACAGCAAATCGACCAGCAAATGGAAGGTTTCTCTTATTATGTGCCTTTTAGTAGTGTCCCTGTGTATGGGGGAAATGACGGAGCTCGTTTTGCTCAAGAGCGTAGAGGTTTGACTCTTGGGGCGGATGTGGTTATTGCTACCCCGGGACGTTTGTTAGCTCATATTGCTTTAGGATATGTTGATCTTTCCAAAATCTCTTATTTTATTTTGGATGAGGCTGACCGAATGCTTGATATGGGCTTTTATGACGACATTATGCAGGTTGTGAAATTAATGCCTGATACTCGTCAAACGATACTTTTCTCAGCAACAATGCCTGATAATATCCAGAAGTTATCTAAAAATATTTTACATAATCCCGTTGAAGTGAAGCTGGCGGTTTCAAAACCGGCGGAGAAAATTATGCAAAGTTGTTATATCTGTTATGAAAAGCAGAAATTAGGTATCATTGGTCAACTCTTTAAGGAGCAGCCTCCTGAGCGGGTTATTATTTTCTCTTCTTCTAAGTTGAAGGTAAAAGAAGTTACAAAGTCACTTCTCCAGATGAATCTTAGTGTGGGTGAGATGCATTCTGATCTTGACCAATCGCAACGGGATGAAGTGATGCACGGATTTAAGAATGGGCGCATTCAGATTTTGGTTGCTACGGATATTGTGAGTCGAGGTATTGATATTGACGATATTAGTTTGGTTGTCAACTATGATGTCCCTCATGATAGCGAAGACTATGTGCATCGTATCGGTCGTACAGCACGTGCGGATCGTGATGGCGTTGCAATTACTTTTGTTTGTGAAAAGGAACAAGGTAAATGGCGCCAGATAGAGAAATTCCTTGAAAAAGAAATTTATAAAATTCCAATTCCTGCAGAATTAGGAGAAGCTCCTGCTTATAATCCGAATTCGCGTGGTGAAGGTCGTGGCCGTCGTGATGGTCGTTCTTCAGGAGGTCGTGAAGCACGTTCTTCGTCGGAGAATCGTAGAAAAGGGAATGGAGAAAATCGTAATAATGATCGTCGTAAAAATAGACCAATTTCTAATTCCGGTGCGGAGGAGAAATCAGCTGAAGTAACAAATGCAGAGCAGCTTCCTTCTGTAGAAGGGAATCAAACTCAACGGGTTCGTAAAGAAGGAGAACCCGTCTCTAATGAGAATCGCCGTTCTTCTAATAACCGTCGTCCTCAGCGAGAACGTCGTAACTCTAATTCTAATCAATCTACGCAAAGACGATCTGAGGATCACCCTTCAGGAGAGGAAAAAGAGCGTGTTGAACAGGCTCCTCGTGAAAATAGACCGCCTCGCGAAGGTAGACCACCTCGTGAGAGAAGAGAACCTAGAGCACCTCGCAAGGAAGGTGAAGAACTTCGTAATGAATATCGGAAGCCTCGTAATTCCGGAGGTGAACGACCTCAAAGAACTCGTGCCGATCAGCAACTCTCGAAGATAGAAGCTCGGACACCAGTTTCCGTTTCTAGTACTTCGCAGCAGGATGAAAAAAAAGGATTGGTATTGGGACTTAAGAAAATTGGGGCAAAAATAAAGAATCTGTTGCCTAAAAAGTAAAATAGAAAACTGCTCATGAATCTTAGGATATTATGAGCAGTATTTTTTAGTTTTCTGGAATGAAAAAGTTTTTATTTGTTGTATGCTTCTTATTACTGTTTGCCAGTTTATATGCGCAGAATAGTAGAGTAGAGGAGAATCCAATCTTGTATAGCAGTATAATGCACCGAGAGATGCATTATTCAGTCTATTTTCCAGCGGGTTATCTTTCTTCTAAGAAAACTTATCCCGTACTTTATTTATTGCATGGAGTGGGAGCTAATCATCTTTCGTGGATAAAGCAAGGTAATATTCAACATATTCTTGATCGAGCGATTGCGATGCGGGCTCTTGATCCTATGGTGGTGATAATGCCTGATGCCGGGATGTCATATTATATGAATAGTATGAATGGTTCTTTACGCTATGAAGATTATTTTTTTCAGGAATTAATGCCCCATATTGAGCATTTATATTATATTGCTCCCGGCAAACGAAATTGTAGTATTGCCGGTTTTTCGATGGGAGGATATGGAGCTTTGCTTTATGCCATTCATCGACCTGACCTTTTTGAAACTTGCGTAGCAATGAGTCCGGGGATACGAACTGATGAACAAATAAATCAGATGACAGATAAGGAATACAATGAGCGCTATGGAGTTTGTTTTGGGCCTGTCTCAGAGGAGCAACCGCGTGTCCCCAGGTTTTACCAAACTAGATACAGCATTCTTCATTTGGTGAGTGAGATGCCCGAAGAACAGAAAAAAGCGGTTCGACTGTATATTGATATTGGCGACGATGATTTTCTTTATAAAGGAAGTTCGTTGCTTCATATCTTATTGCGTGACCGAGAAATTGAACACGAGTTTCGTATTCGTAATGGAGCTCATAATTGGAGTTATTGGCGATCTGGTATCGTGAATGGGCTTTCATACATACAAGCAGGTCTGCGCTAACAAGACTTGCTTTTACTGAATTATTACCTTCATCTTTTGTTATTTCATTACGCTTGATGATAGACGATTAAATTCTCTATTGGTGAGGCGCTAATTGATTTTATGTTTAGACCTAAATCTTGAGTAACCTCGCTGAGAAGTGATTGGTAATAGTAAGCTATCGAGCCTGTTAAATGGATAGGAAGCTTGGGATATTGCATCACATTACGCGTAAAGAAGTCTTTTAATGTACTTTTAACAAGTTCTTTAAGTTTGGGTTCTGCTTCAAAATTCTTCAAAATGAAAGGTGAAAAGCTAGCTAAAAAACGATTAGGGAATGGCTTTTTATACACACGTTCAATGATAATTGCTGGTGTTAATTGATATTCTTTTAGAAAAGCTTCACAGAGTGTTGTTGGAAGTTGCCCTTTTAGGAGATCTCCTATAAAGCGTTTTCCTAGTACGGCACCACTGCCTTCATCTCCTAAAATAAAGCCAAGTGGCGAAACTTGTTTGGCTATGTTTATTCCATCATAATAGCATGAATTCGACCCTGTACCAAGAATACATGCAATGCCTGCTGAATGCCCGCATAACGCACGAGCTGCTCCTAGCAAATCGCTATTTACAGATAAAGTATAATCTCCTTCTAATGCTAAATGAATGGCTTTTTCAACCTCTGCATTTTTTTCTGGAAAAGCACAGCCTGCTCCATAGAAGAAGATACTTGAAAGAGAAGGTAAGATGCCGGAATGACTGTTTTCTACTAGCCATTTTTTTACTTCATGCATCGTTTCAGTCATTTCATCAATAGTCTGAAAGAAGGGGTTTAATCCTTTGGTACAGAGTCTCTCAACTTTGTATGAATTTTGCTCTTCTTCATCAGACTTAATTAGTATAGCCCAATCCGTTTTTGTAGAGCCACTATCTGCAATTAATAAAGATTCCATTTTTATTTAGCAAGTTTTAGTTTTTTGTTTCTTTCCAAAATCGGCTGCGATATGTTTCCTTATAAGACCGGTAATAAAAATACTTGGTAAAGTACATACGCAAACCCAAACAAAGAACTCTGTGTAACCTAATAGTTCCTGTAGCCAGCCAGCTAACATTCCCGGTAACATCATACCTAGTGCCATTAATCCTGTCGCAATGGAGTAGTGCGCTGTTTGATGCTTTCCCTGTGAAATATAGATAAGGTACAGCATAAATGCAGCAAACCCAATTCCATAACCAAATTGTTCAATAGTTATTGCAGCGACGATAATTCCAAAAGATTGAGGTTGCGCCCAAGCAAGGTAGAGGTATAATAGGTTAGGAATGTTTAGTGCAAGGGCCATTGGGAAGAGGCATTTTTTAAATCCAAATCGAGAAGCTAAAAGTCCCCCTAATATTCCTCCTGCTAATAGGGCTATAACTCCAATAGTGCCATATGCTAGTCCAACTTCAGAGGTTTCAAGTCCAAGTCCTCCTTTTCCGATAGGATCTAGGAAAAAAGGAGAAGCGATTTTAACGAGTTGAGATTCTCCCAATCGATAGCAAAGGATAAAGCTTATCATGAGTCCGACATGCTTCTTGGCAAAGAAGCTACGAATAGTTTCAAAAAATTCTTGAAATAGTTCTGCTGTTTTAAGCTTTGGCTGTTTGGCATCCTTACTTGGATGTGGAAGAAAGATGAAGTGATAGAGTGCAATTCCGATAAAGATTGCTGCTAATAAGAAAAAGACAAGACTCCACGCTAGTGGGAAATTCCCTGTGCTGTAGCTTAGAATTTTTCCTTCAGCTAGTCCACCTGCTAACATCACAAGTATCCCTTGCCCGAAAATATTAGCTAATCGATAGAAGGTATTTCGGATGCCTACAAAAAGAGTTTGTTCATTTTCAGAAAGAGCAAGCATATAAAAACCGTCGGCGGCAATGTCGTGGGTAGCAGAGCTGAAAGCCAGAATCCAGAAGAATGCAAGAGATGCTTGCAGCCAGAAAGGGCCGGGTAGGGTTAGAGCGATACCCGCAAAAGCAGCTCCACACAAGCTTTGCATGGCAATGATCCATGCTCGTTTCGTTTTAATGATATCTATAAATGGGCTCCAGATAGGTTTAATAACCCATGGAAAGTACATCCATGAGGTATAAAAAGCAATTTCACCATTTGAAAGTCCTAAGTTTTTATAAAGAGTAACGGCGAGTGTCATTACTGTAACATAAGGTAGACCTTCTGCAAAGTAAAGGGTAGGTATCCAAGTCCAACTTCGTGAGGATTTTTCTTGTGACATATTCGGTTTAATTAAGATGAGAAAGTTGTGAGTGTGGGTAGTAGTGAGCTAAAATTTTAAGGTAATCATACCCTTCTTCTGCCATTACAGCGGCTCCAATTTGGCAAAGACCAACGCCGTGTCCCCAACCTTTACCTTTTAAGACAAATGCGATAGGTTCGGTATTAACAATAGATGTAGTTTGACTTTCGAAAACACGTTCTATTTCGAAAGCAGCGCTATATAAATGTGAATTTGAAAGCAAGCGGCGAATCAGTAATTCTTTTCCGACAATTAGACTGCTCTTTTTCCCAACAATCCGAAGTCGAATGAGTCGCCCTGACGGGCTACGCTCTACGGCTTCTAGGTTGATGACGTCTCCAAGGTCTATTACATCCTTCTCTTGTTTGTAAATTTCTTCAAGTCGACGATGTATTAATTCATTTAATTCTTCAGTGGAGTATCGTACTTCCCAACGATAATAATGAGAGGTTTCTTGATCATAATTATTAAGCACTTGTCGCAAAACTTTGGGATTTGCATTCTCGCAAAAAGGATCTTTCTTTACTTGTAAATAGGGGAAATCTTGATCTTCCCAACAAGATGAGAATAATTCCATCTCTCCTCCGCAACATTTTGAGAATCGTGCATCGCATAATTTGCCTTCATATGTCAGCACCTCTCCCCAAGTTTCTTGAATGGCACGTTCCACTTTTGAGGTGTGTGCACGAGTGATACCTTGATAACGTTGACAATGATCGTCTGCACAGACATCAAATAAGATGTGGTTTTCGTGATCCCACCAATAGATCAGCTCAGTTTCTTGGTTGGAGTCCATTTGTAGCTCTAGAGTTCTTTTTTCTTTACTACATTGGACTTTCCGATTTTCGATTTGAGCTAATAGCCAACTACGAGAAATAACGGCATGAGCTTTTAATAATTCAAGCGAAGCAGTAGCACTCATTTCAGACGAGATCACGCTTAACAAATATTCTTCAATGGGTAGGATATTTATAACTTGCAAGCAATGGGTGTTGGTACTTTCGTCAAGAATCGGAATTATTTTGATCGCTCCACGAAAGCGTTGGCTTTCCTTACGTTCCCAATGGAAATTAATTCCGATAGTTACATTCTGTATTTCAATAAATTGTTCGGTTATTTCCCCGTTAGGTATAAATAGAATTTCTTTATATTGTTTGTTTTGCCAACAGATTAAGCCGTTCTCAAGAGTAAAATGCTGCTTCCCGTTTATTTTCTCTTTGCTGAAGAAATAATCTCCTTGCATAACGAATTCAATTTCCGTAGCACATAAAATGCCTACCTGCACTTCTGCATTTGAGCTTTGCTTATCCATAGTCTAAATATCCAGATGAGCTGTGACTGCATCCATCTTTTCAGGAGAGTAGCAAATCTCTCTTAGAATAGATCCTAGATCAGAAGCGGTTATTTTATCGAAATCTTTTTTCTGCGAAATAGCAAAGAGTCCTCCCATATCAACGCAGCCCGGCGAGAGCTATATTTTCTTCACCAAGTGCATCATAGCAGCTTGGACGATGCTTGGCACGAGGAAACAGAAGAACAATCCATTCGTCTTTTTTGTACCATGCCAAAATATTCATCATCGGTTCTTCTTCAGTATTTCCTGTTTCAATTTCCAAAGCATTATAAAGGATAGAGAAAAGATAGATAATACCCGTTTCTTTGGTAGCACGTATTTCAAAGAAAGGGCGTGAGTATTGTGAGAACTTTCGTAAGGTAGCTTCTTGATATTCAGCGACAATAGGAGGTAGTTCTCCTTCTTTTTTGAAGAAAGGCTCTTGCTCAATAGGTAATATTCCTTGATTCCCTGCTTGAAAATGTGCATGATCAGGCGCTGAAGCACCACATTTTGGACCGTTGTAGAAAACAACAAATTCGTTAAGTTGCTGTGCAAGTTGCAACATAATACCAAGTCTCCGTGCAATACGTTGAGGCTGATGCTGAATGGCCGGTATTGTAAGATGGTAGGGGAAAATGGGATAAGGATTCACAAGTATCTCATAATCATCAGTGAATGACACTGATAGTTGAGCCTTTGGACGATTTTTTGCACAAAGGAAACAAGGCCGCTCAGCAAGTGATGCTGCATCTACCTTTGCTGCTGAAGACAGGATACGAGCTGGATTGAATTGTAATCTAGCTGGTTGTTCCGTATTATTTTTCAGACCTATATTTCGTGTCTTAACTTGGTTAATGGCTTCAAAATTGTAACGGGCTGTATCCCAAACATCACATTGCTTTTCTACTAAAGCCCTTGCTGTTTCCGAATTAATCAAATCATTTTCCATTTTGTCTTAATTTTGATTGAGTCCTTTACGTGCCAAAAGTTCAATCGTGCGTATACGATCTTTGTATAAATTGTTTGCATTCACTTTGTCAATGCTTAGAGCAGCATCCGAGTTCCCTTCCCAACGTCGGCAGCAATATACCACTTCATATACGCGCCCAATCTGGTAATGGCGAGAAATAGCAAGTCCCATCGCATAATCTTCTCCATAACTTGTGTTGGGTAGGGGCATTTTACGGATCAAAGGCGTAAAGAAAGCTCTAGGTGCGCCTAAACCATTAATACGCAATGCGTTATTTCGACCATTCTCAGGTGTCCACTCACGGTGGTCTATAATACCTGGAGGCAGAGTTTCCATCCTAAAGTTCGTCATTTTGTATGTCCCTATAACCATGCCACATTGTTGTGCGTAGAAAGCATCAATAATGCGTTGTAAGGTTTCCGGGCTGCTATAAACGTCGTCACTATCAAGTTGAACCGCAAAACGTCCACAAGCGTCCGATTGTACACCCCAGTTCCAGCATCCGCCAATGCCTAAGTCATAGCGTGAGGGAATTAGATGAACAATACGTGGATCATTGGTAAATTCTTGGATAGCTTCGCTTGTGCCGTCATCAGAATGGTTGTCAATGATGATAAGGTTAAAGGGAAAAGAGGTTTTTTGCATCAATACTGATTGTATTG
>Ga0172378_10007620_pt1 | contig 10068 bp, 10 predicted proteins | sample GrowelOW332metaG_FD_119755 | JGI IMG/M metagenome (GOLD analysis project Ga0172378, IMG submission 119755) | Groundwater microbial communities from an aquifer near a municipal landfill in Southern Ontario, Canada - Pumphouse #3_1 metaG | ecosystem: Environmental > Aquatic > Deep subsurface >... | reverse complement strand
TGTTTATACTGTAATGAGACATATTGAGCAGTTCGTCCATTATATAACGGTATTCTTCGGGAAGAGCTTTCCTGACTTTTGATCTCGTGTATTTGGAAGCGACTAGTTTTGCGACATCCAAAAGTCTGAAAAGATTAATCCTGTACCATTCTTTAATATCCGATTCGGTTTCTCTCACGATTTCAAGTTTTCTCTTCGGGTAATATATAAGAGTGGCGAAATTGTTTTTTTCGCTTTCGCTTAAAGTATCACCGAAAACAAGGTCGATTTTTGTCCTGATAACTCCCGAAGCATTTTTAAGAATATGAAGAAAAGTTTCCGATTCGCCGTGAAGATCGCTTAAAAAATGTTCGGTGCCCTTCGGCAGATTGAGTATCGCCTGAAGGTTTATAATTTCGGTAATAACTTCCTGAGAGCTTTTGAACTGTTTTGCCAGAAGTTCGTATATTACACTGTTTTCAGCCATTCCGTTTTCTCCCGTATAAAATTTTAAATTAATCCCGCTCTTTTTTTTATTATAATTCAACTCTTGCGCTGGCGTTTAGATCCATTCCCGCGAAATTACCGTTTTTGTATTGTATATAACCTTCCGCGCCTATCATTGCCGCGTTGTCGGTGCAAAGTATTTTTTCAGGCAAAATAAGTTTATAACCGCGCTTTGAACACAAAGCCGTAAGTTTTTCCCTTAAGTAGCCGTTTGCGACAACTCCGCCTCCCGCTGTTATTGTGCTTAAATTATATTCGCTGCAAGCTTCCGCCGCCTTTTCCGCAAGTATATCGAGCGCCGCCGACTGAAACGACGCCGCGACGTCCGCGCGGTTATAATTTTCACCTGTCATTTCAAAACGGTGCACGTAATTTATCACAGCGGTTTTAAGCCCGCTGTAAGAAAAATTGTAACCTCCGTTTCCGTGAAGCATTTTCGGAAACGCTACCGAAGACGTTCCCTCTTTTGCAAGTTTTTCGATATTAGGTCCGCCCGGATAATTAAGCCCGAGAACTCGAGCCACTTTATCAAAAGCCTCGCCTGCCGCGTCGTCCATTGTCTGCCCGAGAATTTTATATTCCGTGTAGTCTTTTACGATTATAACCGCCGTGTGTCCGCCGCTCGCCAAAAGGCTTACAAACGGAGGTTTAAGTTCTTTGTCCGATAAATACGCCGCCGAAAGATGCCCTCTTATATGGCTCACGGGAACAAGCGGAATTTTTATGGAATAAGCAAGCGTTTTAGCGTAAGAAACGCCTACGAGAAGCGCTCCCAGAAGTCCTGCGCCGTAAGTAACGGCAACCGCGTCGATATCGCCGAGTGTAAGCCCCGATGCCTTTACGGCTTCTTCAACGGCTATGGAAATAGCCGCCGTGTGAGCGCGCGACGCTATTTCAGGCACTACTCCGCCGAAGCGGATATGCTCTTTGCAGGATGAAATAATTTTTGACGATAATATTTCTCTGCCGTTTTTTACAATCGAAGCCGCCGTTTCGTCGCAACTGCTTTCAATCGCGAGTATAACGGGATTTTCTTTTATTTTATAATTTTTTAATATATCCTGATACATTTTTACTTCCGCAAAATTTTAAAGCGGCTTTAATGATTAAGCCGCTTTAAATTATGATTTTTTAAGATAATCGATGATAAAAGCGTCAATATCACCGTTCATAACAGCCTGAATGTTGCCTGTTTCACAGCCCGTGCGGTGGTCTTTAACCAACGTGTACGGACAAAAAACATAGCTTCGTATCTGGCTGCCCCACTCGATTTTCTTGATGTCGCCTTTTATTACGTTTGCCGCGGCAAGTCTTTCTTCTTCGCGGCGTTCGAGAAGTTTACTCATAAGCATAGTCATTGCCTGCTCACGGTTCTGAACCTGACTTCTTTCATTCTGGCAAGCCACAACAATTCCCGTCGGAATATGCGTTATTCTTATTGCCGATTCGGTCTTGTTGACGTGCTGTCCGCCTGCGCCCGAAGAACGGTATGTGTCCACTTTAAGATCTTCGGGTCTTATTTCTATATCGGCTTTTTCCTCTATTTCGGGCATAACGTCAACCGAAGCGAAAGAAGTTTGTCTTCTCGAGTTTGCGTCGAAAGGAGAAATTCTCACAAGTCTGTGAATGCCTTTCTCGGCTTTAAGATAGCCGTAAACATTATCGCCTTCCACTTTGAAACAAACCGATTTGATTCCCGCTCCGTCGCCCTCGAGCCTGTCAAGCTCGGTTAAGGTGTATTCATGCTTCTGCGCGTAACACATATACATTCTGTAAAGCATTTCGCACCAGTCGCACGCTTCGGTTCCGCCCGCGCCCGCATGAAGAGTAATAATAGCGTTTAGACTGTCGAATTTACCGCGGAGAAGCGTCCTTAAACGTATATCTTCGATATCTTTTTCGGCGTCGGTTAAATCCTTGTTTATTTCGTCAAGAACCGTTTCGTCGTCTTCCTCAACCGCAAGTTCGATAAGTTCCGCCGAATCGTCCAATGCTTTTTTTGCGTTATCGTAAACTCCTATTTTATTTCTTATTACCTGAGCCTGACGCGCGAGAACTTTTGTTTTCTCTAAATCCGCCCAGACTTCCGGCTGTTCCTGTTCCGATTCGATTTCTTTTAATCTGATCCTCTCGTTAGCGATGTCAAAGAGAGTATCCTGCCTCTTCCAGAGTCTTGGATAAACCCCTTATTTTTTCTTCATAAATATCTGTTCTTAACATTTAGTACCTCCGATTAATGATTGTTTTTTATAATATGCCGTTGTAAACGGCAAACCACAAAAACCATTATAGCATATAAAAAAAATATTTCAAAACAAAACTTTGCGTTATGCTTTGAAATATTCAAAATTTATATAATTTACGACAAAAATTTTTTAATTTTTTATATTTGAAGGATTTTCGCTCGGAATAATCGTTCTGTCTGGTTTTCCGCCGCGATCTTCTCTTCCGTTTGCTCCGCCTTTTCTTAAAATATTGACGTCGAATTTGAAAATCGGCATATCCATTTTTATTTCTTTTTCATCAAAAGGCAGTTCCGAAGTAATTTTAGGCTCTACGTTGAAAGTTTCGTTTAAAGCCGAAAGTTCCGAGTTGTAATTTCTTATCACGGAATCTATGCTTTCGTGAGTGCTTTTAATCGTTTCGTCTTTAAGATCTTCTATTTTGTCTTTATTCGCTTCAACCATTTCGGAGATTTTATCTATATCGCTTTTTATCTTGTCTCCGTTTTCCTTCTGTAAGTTTTTAAGCTTGACGTTCAAAGTCGATATATCCGAAAGCGCAGTTTTAAGTTCTTCCATAACCGCCTGTTTATCGTCCTCTTGCGCGCTGTCCAGTTTTGTTTTAAGCTCCGTAAGTTTATTTTTTGCCGAAACATATTCTTCACTGCTGAAAAAATCGCTTCTGAGTTTATCGTTAGCTTCTTTAAGCTCTTCTATTTCATCGGAAAGATTAAGAAAATCCGCGCCGAGAATTTTTTGCGTATTGCGGGCAAGCTCGCTTTTTATATCTTCCAAAGAGTTAAATATAAGAAGGGTATATTTCTTTTTCAAATCCGATTTGAGTTCAATATAGCTTTCGTCAAGGTTTTCCGTTATCATTCCTTTTTCCATACCGCACCTCTCATTATAGCGTATTAAATTCGTATACACAGCTTTTTTATTGTTTTCCGCCGCGATTGTAAAAGCCATAACAATAATCAAAACTGCGGCGACAATAAATATTTTCAATAATTTTTTATTAGACATATTTTTCCTCCCTAAAATAAATATGTAAAGGCAAAAATTATGTCGCTGAATATTTAAACGTTCTTAAGATAATCTATTTCTTCGGAAGTGAGTTTTCTCACTTCTCCGCGGTCTAAACCGCTAAGCTGTAAATCGCCGATACGAATTCTTTTCAAAAAAGTTATGTCCTTATTTACCGATTCGAACATTTTTCGTATTTCTCTGTTCTTGCCCTCGGTTATCGTAACGTGGAATTTTGTGTATTCCTTATCGGTTTCGGCAATTTTGATATTACATTTTTTCGTTTTCTCGCCGTCTATAACTACGCCGTTTCTTAATTTTTCCAATGTGTCTTCCGGAAGCGAACCCTCTATTTTTACAAGATAAGTCTTGGGAATTTCACTTGACGGATGAATAAGCCTGTTGGCAAAATCACCGTCGTTTGTAAATATTAGCAGCCCTTCGGAATCGTAATCAAGCCTTCCCACAGGGAAAACTCTTCCTACATTCTTAGGTAAAAGGTCCATAACCGTTTTTCTGTCCTTATCGTCTTTGACCGAACAGATATAGCCCTTAGGCTTATTCATAATATAATACTCGAACTGATCGGGAAGCGAAACTTTATTTCCTTCAACCGAAACGCTGTCTTTAAATTCGATTATATCCTGACCTATAACGCAAGTTTTGCCGTTTACCTTTACTTTGCCCTCTTCAATTAGTTTATCGCAGTTTCTTCTGCTTCCTATACCGCATTCCGCCAAAAATTTATTAATTCTCATTTAACACCTTTTATGAAACCCAAAACAATTATATATTCGGATATCCCGTTTTATTTATATACTTATAAGTGTATATATCTTTTCGGAAAAAATCAACTGTTTTGAACTATAAATTTCGATTTTGCCTATTTCAGCATCCTTTGCAACGGGAAGCCGGAGACTATCGGGCATTTCGACTTTTATATCGAGATTTTCTTTCTCGTAAGAAGTTAAGGGATAAGAAAAATCTTCTTTGATATAGGTTTCGCAATACTTATAAGTATTTTTAACGGGCAGGCAATAATGAAACGCCGAACTGTCAACTATTTTATAAACTTTATATTCGGAAAACGCGTTATTAAGCAGTTCACCCGAGCGTTCCCACATCTGCGGGCTGTTAATCACTACGCAGATAATATCCGTTCCGTTTCTTTCTGCGCTGGATACAAGGCATCTGCCCGCAGCTTTTGTATAACCTGTTTTAACTCCGTTGGCGCCGTCGAAATTACTTAGCATTTTATTCTTATTAATTAAAACTCTCGGATAGTCCTCCCCGCCGTTACGAATTTCGACGCGTTTTGTCGAAACTATTTCTTTAAAAGTTGCATTTTTCATAGCGTAAGCCGAAATAAGCGCGAGATCATGCGCGGTTGTATAGTGATTTTTGTCGGGAAGTCCGTGCGGATTTACAAAATTACTGTCGTTTGCCCCTACCTTAACGGCGGTTTCGTTCATTAGTTTTGTAAACTGCGTAATACTTCCGAAACCTGCCACCGCCAGAGTTTCGGCGCAGTCGTTTCCCGAACGCAGCATAAGCCCGTACAACAGTTCTTTAACCGTAAGTTTTTCACCCGCTTTCAGATAAATGCTACTGCCTTCCACACCGGCGCAGGCTTCGGGAACGGTAAGTTCCTTATTAATATCTATATTGTCTATTACCGTTATCGCGGTAAGGATTTTGGTTGTGCTTGCCATCGGAAGTTTCGCATTTTCGTTTGTAACGTGCAGAAATCTCAATGAGTCAAGCTCGATAACAGCCTCGGCTTCGGAGCAGGTGTACGCGTAACCCGTATAACTTACGTTATTTTTCGCATATACGGAAATTACGGAAACCAAACACGCAATTAAAATCGATAATAATTTATTTCTTTTTTTCATTTATAAACGAATTAATGAATTCCTCCGCTGTTTCAAAAGCTTTTTCGTAAACGCCTTCCGGCGCGCTGACAAGCTTTACGCCTTCGCCTTTTCCTTTGTCTATTAAAAATCCCGCGGGTTTCATTGAAATTACCGCTCCGCCGCCTCCCGCAAAAGGATAGTTGCTCTCTTTATTCAAAATTTTTACGTCGCCGTATTCACCGCCGCCCGTCATAAATCCCATTGTAACTTTGGTAACGGGAATTATCATTGTTCCGTCCAGCGTAGTAAACGGTTTCCCTATTATTGTGTTCACGTCCACGAGTTCCGTAAGATTTTTAATAGCCGCGGACATCATATTCCTAAGTTTGTTCTCGCTTTTAACGTTTACTTTATTTTTTTCGTTTGCCATAAACAATTTTCCCCCATAATTTTGTTGTAAATATTCCTAGAATTACGAAAATATTGAATATTGCGCTTATCTTTAAAAAAATCCTGTCGTCTTCCGAATTTTCATTAAGAACAATATTGTTTTTCATGTTTATAAACGGTTTTTTGGTTTTTACAATCCCGTATGCCGCGGAATTTACGACATTGAGCGCCGCGGCGAAAAAAAATTTGTCGGGATCGTTTTTTATTCCTATTTCCGCCGTGCCTTTTATTTCTGTAAATTCAAAAAGGCTCATAGTTTTTATATCCTTGAATTTTCTTGACGTAACGCTTTTTATCTTTACAGCCAATGCCGATTTATCGGAGTAATGAATAATAAAATATTTCTTATCAATAGTTATATATCCCGAATTTATTCTTAAAATCCCGAAATATTTAATTGAATAAAATAATCTCTTATTCGATCTGTCGAGATAAAAAAACATTGTGAGCATCTGCGGCGAGAATAAAAACGAAACGATATTCATAACGATAAGTATTATTATCATAAAAAAAGTATTTGCAAATTTTTACGGCATATACAAAAAATTACAGTTTTTCAACAATAAAAAAATTGACAATATCCTTAATCGGTGTATAATTGATTATAAAATTATTAACATACGGAGAATCATAATATGGAAAAAATCGAAGCAAACAAAAAATCAAGCCTGAAACCCGTTCCTAAAATCATTGTTTCGTGCAGAGACAAAAACGGCAAAGATAACGCTCTTGTCGTAGCATACGCATGTAATTGCAGCTATGCTCCGCCTATGATAATGATAGGCATTGTTCCGTCAAGATTTTCTTATCATATTATCAAGGAAACCGGCTGTTTCGCAGTAAATATAGCTTCCGCAGAAAATAAAGAAATATACGATTATCTCGGAAGCGTCAGCGGCAGGGACGAGGATAAATTTGCAAAACTGAAATTAAAAACAACTGTCGGCGAACTTGTTAACGTTCCTTTATTAAACGACTGCCCTGTTAATATCGAATGCAAAGTTACAGGGTCGGTCATAACGGGTTCACACGAAATGTTTTACGCAACCGTGGAAAAAGTGCATGCGGCAAAAGATTTTGTAGGTAATGACGGAAATATACTTTGGGATAAAATAAATATGTTATAATAATAAAGTAGACGCATAATTTTGCGGCTTATAATAAACAAGCGGGACGGAAAATATTTTTCCGCCCCGCCATTTTTTATTGTATTATCCCGGAATTTTATCAATCAGTTCGTTAATGAACTCGCTAAGAGTGTAATTTCTCCAACTGTCGCCCATTATACTCTGAATTTTGGTTACGTCGTTAAGATTCAAAAGACCTGCGTCTATAAGATCGCCCATTGTCGCGCCTGTAACAGCCGTAGTCAGTTTATCCGGTAGTTCCGATATTTTGGTTTGCGAAGGATTTATAAGTTTCATTACTCCGCTTTCCTCCGTCTCTAAAATATCACTGACATAGAGATTTTTAACCGTTGTCTCTATAGCGGAAGGATCGGTTGAAAGCGTGTTTATCGTTATATCGCTTATCGCTTTGTTGATTCCCGTAACGGCGGTATCTCCGTTATACCATGCGCCGTCCCTTTTCTCATATCCCAGAACCGCGCCGAGCTTAACATCCAAAATCGCAGTTTTAAGTTCGCTTAGTTTAGTGTCGTATGTGAAAAATCTCGCAATCATATTGCCGTCGCCCGATAATAAGTCCATTCCGAAATTATCCTTTAAATCGCCTACCGTCATTTTTTCAAAATCAAGTTTTGCGGACAGCTTATTTAAAGCGTCGAATATGTACTCGTCTTTTATTTCATTGATAAGCGGAATATCGGGAAGCGTAAATCCGAATGTCTCGGAAATCGAAGTAAACGTCAAAGTCAGATATTTCTTCAAATTATCCTGAGTTCCGAGCTCTCCCAAAGGAATTTTTTCCAGTTCTTCGAAATTTACGATTTTTTTAAGCATTTCGTTATCGTCGATAACCGTTATCGCTTTAGTCAATATCGGAAATTTTGTTTCTATTTCGTAAACGGAAAGATCTTTATAAGTATCCTTGAAACTGTAAATCTCCATTGCAAGCTGATAAGGCGTGAACTCGGAATATTCTTCGCTCACAATTCCGGAAGGAACGTTCAGTTCTTTCATTGTTTTATGCGTTGCCACATACCAGCCCGCCAAAGCAACCAACACAAAAAAGATAATGACGTCCAAAATGAATATCAGAATCCTTTTAATTATTTTGCCAAATAGACCCATTTTAATGTCCTCCGGTTTATTTTATTCTTCCGTTTCCTCTTCCGTTACGTCGGGAATGGAAACAATTTCATCAGTTTTTAATATTTCGTCAATTTTGGAAAGTACTTTGTCTTTTCCAAAACCCGTTTCGGACGATATAGGTAAAATATTGTATTCTGTAAGCATTAAATAGCTTGTAATTGATTTTAATCGCTCAGCCACTTGGTTTTTTTTGATTTTATCGGCTTTTGTTGCGATTAGGCTGAACGGAAAAGTGTAATGATGAAGAAAATTAATCATTGTTTCATCGTCCGCGGAAGGGTCGTGCCTTATATCGACAAGCGAAAAAACATAATTGATATTTTTTCTGTCGGCAAAAAAAGCGTCGAGAGTTCTGCCCCATTTTTCCTTTTCTTCTTTGCATACTTCGGCATAGCCGTATCCGGGAAGATCGGCAAGAATGAACTTTCCGAAATCGAAATAATTTATCAGTCTTGTTCTCCCGGGAGTATTGCTTGTTCTTGCAAGTTTATTCTGCCCCGCCAGCATATTGATAAACGAACTTTTGCCTACGTTCGATTTGCCGCAAACCGCAATCATAGGTTTATTTGATTTGATAAATTGATTTTCCGTCGCAGCGGAAGTTATGAAAAAAGCGTTTTTGATTATCATTGTTTCCTTCAGGCGAATGTACCCCTGACCGCCACGCCGAAAACTTCGGTCGCGTCGGATACGGGAATAAACTGTATCTGTTTTCTTATTTCTTTCGGTATTTCCTCAAGATCTTTTGTATTTGCTTTTGGAATAAGAACCGTTCTTATTCCAAGCCTGTAAGCCGCGAGAGATTTCTCTTTTAAACCGCCTATCGGAAGGACTTTACCTCTTAAAGTGATTTCGCCGGTCATAGCTATATCGCCGCGAACCGCATGTTTTGTGAAAGCCGAAAGTATCGCCGTGGCAAGCGTTATGCCCGCGCTCGGTCCGTCTTTCGGGGTCGCGCCTTCGGGAACGTGAATATGAACGTCTGTATTTTCGAACACGTCGGGATTTATACCGTATTTTTCGGCGTTGACGTGCACGTAAGATAAAGCTATTTTAGCGCTTTCCTGCATTACGTCGCCGAGTTTACCCGTTAAAAGAATGTTTCCTTTTCCCTTAGCCAAAGCGACTTCGATTGTAAGCGTAGTGCCGCCAACCGACGTCCACGCAAGCCCTGTGCAGGCGCCTATTTCGTCGGATCTTAATTCCTCGTCTTTAATGAATCTCTCTGCTCCGAGAAGTTCCGGAACGGCTTTTTCGGTAATTCGCCTTTTATTTGCACCCGAATTTTCGGCAAACCTTGTAGCTACTTTTCTGCAAACGGAACCTATTTCCCTTTCGAGATTTCTTACTCCCGCTTCCCTTGTGTAGTCCGAAATCAGTTTTAAAATGCCCGCGTCGGTAAATTCGATATTGTTTTTACTAAGTCCGTTCTTTTCGATTTCCTTAGGAACAAGATACCGTTTGGCTATCTGTTCTTTTTCTTCGGTAGTGTAACCGCTTAGTTCGATTACTTCCATTCTGTCGAGAAGCGGAGCGGGAACCGTATCAAGCGTGTTTGCCGTTGTAATAAACAAAACCTTTGACAAATCGTAAGGAATTTCAAGATATCTGTCTCTGAAAGAATTGTTCTGCTCGGGATCGAGAACTTCCAGAAGCGCGCTTGCGGGATCGCCGCGCAGATCGCTTGAAAGCTTATCTATTTCGTCAAGCAGTATGACGGGATTGACGGTTTTCGCGTCTTTCATTGCGTACATT
>Ga0172378_10007619_pt1 | contig 10069 bp, 9 predicted proteins | sample GrowelOW332metaG_FD_119755 | JGI IMG/M metagenome (GOLD analysis project Ga0172378, IMG submission 119755) | Groundwater microbial communities from an aquifer near a municipal landfill in Southern Ontario, Canada - Pumphouse #3_1 metaG | ecosystem: Environmental > Aquatic > Deep subsurface >... | reverse complement strand
GATTGCCAATTATATTATGAAAAACTATATACATCGACATATTGTAAATAATTGAAAATTATAATGTTTAAGAAAGGATTGATTTTAAGTGAAATGTCATTGTGCTGAGTGTCCTACGCATGCTTGCTACACTAAAGGAGTTAATTGTACTGGGACATCTCCGGAAGAAGTAAAAGTTTCGTACACCGAGGATGAGAAAAAAATAATGCATGCCGCTGCCTATGTTGAGGCAACTTATTATAATAAATTAACTAGGTTGGAGGAAACTGCTGAATTTGCTAAACAGATGGGTTATAAAAAAATTGGCATGACTTTTTGTATTGGTTTACAAGAGGAAGCTAAATATATTAGCAGATATTTTTCTCAATTTTTTGAAGTGTATTCTGTTTGCTGTAAAAATTGTAGTTTCGCGAAAACAGAATTTGGTTTGAAACAGGTTGATCCAAACAAGGAACATGAAGCCATGTGTAATCCTAAATATCAGGCTAAATTTTTAAATGAACAGGGTGTAGAATTGTTCGTTTCTATAGGTCTGTGTGTAGGGCATGATAGTATATTTAATGCCAATTGTAATGGCCCTGTGACGGTTTTGGTGGCTAAAGACAGGGTTTTGGCTCATAATCCTTTAGGTGCCGTGTATTCGCGTTATTGGCAAAAGAAACTTAAGATTAATGATCCTGATAAAGTGTAGATAAAGAAGTTGCTTGCTAATTAAACAATAAAACACAAAAAAATCAGAAGTTTTTTAACTTCTGATTTTTTTATTTGTTAATTAGATAAAACAATTAATCTTTTTTAATACTATTTCGGGGACCCCAAAAATTGATGCCTATTATTCCCAAAATAATCATGGAACCACCAATTAGGTGATAATATTCGATATTCTCATGCAGAAAGACACTTCCGGCAATGACCGTTATTAGTATTGATAAATTACTAAACACACTCATTTTTGAGGCAGCAATTTTAGATAAAGTATAATTTGAAAGTAATGAGGTTAACAGCGAAGATAATATACCTAAGTACAATATTGCAACAACAAATTCGAAATGGGAAAAGGGAGAAAAATAAGTACCAAGAGTATTATGCATTAAGTGTTCAGCTACTGATAATATATTAAAGCTTAGAAAGCCAATTAGGGTCATTACATAAGTTATATCAGTTAGGCGATATTTTTTTGTTATTTTTTTTGCCATTACGTTATAACAAGCGGCAGAAAATGCCGACAGTATTATTAAAACAATACCAATAAAATTTGCTGATTCCCAATTAAGACCTTGCATTAAAAATATATAAATCACACCAAATACTGATAATAATAAGGCAGCTTTTTGTAATGAACTTGAAGTTTCTTTAAAAAATAATGAGGCTAAAATCATGGTAAAAACAGGAACAATGGCCTGAATAATACCGGCTTCTGAAGAGGAAATATAAACTAACCCAAAAACTTGCAAAGAAAAGAAGAATACCGGATAAAAAAGAGAAATAGGTAAAATATAAAGGATATCTTTTTTGGAGATACTTAATTTTACCAAGCCCGCCAAAGAGACAAACCATAACGTTAGAAAAGCAATGGAGAAACGATGTGCCAGGACATTTAGTGGATCGGTAAAGGATAAGGCCATTTTAACGAATAAAAAAGATAGCCCTATAATAAAGGTATATACTATGGCAGAGAAATATGCTTTTGTTTTACTACTAGTTTCCATTTCCCACCTCGTGTTCGTTGTTAAAGTTTGGGCAGCGTCATTTTATTTCAATTTAATATAACCGCTCCAATCAGGATACATGTTGTAAGTTTGATTGTCAGGCAGGATATGTATCGCTGAGTTTCTCGGCGATAATAAACTGCACATCATGCACATCAATATTAGCTTTGCTAACACGACCACCTATTCCAATAACAAATAAATTTTTCATCAAGAGCTCCTTTTATGTTTGCTGTGCTTTAAATTCCCTCCTACATATTAGAATCATATATTTTATAGCTTGTTTTTTCAAGAAGATTTTATTGTAGCTTTAATAATTTGTGAATTTAGCCAATAATTTTCGCATATTTATTGTTTTTTTTTAAAAAGAGGGTCTGTGCTTTCCTTGCAGTAAAATTTTATATAGTATACAATTGTTTGAGATTAAGGGAACGAGGGATTAAATGTTTGGGCTGCCTAAAGATTTTAAAAATAAGTTGCATAATATTTTATCGGTGATGGTGCCAATTTTTATAACACAATTAACGATTTTGGGTATGAACTTTTTTGATACAGTTATGTCAGGCCACGCCAGTGCCAATGATTTAGCAGGGGTTGCCATGGGTGCTAATCTATGGATGCCTATTTTCACAGGTATAAACGGAATATTATTAGCCTTGGTGCCGATAATTGCGCATTTGCGGGGAGCTAAAAACGAGGCTGATTTACCTAAAGCTGTTTTTAATGGTATATTTTTGGCGATTGTAATTGGTTTAACAGTTATTGTCAGTGGCTATTTGTTTTTGAACCGCATTTTTAATTTAATGTCGCTAACACCTATTGTACGTGGTATAGCGGTGGATTATCTACAAGCAATATCTTTTGGCATTATTCCTTTATTTATTACTACAATTTTGCGCTCCTTTGTAGATACTATGGGTTTCACACATATGACTATGCGGCTTTTTCTTTTAACTTTACCTGTAAATGTTTGTCTAAACTATATTTTGATTTTTGGTAAATTGGGATTGCCGCGTTTGGGCGGGGTAGGAGCAGGATATGCTACAGCTATAACTTGCTGGTTTATTTTGCTAGCCTTTGTAGTTTTGATTAAACGCTTTGCCTGTTTGAACAGATACAAAGTATTTACTATGTACGTTCCTAGTTGGAAAAGAGTTAGAGAACATTTGTTTATTGGCCTTCCCATGGGTACTGCAATATTTTTTGAAACCAGTATTTTTGGTGTTGTAGCTTTTTTCATGTCTAAGTTCGGAACAGAAACAATTGCAGCTCATCAAGCAGCCTTAAATTTTACGAGTTTATTGTATATGCTGCCATTAAGTTTTTCTCTCACCTTAACTATCTTGGTGGGGACGGAAGTAGGCGCGAAACGTTACGATGAAGCGGTAAATTATAGTAGAACGGGTATAATTTCTAATTGGTTTGTGGCTGGGTGCTTCGTAATACTGTTATTGTTGTTTCGGGAATATATAGGTATGTTGTATGGAGCACAAGGACACATTATGGAATTGACTAAACACTTTTTATTTTATGCCGCGTTTTTCCAACTGTTGGATGCGACGGCTGCGCCCATACAGGGAGTTTTGCGTGGGTACAAGGATGTTAAGGTGCCGTTTTATATTTCCTTGGTGTCTTATTGGGTTATTTGCCTTCCCAGTGGTATTTTATTGGATGTATATGGAGGGCAGGGGCCTTATGGTTACTGGCAAGGGCTTATCGTGGGTATTTTATTTTCTGCAGGAATGTTAGTCCTAAGACTTAAAAAAATTCAGCACAAATTTCAAATTTAAAAGACAGCAGCTGCATGTATTGTTACAGATACTGTCCTTTTCCGGAGATATTCAATTCCCTGTTGTCTTTAGATTAGTGGCTAGTGCAATGCGTTTTAATATAACTGCCACAAAACCAGCACTTAGTGCCGTATAAATCATTCCCGGCAGAGCCGCCATAATAAGAACAATAGCGGCTTTGCCGACAACTGCACTCATACAAATGCGAGCTATCAATGTACCCAAAGGGCCGGAAACAATGTAGAAGAATTTACTGTCACCTATGCAATAGAAAGCAAAGGCAACAACTACCCTAAAAATCATGGCTATTACTACACTGAAAATTATTTGCGTGCCTAAAATTAAACCTAATATGCTGGATAATATACCGGCGATTAGATATTTTTTTATGCCAAAAATTCCACAAATGGCCACTGCAATGGGGGCCGATAATTGAAATTCTGTACCTGGGAAGAAACCGGGTAATTTTAAAGCACCGCTAATGGTAATAAAAGTAGTTAAAAGCGCCAGTGTTGTTGTTTCTCTTACAGTAAAAAAATTGTGCATTTACATACCTTCTTCGTTAACTTATTTTTCAAAATGGTTTACTGAAAGTCTACAAGAAAAAAATAGCCCTGTCAAATGGCCAGGTTAACGTAAAGAATACCGTACGTATTATTGTAATGGGAGTTTCTCTGGTTTATAATATAGTAGCAATAGTTTTTAGAGGAGGCTGGTAATATGGGGAAGGCTTGGAAAATATTACTGCAGGTGGTTTTGTTTGTAGTTGTTGTTGGTACCTGCAATACAGGTGCGAGAGCTTATGCAGCAGATAGCAAACTCGATGAAATAGTTGCCAGAGGCTATATTATGGTGGGCACAACCGGGGACTACAAACCGATGTCTTATTTAAATAAAGATACAGGCAAGTATGAAGGATTTGATACTGCCGCTGCTGAATTACTTGCTCAGTCCTTGGGAGTCCAAGTTCAATGGGTGCCAACTACATGGAAGACGTTGACTGCTGATACTTTGGCTGGAAAATTTGATATTGCCATGTGTGGTATTACCAGAACTTTTGCCAGAGCAAAACAAATGTCTATGTCTAATGGTTATTTAGTGTTTGGTAAAACTATCTTGTGTCGTAAAACTGATACTAAAAAATTCAACTCTCTTGCCGACTTGAATAAAAAATCAGTAAGAGTTATGGTTAACCCGGGCGGTACTAATGAAAAATCTGCCAAAGAAAATTTACCACAATGTACGTTGATTGTGCATGCACAAAATGCTGAAATTCCAGGTTTGGTAGCTGCAGGTAAAGCAGATGTAATGATTACGGAAACTATGGAAGCTCGTAGGTATGTCCGCGACAATAACAAGTTGGCTGCACCTTTACTCAATAGTCCTTTCACAAAGAATGATTTTGGGATTCTAATGCAGAGGGGAGATCAAATTTTCTTAAACTACGTTAATATGTTTATGGAAGAGAAAACCTTCGATGGTACATTTGAAAAATTAGAAACTGAATATATAAAATAATAAATAAACAAAGACGCTAGTAAAGTTTTCTTTGCTAGCGTCTTTGTTTTAAAACATTGCTAAAATATGCAAATTGGAGGGTTAAATTGGAGCAGGAAAATATGCGCGACAAAGATTTTTATTGGAAACTTTTTAAATCCACATTTTTAATAAGCACTTTTACTGTGGGCGGGGGCTATGTTATAGTTCCTCTATTAAAGGCAAAATTTGTTGATGAATATCACTGGTTAGATGACAAAGAAACGTTGACACTTGTTTCTGTAGCGCAGTCAGCACCAGGTGTAGTTGCGGTTAATGCTGCTATTATAATGGGATACAAAATGGCTGGGTTGCGAGGCGCTTTTTGTGCTACTTTTGCTACGGTATTGCCTCCGCTTATTACACTGACTATAATTTCTTATTTTTATGGTTTTTTTTCATCAAACCATTATATGCAGATTGTTCTAAAAGGTATGCAGTGCGGGGCTACCGCACTTATTATACAGGTTATGTATGATTTGCTCAAAAAACAATGGAGTAAAAAGGTTGCTTTCCCTATTATGATTACGTTGGGAACTTTTATTGCCAACTACTTTTTCAATTTTAATATGATGTATATTGTTTTAGTTGATGCGCTTATAGGCTTATTTTTATTACAAGGTAAAAAATATGAGTGAAAGGAGCAAACATCTTGATTTATTGGGAATTATTTATTAGTTTTTGTTGGGTTGGTGTTTTTTGCGTAGGTGGCGGGTATGCTTCTGTTCCTTTGATTCAACACCAAGTTATAGAGTTGCATCATTGGCTTACTATGCCAGAGTTTTTGGATATATTTGCTATATCACAGATGACGCCTGGTCCTATTGGTATTAATGCGGCAACTTTTGTAGGCACAAAAGTTGCCGGCATAGGTGGGGCTATTTCTGCAACGCTAGGTTTTGTGTTTCCGTCTTTTATAATTATGATTGTTTTAGCAAAACTTTTGGCTAAATATGGTGATTTAGGTGCTATTCGTGGTATCTTAAATGGGTTACGTCCTGCAGTTATTGGGTTGATTGCGTCAGCAGGAGTTATGTTTTTTACTTTAGCTATTTGGAACACACAAAAGATACCTGCGAGTCTTGCTTCCACTGATTTAGCGGGTCTTTTAGTTTTGGTGGCAGCGTTTATTGCTGTAAGGAAAAAAATATTCGGTGTTATTCAAACTTTAATAGCCGCAGGGGTGTTAAATTTGTTATTGTCTTTTATAATTAAATAATAGAATTTAAAGCAGTAAAAAATATTTGGCGGGAGGCATTTAGATGGCAAAACATAAAATTCCTATTACTAGGGAAAAATTTTTGCAGCTTACTTTGCCTGCGCGGTTGCAACTATGGGCAGAGAACCGTGAGCTGGAAGATTACATCCTTACAAAAGCATTCACATATAAAGTGACCGCGGCAAAGTTACCTATTGCCAATGAAGCAATAAAAGTAGCAATAATTGGTTCAGGACCTGCTGGGTTAGGCTGCGCCAATGTTTTAAACCAGTTGGGGTTTAAAGTAACGGTATTTGAACGGGATGATAGACCGGGAGGTCTGCTTATATATGGTGTACCGAACATTAAGCTTCCCAAAGAAATATTATTAGCCAAAGTAAGAGGTCTAGAGGAAGCTGGCGTTGAATTCCGTCTTAATGCTGAGGTTGGCACCAATACTAGCTGGGAAGAAATCAAAAAACAATATGCTGCTGTAGTGATTTGTACAGGTATTGCTGAGCCACGGTCTTTAGAACTTCCCGGAAATAAATTAGCAGGAATATATTATGCAAAAGATTTTTTAATATCTACAACCAGAAGTTTGCTTGATAAGCAGTTGAACGCAGGAACTTTTATTAGCGCTGAAGGTAAGGATGTCTTGATTATTGGTGGTGGAGATACAGGTACGGACTGTGCGGCCTTAGCTCTGGCCCATGAGGCGCATTCAATTTTACAAGTGGAGCGCCAGGATTGCAATATGGCAAGAATTAGTGAAGAGGGGTTCTGCAAAATTGTAAAAGGAGATGTTTCCCTTCAATACAATACCAAGGTGAAAAGTTTGCTTGGGGATGATAAAGGAAATGTCAGTGGGGTAGAGTTGTGCCGCTTAGAATGGGGACAGAGTAAAAGTGGTATGCCTATTGCCAGGGAAATTGAAGGTACTACCCAGGTTTTACCAATACAGATGGTATTGGTATCAGTTGGTTTTACCGGTCCTGAAGCAATTGTTTTTGAAAAGTTTGGAGTTAAGAAAACTCCTTTGGGAACAATTGCCACCACAGGAGGATTATTCTTAGCGGCAGAACCTTGTATTTTCGCAGCTGGAGATGCTCGCAGAGGCAGCGGTATGGTTGAGTGGGCATTTGAAGAAGGTTATGATGCAGCACTGGAATGTGCTAAATATTGCACTGATAATATAAAACGGAAACAATAAAAAGTAAAACCCAGTATTTCTCTAATTTTGAGAAATACTGGGTTTTGTGTTTTGAATAGCTGTTTATTCTTTTTTATGAATATTAAATAAAGTAACGTACAGAACTGGCATAACGATTAAAGTGATAACAGTGGCTCCTGTGAGACCGCAGGAGAGGGTAACTGCCATAGATTGCCAGAATTTACTGGGAAACATAGGAATCAAGCCAAGAACCGTAGTGACTGCGGCTAACATAATTGGCCTAAATCTGACAATAGCAGACTCCAGTACTGATTCATATGGATCCATTCCTGAATCCAAGTGTTGTACGATTTGGTCCATAAGTACAATTGAGTTACGTATTATTATACCTACAAGGGCAAGAACACCAAGTTCGGCTAAGAAACCCATAGGGGCATTAAATATTACGAGCCCTAAAAGTACTCCTATGATTCCGAAAGGTGCGGTACAAAAGATAATTATCAGTTTGCGTATATCTTGCAATTGCAGCATTAAGAGCACAAGCATGGTAATAAGCATTATAGGTACGGGTTTCATAATGTAGGCAAGGGTATTGTTACTTTTTTCCAAGGGCCCGCCTATATCAATAGTCACACCGCTTGGTAAATTTTTGCGAACATCAGCCAATTGTGCATAAACTTCTTTAGTCACATCATTACCGGTTACACCATCTTTGATACCGCCTTCTACAGTTATGGTAGGAAGCAAGTTGCGCCGATAAATCATATTTTCTTCGGCAGTATAGGATATATTTGCTACTTGTGACAAAGGGACGGCCCCGCCGGATGTAGGAATGGAAATATTGGCTACATCGTCTACATTGCTAAAATCTTTCCGGTCTAAACGGAAGATCATAGGAAGAGACTGGTCTCCTTCCAGATATTGTGATACTGTATAACCGGAAATTTCAGCTTGCAGGGCACTAGCAACTGTCTTGCGTGTAAGACCCATTTGTCTTAATTTATCATTATCGATTTCGACTTTTAAAGCTTTTGCCCTATCCATCCAGTCGTAAATAGTCATAGTAATATTTTCGTTTTTGTTCATGACCGCACGCACTTTTGCCGCATATTCTTTAGCTAAGGCATCTGTGGGAGCAGACACTCGCAGCATAACAGGATAAGGCGTTGGGGGACCCAAGGGAATAGCTTGAGAATAACTAGTTACATTAGGAAGATTAGTGGACACAAGCTCTCGTATTTTAGGTTCTAGACGTAATCTATTTTCCAAGTCTTTGGCAACAATAACTAATTGAGCATAGTTGTCGCGCGGTTGTACAGGATTAAAAACTAATACAAAACGTGGTGCACTTTTACCAACATAAGTACCAATGTTTACTATGCCTTTGTCTTCCTTTAACAGATTGGTTAATTTGGTGGCCGCAGCATCGGTAGCTTTTACGCTGCTGCCTTCAGGTAAGTTAAGTTCCACCAATATTTCAGGCCTGGTAGCTCCTGGGAAGAATTCATTTTTAACAACTTTTAAAAGTAGAAGAGAGCTTAAGAGCAAAATAACAGAGGATAAAATCACTGTTTTTCTGTGACATAAAGACCAATCTAAAATTTTTCTAAAGCCTGCGTAAAAAGGTGTGTTAAACTGGGCAGCACTTGTTGTTATTTTCTTAGGTTTAATCCAGTTATAACCCAAAACAGGCGCAACCGTGGCAGAAATAAACCATGATAATAACAAGGTAATGGAAATTACAGGGAATAAAGCACTGGCAAATTCGGACGCAAGACTACTGGATAAAGCGATTGGTAAAAATCCGGCGCAGGTAACTAATGTACCTACAAGCAATGGACGAGCACAGGTTTCAAAAGCAAAGCTAGCGGCTTTTATACGGTCCCAGCCTTCTGCCATTTTTACTTCCATGAGTTCTACTACCACAATGGAATCATCAACCAACATACCTAGAGAAATAATTAGAGCTCCCAAAGAAACTTTGTGGAGATCAATTCCCATAATAAACATGCTGATAAAGGAGCCTAGGAGAACCAAAGGGATGCACATGGAAATAACATAGCCGCATTGCCGTCCTAAACTCATAAGTGAAACAACAAGGACTATGACAACAGCTTCTAATAAACTTTTCACGAATTCATTAATAGAATTTTGTACTACTTGAGGTTGATTTGCTACTTGATTAAACTCAAATCCTAAGGGGAGTTCTTGACGGACTTCTTTTGCTAAGTTATCAAGATTTTCACCTAATTTAATATTGTTACCTCCATCTGTCATAGAAATAGCAATACCAATGGCGGGTTTACCATTAAAATACATTTTTGGATCAGCAGGACTGGGATAACCGCGGGTTATTTCCGCAATATCGCCAAGGCGGAAAACGCGTCCATTAGCTTTTATAGGTATAGATTTAATGTTTTCTACACTGTTAGGTAGCCCGGTGAGACGCAAATTCACATTGGAAACATCGCTATCTACCATACCGGCTGGCGTAATGGCTGTTTCTGCTTGGATAAGAGATGCTAAATCTGTTACGGATAAGCCCAGTTTAGATAGTTTATCATTACTCATTTGTATATTTATTTGTTCTTGTTGTACACCGATTAGTTCAACTTTTTTAACATCGGGGATGCCTACACATCTATCTTTGATTTTTGATGCG
>Ga0172378_10007618_pt1 | contig 10069 bp, 3 predicted proteins | sample GrowelOW332metaG_FD_119755 | JGI IMG/M metagenome (GOLD analysis project Ga0172378, IMG submission 119755) | Groundwater microbial communities from an aquifer near a municipal landfill in Southern Ontario, Canada - Pumphouse #3_1 metaG | ecosystem: Environmental > Aquatic > Deep subsurface >... | reverse complement strand
GTGGCATAGGCTGGATCGTTATGGTGCGTTATTGCATTGTATTCCATTTGCTTTATTTCGGCGAATTCTTTAATGTTTTCTTGACGTTTCTTTAAAGCCTCGTCGAATTCAGAACGGGAATACGAGCCACTGAAATATTTTTCAAATACTTTCGTAACCCCATCATCGCCGAACATTTCTTTGGTTTCCTCTATCAGCCGCAAATGTTCATCTATCAGATTATATAACGGGTTGATCCACGGGGGAATTGATATTGCACTGCGATTAACTGAGAAAAAGACATTAGATGCGCCTCGTTGTGATGGTCTTATAAGTTTATCGCATTTTTCATTGCGCGTATTCGGTTTGAATGGATGATGTCCGGAACATTTTAGTCCGTTAAACAGTTCCTGTTGCGTTGCCCCTTGCATACTTCGTTTTACGTGACAATCACGACATTCAACCCACATGTCTGCAAGAGTTGATGTGTGACCGGTAGAATAGACACGAAGGTTTTTGCCTTTCCCATGTACACATTGTCCACCGCGATGAACCCACCACGACCACGGGAAATCATCCATGTGTCCATTTTCACAGATGGCAATGAAACGTGCCGGATATGCCGGCCATCCGCAATCAGGACAGCGTACTCCCATTCGTAAATACTTGTCTAAGTTAAAACCTTCACGCGCATCAAAGAGTCTTCCACACTCTGATTTTGAACAAACATGCATATATGGAAAAGTCACAACCGGAACGTCGCCATTTTTTGATGTGTGCGGCATATAGAAACAATTCACATTCAGATAAGAGGCAAGACGGGCATCAATGATTTTTTTACCTCTTTTCTGCCAATAAGAGGTGTCGAGCATTGTTACAGAGTCTTTTACCGCATCTATAATGGAACCAGGTCCAAATGTCGTGACGATTTGATTCGGGCGAAGTTCTCCAAGTTTATTATTGTCCCAAGGCATGATTAATCCTCCAAGAAGTAAAACATGTTTGCACCACTTTCAACCTCGCGCATTGAATTAAGCGTTGGCATCTCCTGATCCGAACATGGTTCATTGTAATAATTCATCAGACGGTTGTACCGATCAATGGTGGGAACGTAGTAGCGAAGTTGCCTACTTCCTCCTGTAAAGGTTTTCCAATTGTCAATGAATTCCTCTATCTCCATTTCCGCATCATTGCGAGCCTGTGGTTTGACAATACCCAACCGATCCAAAATTATTTTTTTGATTTCGGACATTTGATCCGCAGACAAATCTTTAATTCTTTCTGCTCTATCATTTGGGGCAAATTGTGGGAATTTGAGACGAATAGCCGCAATGACCAATGCGTGCAAGACGCGATCTCTGGCGCGCGCAGAAAACGGTGTTGCCGTCGTTCCCTCAACAAAACGATAAAGTTGTGCATGATATCCGGAGAAATTCTCATAGTGAGACAAATCCCTTGGCCGATATGGATTATACAGCGTCACAACGAGTCCAGGAAAAGACCGTCCGATTCGGCTCGTCGCCTGAATGTATTCTGAGTTCTGTTTCGGTTGACCAGTTACTGTCATGAGTCCAAGCCGGTCGACATCCATGCCAACGCCAATCATACTTGTCGCAATCGCGGTATCAAGGCAATCAGCTTCCGTGCATGGAGTCTCCAGTTTTCTTAGTTGCTCTGGAATTTTGAAGGATGGTATGCGTGATGTAATTTCGGCGTTATTGTTTTTATTCAAGTAACGCATTTTTTTTAGGTTATATTTACGAACAAGACGCTGAATTCGTTTCGGGATGTCATCTTGAATAAGACGCACAGCGCCACCCAGTTCACGAATACTGTTATAGTATCCAACCAACGTGTAATATGGATCAACGAATGCCTTCTGGGTGTCATCATTCAAAAGATCTTCCGTTTTTTGAAGAATAATCGCATAAGTACGCAGAAGAACAGTTTTCATTGACTGACTTGGTGCGCAGATGCCGATATATTTTCGGAAAGGATGGTCTTGAATGGAAATTTCTCTTACAAAGAAACTGTCACCGATATCAAATCCATTCGGTGGGAATTGAGCGGATTTTGATCGTGCATACAAACATTTCGTTTGAGCATCGGCATTTTTTATCGTGGCAGTGGAAACCACATATTTTGGTTTTACTTTTTTCCCATTCATCACGAAGGAACACATGTCTTCGATAATTGTTTCGTATGCCCCATAGATTGTCCCCAACGGGCCAGTTATCAAATGTAATTCGTCTTGAATAATTAGCTCCGGCGGCAGAAACGGCTTTACCTGTATGGTCTCAGCGGTGGAAAGGTCACCTTTTTTATTGTAACGCTCCCTGTGGTCTGCTCCAAGTGCAACAAAACCATCTCTGTCGTTATATCTGTTAACTCTGCCGAAAAGACTGTTCGTCTCAACTTTCCAAGGTAAACTTGCAAACTTATCTACCGTAGCAAGAATAATGGTTGGGCATCTTCCGTAAATCTCTTCATCCACAAGATAAACCGGGATTGCTACTTGAGGCGAACGATATTTTGAGAAGTAGCAGTTTTTATCAGAACAGAAAATCTCAACTTTTTTGCGGTCTATGTCGATATTGAAATTTTCCTCACTCAACGGTTTTCCGCAGAAAGGACAGATTAGGAGTTGTTTGAAGAGTAAATTTTTCTGATGTCGTGACTCTCCTGGAAATTCTGGACTCTCCACAAAGTTTGAAAACTTGTTAGGTGTCACTCCTCCGCCGACCCAAAATCCAATACTGATTGGGGTTGAGCCAAATTTATCAGGCTCTTTTGCCCGGATCATCTCCGCCGCAACAACCATTCTTGTAATGCGGTCACGCTGTTGAGTGGTAAGCAACCGAAGCGTATATCGCAAAATCGCTGTCACTCCACCATCTCGATTGTATTCCTCATCTTTTTTCGCGTTCAATCGACGGTTGGCAATCGTAAATGCCATTAGGCCAAGATATGCTTCCGTTTTACCGCCACCGGTAGGGAAATAGAGCAAATCGACAACTTCTCGATCTTGGTGTAACGGGTTAACGATTGCAGACAAATTCATCAGCACAAAGGCAATCTGGAATGGACGCCACGCAAACTCATTCTCTGGATTCTTAGGATCAATATAATCAAGAAAACCACACTCAACACCAGAACCATGATTTTTTGCAAAACGGTTGATGCCCCGCTGCATAAGCATACACCGATTCATAAAACAGAATGCTTCGAAGGTGTTATTATTTTGATTTATTGTTTCAATGCCTTCCCTGATTCGCCCTAGTGATGTTCGGCATTTAGCAATAACAGAATCACCAATTTTTCCCTTAAATTCCGCAGTCCTCATTTGCGGATTCTGTTCCAAAGTCCCTTTTATCCAATCCTCATACATATCTGCAAGAATGTTGAGGCGCGATATGATTTCATCTTTGCGCCCCTTATGCCCCATAAGCATCATAGAAAAATAATTGAGTGGCAATTTTTCCAATGCGGGGCTTACTCCTGGCAACTCGTATTCCGGAATGAAATTTGATTTTACGAAATTGGTTTTCCCGTCACACACGTCTCCCCAAGCGACAGCACATCCGCGACCTCGACCAAAAATAGGACGGTGTTCAAAATAAAATTCATCGGGAGCCGTGATACTCCGGCATAATCTTTCTGAAAGGAAAATCTTGTTCCCGTCGGAAGACTCTGCTTTTATTTCCACCTGGAACATCATGGCATCGCAATCACTCTCGGCGTTTGTTCGTCTGTTGATGACGTAAGCCGTCACAAATGAATAGCCGCCCTTGGCTGCAATTTTAGAAACATGAACAGCAACATTAGAATCAACTTTAAGTCGATATTCTTTTGTTCGTCCATTGCTTTCAAGATCGACCGGAAGTACTTCACTCATCAATTGTCTGGTGTAAAAAGCCTTGTCGTATTCTTTGCCATCCCGGCCTTGCTCTTTGGACACACTTTTTGTATAATCCCCCCATGATACTGCTATTTTGATATTCCGAGTGAGTGAAGATACATAAAAACTGATGCCTATGGAACTTGGTGGAATGAAACTAATTGTGGTGACAGGCTCATTGTCATCGTCTTGGCCTTCGACACCAACATCATTATTATCTTCAGGCGCAATATCCATTACCATATCGACATTGCCGCTTTCGTTATCATTGCCTTTTGGCGCAAGAAAACCGGTAACGTATGCATGGCGGGGATTTTCATCCAGCACCTCATTTTCGGATTGAGGACCTAATAAATCAATTTTTAAGGCATCAATGATTTGTTGGCGAACATTGGCGTATTGAAAACGGTCATCCATCATTCCGCCTCCTCGATTTTACAAGCCGTACCAAGAGTATATTTACAGCTGTTGCTGATGTCGATATTATCATCCGTTATTAGCCTGTATTCCCATTTCTTGCCGTCTTTATCTGCGGCCGAAGCATAACGACACCATTTGACGCCCTCGATTGCCTTGGATACAACCTCTGGTGTTTCGGTTTCGTTGCTGGCCTTGACTTCGACCATAAACTTTCCGTCCTTGGTTTCAACAAGAAAATCCGGATTGTATTGCTGTCCCGGTTGCCAGAAAAGGCCGAGCTGGTTCAATGGAGGCTTTATCCAGCGAATTACTTCTTGGTCATGCTCCAGAATGATGGAGAAAAGTCGTTCCGAATCACTGTCAAAGGCGTTCTGAGGATAATATCCCTTCCGATATCCGGTAAAAAGATATTTCCGGATGTTGGTCTTGTCCGAGAATGGTGCATCAAATTTTACAACGCCATCCTTTTTTACACTTTTGACGAATTTTTTAAAGACGATCAGGTCTTTCAAAATGGTGTGAATTTCAAAGTTCTTTTTTTCGGTATGTTCTTCGACCTGCTTGCGGATGTCTCCAATAATCAATGTTGCATAGCGCCGGACTATTTGCTTCTTTTCCTCTTCCGTTCCTTCAATTTGCTGTAAATACTGGTTGACGATGTCAATAATGAAGTCCGCGTCGTCATAAGACAACTCACTGATGCTGTCAAGCAACATACAGCTCAAGGTATTCATAGCATCTTCCACCCCAAGCGCCTGTGCATCAATGGCGGTCAGCAATTCTTTGTTGATTGCGTCAAAACGTTCAATAGTCGCCATTGCCACTTCAAAATCTGCGATGGAACGCTTTACTTGGAATTGTTTGAATGTTACGGTGGAATTGGTTTGCACAAGGATTTTCGGGACGGATATCGCCTTGCCAGTATATTCGGTAACCGCTTGGAAAAACTCATCCTTGGACAACGGTTTTTCTAACTTGGAGGCTGGGACGGACGCAGTCCCCGTGGTTGGTTCCGCTGAAGTTCCGGAATCAAGTTGCTCCGGTGTAAATAAAGACGGTGATTCCGCGGTAGCGCTACCTGCGTTATCTTTTGTCTTTTTTGCTCCATACCGTTGCAGATACAAGGCGTAAAGTTCTTCTTTAGTCTTCGGATTATCGACTTGCGAAAAGGAAGTTACCTTGCTGTCGGTAAGCACTTGGTCAAACAAATCCAATTGTCCTTCTTCCACAGCCGGAGTCACATCGACTGATTCTGTCGGTTCGACAGATTGTTTATCCAAATCCCGATAACGGAAAATATCGCTTTTCTTGACCTCGTCAACAAGTTCCCGGTAATGGTCGTGTGCCACAATATCCAATGTATCAATATCTTCATTGCCCGTAGCTTGACCAAAAGGAAGACGCAGACCTCGGCCAATCGTCTGCATTGCCAGAATATCGCTCTTTGCGGCATTCAATGGAATGATGGTAAATAGATTATTAACGTCCCATCCCTCTTTTAGTTTATAAACATGCAGAACAATTTCCACTGGATTCCCACTATTTTCGATAGAAAGAAGTTTTCGAATGTTCTCCTCTGTTTCCTCTCCGGTCTGCTTGGAATGGATCTCGATAACTTTGCCGCGATATTTCCCATTTTGAAAATTATCGCTGTCAATCAATGCCCGGATCTTTTTCGCGTGATCGGTATCTTTACAGGCGATCAACACAATCGGTTTGACGTATGGCAACTCATTGGCGTTGCAGTATTCCTTCAAAATGCTTTTGCGATGTTCATGCTGCGTCAAGCCATCACGGATTTTCATTTCCTCAATATCATCCGTGGAATAACCTCCCATATTGGATCGCCCCATCACCACCGGGGTCTTCAAATATCCCTCAACAGCACCACGAGCCAAGTCATAAGCGTAAACAATATTTGTGGCGCATTTCGGCGTCGCGGTGAACTCTAAACCAAGAATCGGTTGCAGGTAATTGATTGCTTTCATGGACGCTGGCGCATAATACCTGTGTGCCTCATCCATGCAGATGACCAGATCGTCGAAACTGGCTAGGACGTCGGCAAAAGACGCACCGAGAGTCTCCTTGAATTTGTGAAAATTAAACTGCGTATCCGTTTTGCTGTTGAAGATTTTTCCGATGTTAAAAATAAAAAGTTCGATTTCCGAGCTTTTCTCAAAGGCAAAGGTCCCTTGGTGAATCCGAACCGGATAACTCGTGTAGTTTTCTCCGTCATAGACCTTCGGCTTGCCCATTTCCGCTTCCAAGCCCTTGAAAATGTATTTCGGGTGGTGTGGCTGAGTTTCCTTCCGCAGTTTTTCGTAAATCGTACTGCCGGGAGCCAAAATGAAGAAGTGTTTGTAACCTTTAGTTTTGTACAGATAATAGATGCTTGCGCCCATCAACCGGGTTTTTCCGATACCGGTCGCCATTGCGTAACAGAATGAAGGGAAAGAAAAACTGGACGTTACAGTTCTTGTTTTTTCGCTGTTTTCAGATGCGGCTTTTTCGACAACCTCTTTGGAATCCGCTTTATAGTTGCAATGACAGGAAATTGCATCCAAGAAAGAGAGTGCCTCACGCTGTGGCGCTCTCAAACTCATTGCATAGGAAAGTTTTGTTACAATATCGGACATCAGCGCACCTCGCTTTCAAATTCACATTTTTTCAACAAGTCTTTTGGAATCTTCTTGACCTCGATATTGTCCGGTAGACGTAATCCGGACTGAATCTTTGTTCCGTAAATCAGAAGAGACTGATCTTCTCCGAGATTTGCGGCAACAGACCGGATATACTCTGCATTGACAAATTCCTTGGTGATATGGATAAAACGCTTTTCAGAAGAATGTCCGTGGTAAAGCCCCTGTGGTTTATACCGGAACCCCTCCAGTTTGCAGATGGCTTCGCAGAGCATTTCAAACGTATATTCGGGATTGATTTGGTACACCGGCAACTTGCTATTCTTCACAAGCAGAGACGGTGCAAGTTCGTAAAACTTATACCCGCCACCGCCTTGCCAGTTGACAGCTTTGGAAATTCCACTTTGTTCGCCATTAATAACATTATCCATTCTAACCTTGCATAGTGTATATGCATGGTTGCCCATTTCAATCCCTATCCAACGTCTTGATAATTTGTGTGCAACAGCAGAAGTTGTACCGGACCCCAAAAATGAGTCAAGAACGATATCACCTTCGCATGTACACATTGTAATGATTCTTTTAATGAGTTTTTCTGGCTTCTTGCTATTGGCAAACAGGACACCACCTTCTTGTCCAACGCCTCCCGTCGTTTTTATATCCATCCATAAATCTCCAGGGTTTTGCATTAGGTTGTCATCGGCAAAAACGATCTGAACACGAGGTTGTTTTGATGAAAAATCAATATCTGTTTTTATGAGATAAATTAATCCTGTGGCAGAAGGTACTGCCATAATATCTTGTGGCAATAAAGTAGTCTGTTTTGCTATATTAAAGACGCTGGAAGACCCAACTGCTTGTATTATGAATTTTGCATGTTCAAACTTCCATCTATCTGCATCGCTATTTTTTACTTTTTTTTCTTTTAGATATTGTGTTAGTGAAATGATTTTTGCATTAGTCAGAATTTCATTGCATCTCTTAATTGAGTCGTCGGAAGGATTATCAGAGTGTATAAGTTCGTGTAATTCATCTATCTCTTTTTCTGATACGCCTTCTATAATCTGTTTATATTCTGGATTCCATGATTCAATTGGAACTTTTTCAATTTGTATTTTGGGGACGGACTCTTTATAATATACTAGGATGAATTCCTTTAATTTTGGCAAGCGCTTATCAACATGAGCCATTTTTACTCCTGATGACTCGCTCATTTTAACACTTATAACATTTAATTTGTTTTTTCTTCCAAATATTTCATCCAACAGGAGGGAAAGATAAGCAATATTAGCATCATCTATTTGAATGAACAATAACCCATCTGGCGTAAGTAATGAATATAGAAGTTCCAACCGGTTACGCAATAAACATAACCATTCGCTTTGCTCCAAATTATCATCATATGGAACGCCGGTCGCATTAATATTGTATGGAGGGTCACAATAAATACATTTAATTTTTCCTGCAAAATCTTGCTGGAGAGCCTGCAAAGCGATCAGGTTATCTCCATGGATCAGCATATTTTCGCTTTCCGGATCACCGAAAGATTTGGTTTTATCCTCGACCAAAATGCGCGGCTCAATTTCATGCTGATCATATTTGCCAACCCAAGTCAGCTCTAATTTTCCGATTTTTCTCATCTTTCAGTTCCTTAAAATTTCAATATCACGTTAACCAGAAGGATAGGCGTGATATCAAATTGTTTGTTGAATTCGGCGATTTCCCGTTCCGCTTCCCGCTGTATTTCAGAAACTTTCTCGTGAAAATGTTCCTGAAAATGTTCCAGCTCACGGCGGATTTCATCTATTTTCTTCCGGATTTCGATTTTTTCCTGAAACTCGGTTGCCTGAGCCGCACTTTGCGTGAGTTCGGAAATCTTGTTTTTCAAATCCTCGGCATGAAAATTAAGTTGTTCCGCTTGGATTTCTGCCCAGTTTTCCACTTTCCGTTTGTTGTATGCCATAACAGGTTCAGTGGATTTGCGGTATTTTGCCAGCATTTCAGCCTGGAGTTTATCGTAAATTTTGCCGTATTCTGTCTTTTCATCTCCGGTAGGTTTGAAATCATGAATATCCTTATCATCTGCTTTTTCGAGTGTGGCAACGAGTTCGGATTCCTCAAAGTCAACATACTCCCCTTGCTCATCGCAAAGCAGAAGAATCGGGAAAAGCATTTTCCCACTATTACAGAACGCTCCTATGAAAAGTGTTCCATGCGAACCAAGACTGTCTTCGCCCCAGCGGTCGATTTTCCAATAGTGCTCGTTGCCCTTGATCTCAGATGAAGAAATCTGTTCCCAGTATTCGACCTCTTTTAAATAGGTGTCAATTTCTTTCTTGGTTCGATCAAGAGCCATGCCTTTTGCATCGGCACTTTGTGTCAGCAAAATATGCCTGAGCTCACGGGCTTTTTTATCCCGTTTTGCATCCAGATGGCGTTCCAGTTTATCGAATTCCCGAATCAGTTCACTGCGGCTCCCACATCGCTGATATATTTCCAAAATCTGCTTCTCGAAACCGAGCCCGGACTCCAAAGCACCCAAGGCAATATCGGACGCACCGAATACGCCATCAAACAACTCGAATTTTTTTGAAAGGATGGCATAAACCCGTTTATCAGCTTCGTTCTGAGTGTTCAAAAGATTGATTGCCACGACATCGTATTTTTGTCCATAACGGTGACAGCGCCCGATTCGCTGTTCGATTTTCTGAGGGTTCCACGGCAGATCGTAATTGATGACAGTATTGCAAAATTGAAGGTTGAGTCCTTCCGAGCCGGCATCCGTAACCACCAAAATCTTTGCATGGTTCTTGAAATAATCCACGATAGCGTGTTTATACTCCACGCTTCTGCCGTAATTGTTTTTTCCGAAGTTTCTTGCTTGCCATGCCCAATATATCTCCTTGGTCATGGAGTCATCAAAATCGCCATTGAAAAGCAAAATGTCTTTTTCGTTATAACCGTCCTTCCTCAATTCTTCCGCGATATATTTCTGAGTTCGCTTAGATTCGGTAAAAACCACCGCTTTTTGAGAAATGCCGTCAAGCGCCTGGTATTCAAACGCATCTTTCAATGCTGTTTTCAACGCGACAATTTTTGCATTGATTTTTATCTTTCCTGCAAGAGCTATAAT
>Ga0172378_10007616_pt1 | contig 10071 bp, 8 predicted proteins | sample GrowelOW332metaG_FD_119755 | JGI IMG/M metagenome (GOLD analysis project Ga0172378, IMG submission 119755) | Groundwater microbial communities from an aquifer near a municipal landfill in Southern Ontario, Canada - Pumphouse #3_1 metaG | ecosystem: Environmental > Aquatic > Deep subsurface >... | reverse complement strand
GTTGTTCCAGTCGTAAAATATCAGGCTGCCGGGGCTTGGAATATCAGCCCAGCGGTTCCGCTGCTTGTACCAGTTCATGGTGTCCGGTACATAGGAGCCATAGCCCTCTTTAATACCGGCATGTTTCAGGCACCAGCTGACAAACATATCACACCAAGCGCCCTGCATCCCTGCGAAGTTCCAATACTCGGCAGGGTTCGTATTTCCAACTTGTGAAGAGGCTACACGAAGCAGTGCCTCAGCAGTGCCATTACTTTGTTCTATGAACTTCTTGATAAGCCCTTTCAAAGCATCTGCCGACATGTTAGTAAGATATTTTACTGTACTGGTTTCCATAGACATCCACGGTTCATTGATGGGCCGCTTTGCTGTGGACGTATCAACGGCTGTCTGCATAATCTTTTTCGGGTCTTTAACCGCAAAAATGTAATCAATCAGCTTTTTCTTCATATCCTCTGCACTGGTTCCAAAGAAGTCTCCAGTACCTGCTGCATAATGGGGAAATAGCCTCTTTGTTTGTGCTGCCGGAAGCACCGTAGATCCGCGTGGCAAGTTGGGAATTAACACGTTACGACCTTTGGGAATATACATTCTGCCATCTGGATATTGTATCAGCTCTCGATAGGTGCTGCCGCGTTGGTCATTGACAATTGCTGCGCCACCTGGATGAAATCCAGAGCCATACTTATAAGCTGGAATTGCAACCTTATTCACCTTTGTGCCAGAGCCTACCGCAGTCAGGACGGAATTAATGCCCACAACAACGCCATTAATGGCGCCGCCAATGCGAGACGCAATGTTGTTTGCAATTTGTTTACTGTACTTATCAACAGATGTGTTCGCGCTGCCCATGTAATTGCTGATTCCAGCGGCCAGAGTGTTGAAATATGTCTTTGAACTATCTGAAATGGACTTGAATCGGCTAGAAATATGCGTTTGCATATCATCAGCACGCTTTTCTGAATCTGACTGCGCCTTACTGAAGAACTGTGACTCATATGTGTATACTAAGCTGAATTGTTTCAACGTATTAGCGGAAATCCCAGACAATTTCTGCCCGAGATATAATGAAATGGAATCCCATTTTGCGACAGAATCATCTTTAATCTTTTGCGTATCAGCGGTTAAATTGGTTACAGTAGTGTCAGTACTTTTAAGCATTTCAGTGGAAAAACTATTCCACTTCGTTTTTACGTAAGCAATTTCATCATCCACTATCTTTTTGCGCTTAGTGGAGAACCGCTCCAGTACGTCATTTAGCTGACTTATTTTATCCGTAGAGATTTCCACACTGGTTACAGACACAGTTTCAGAATTTCCAACGCCAGATGCATAATGCGGAAGCATCATTGCCGTTTGCGATGCGGTGAAGATTTTGGAACCGCGCGGCAGGTTAGGGAGTAGAACATTGCGCCCGTAAGGAATGTACATCTTGCCGTTAGGTTCTTCAACCATCTCACGGTACGTGCTGCCTGATTGATCATTTACAATTGCAGGACCGCCGATATGATAGGGAGTACCAGCTTTTTTAAACCAATCCATTGGTGACGGAATATGCAAGTCAATCACTTTTTTGCTCTTTCCAAATGGATGGTCAAACCAATCTTTTACTTTTCCCCAAGTTGATTGAATTCCACTCCATAAGTCGTCAACCCAGCCCATGCCAATCGATGTAAAGAACCTTTTGCTGCTGGCATTAGATTTTTGTGCAGAATTTTTCCCTGCATCCACAAGGTCAGACGTAGCAGATTGTACTTTGCCTACAGCTTTTTTATCCTTAGCTCCACTTGCAAGCCAATTACCTGTATTGACACCCATATCAGTGAAGTTTTGCTTCATTGCAGGTGTGATACGAATTGTTTCACCCGTGATATTGTCCTTTAATCCTATTACATTTTTTTTGGCTGCATCATACACCGGCTGTATATTGTTTGTAAGCCCCTCACGCATATAGCCGGTAATTTTTTTACCTGCGCCTTTTGTAGTGGAAAGAGTATTCAAGAATCCTTTGTCTGTCGAAAACTTTAAACCTAGTTGATAGTTGATACCATCTTGACTGCCATATAAAGCTTTCAACTTTTCAGTGTCATTGATGCCCTTACGATATTCGTCAGGAATCTGCTTCCCAGCTTTTTTCAATGTTTCAGCCTGCGAGCGCAAATCATTTTCGCTTGGTTGAATACTATCAACCATGGCTTTTAAATCGGAATTAGCTGTAAGCCCAGCATTATCAAATGAATTTTTTATCTCTCTTGTAGACTCTTGAACCGCTGTATCAAATCCACCTCCTAATGCATCAGCTATATGGTCAAACCCATCCATATAGCTAATTGAATTTGCAGCTTTATCAAGAGCATCTTTATAAGATGCCATAAGCGTATTAGTGCTAACCTTGACATTGTCAATATGAATTTCTAGTTGCTGCTGGTTAAATGTACTTTCAGCGTCTTTAGTTATTTGCGCAACATCGGCTTGTGTAAACGGATTACCTGTTTTTTTATTTATAACGTGTTCCTCTAAACCTAACTGCGCTGTAGCAATGGCGTTTACTCTTGTTTCCTTTGCTGCATTAAGTTTATCTTGTGTAGAACTTTGTATATCCTTTTGCAGCTTTTTAAAGCTATCAGCAGTAATTCCAGGCTTGCCGTAATCAATTTCCAACGTTTTCAACTTTGCTTTGTACTTGACATCTGCTACAGCTTGCAAAGCTTTTTGTATCTTTGCTTCAACCGCGAGAATTTCACTTTCCTTAATTGGCACACCATTTTTAAATCCGGCACCTATTAATGATGACAATTGTTTGCCATAATTATTAATTTGCTTTTCCACATCATTGTAAGCAGAATCATTAATAGATGTAAATTCTTTGATTTCTTTATCATGCCCATATAATGCCGCTTGAATATTGAGATCAACAGTATAATGCTGCTTTGATACATAGTTTTGAGCATCTTTTACAAAAGAATCTATGGAATTTTTATAATCATCCTGTTCCCCTTTATCAAGCTTATATCCTACTGAAATTTTCCAATTCATTTCATTAAGCTTCTCAATATCTGTGGAAAGCGTCGACTTAATATTTTCGAGGTCTTTTTCAGCGTCAATAGCTGCTGATACCTTAACTGTATATGGCGTAGAAGTAAGCTCATCTGCCATCTTTTTGCAGTCATCCATAGACAACGTAATATTGCCAAAACGCTTTTTAAGATCTGCTTCTTCGTCAGCACGCTTTACCTGCTGAATTCCAATTGCAATACCGGCAATAGCACCGGCAAGCCCTACCACAACAGCAATAATCGGGTTCATCCTTTTAAATATTGCAAGAGCTGTGCCTACCGCTATAATGCCTAATCCAATTCCGTCAAGAGCAATTTTTGCAGTAGGTCCAACATTAGCAAGGTTGCCAATGCTCAGCACAAAAGCACCTAGACCTATAGTAATAGCTGCCGGAAAATACATTCCTTTTTTAATGGCAACTAAAGCCGTAGTCAATCCTACTAGCAATGACGTTGCCACTTCCATATGGCCGAACTGAACAGACAAGGCCGACACAGCACCTGCGACTGCACCAATAGCCAGTGCAAGTGGTACATTTCCAGTAAAGCGATAAGCTGCAAACGCTGTGCCTAATCCTACAAGTACACCGCTAAGCGTGGCAATAGCAGCTGTCTTTCCTAAAAGCTGAATGAGGCCAGACGTTACCAAAGTACTGATTCCAAATGCCAGTTTAAAATTCATGCCAGTAAACGCAGACAGCATCAGCGCACCGCCAAGAGCTGTAAGTGTTCCTGTCAGCATTTCTATTTTTGCCTTTTGTGGCATAATATGTGACAATGCTGCCACAATAGCGCCTATAGCAAGTGCAAGAATGGGATTTTTAGTCAACCCAAATGCAACACAGGCAGCAGAAATTCCGTTCAAAAGGTCTGCATAATCAAGCTTTGTTAACCAGCCAAATAATTGAGAAAAAGCACCATTGACGCCCCACAAAGCCTGTGAGAATGTCGTTAATGGATCGTTGCGAAAAGCATTCAAAAAATCCTTTATCTTCTGCTTTATTGCATCGACCTTGTTGTTTACAGCACCGTTCAAAGCATCATACTGTGGCAAATCAAGGCCGCCAAGAATGTTACCTCCTTTGCCAGCAGTGCCAGAGCCAGCACCAGAGCCAGCGCCAGATTTATTCTTTGTGCTGGACTCTTTAGCTATAGAAAGAATATTCAATTCGTCAAAGCCACCGATAAGGTCTTTCACAGCTTTAGAAGACTCTTTAGCATCTTTTCCAATATTCTTTATCCCTGTATCAGCCGCATTAATATTCTTTACCCCTGTATCAGCTGCATTAATATCATTCGGCACATTTGTACTCATAGGCTTCAAACTGCTATAGTCAATCGTCGGCATTTTGAATCCTAAGAAGTTTGCCAGGGCAGCCGCACCTTCACCTACAACTTCTGTAAAAGCTGTAATCCATGGAAGTACAGCTTGCAGGGCTGGAATAAATATTGAACCGATTGCACGTCCAGTAATTTGCAATTGAGCTTGTAAAATACGCAGAGCATTGGCAGGCGTTTGCAGAGTACGGCCCATATCGCCTTGTGCATTTGTAGTCTGCTCCATAATTGCTTTATATCTTAAAATAGATTTATCAGCTTGTGATAAGTCCTTAACGCTTTGATTAATCCCCATGTTGTAAAGCTCTTGCTGCAACCGTGCTTGTGAAACATCCACACCTATGCTGCGCATAGCCCGTGTCTGCCCCGTGATGCCAGACTCCAACTTATCAAAGCTTTCACTAATTGGAATATTGTAAAATGATGAAATATCATATCCCAACTGTGTCAAATTTTTAGACATTGCTGTTGCCTGATTATTTGCAACTCCGAATGACGTTGTAAGTTGTTGAAATAATCCCATGTAGCGCATTGCGTCTCCAGCATCGATTCCCAATACATTTTGCAGACTATTGGCAAGCTTTTGACCGGAACTAGCAGACTTCCCCATAGCCACAGAGAACAAATTCATATTCTCAACATAACTGTTTATGTTATTCAGAAATCCAGCCATGACATCTGCAATTCTCCGGATAATAAAATATGAGCCATAGAAATTCTGCATAGCAAATGCTGACTTTACAGAGTTTCCAAATTTAGATGCCTTTTCATTTGCTGACATAAACGAATTTCTTAGCTTGTCAACAAATGACGTGGCCTGATTTGCCCCTGTGGAAACCTTTGTAACCGCAGCTGTAGAAACTGTCCCAACTTCGCCCATTGACCTTTTTAAATCCGTAATGCTTGTTGCTAAGCTGGATGGGACCACTCTTGAAGATGCATTTTGCTTTGCTAACTCCGCGTCCGCTGCCAACGCTGCTTCAGACGAATTGCTTTGGCGAAACTGTGCATTGTACTTTTGCATAGAACGATTTACTGCATCATTCAGCGAATTTTCCTGCTCCGTAGCATACTTAGCCGATTCTGCAATCGCTCTGTTGCGTTCATTAAGGACTTTCAGACCCTCTTGCGCTTTAACAGACTGCAATGCTGACTTGTCCACAGTAGCCTGTGTTTTTGCAGCTTGCGCCTGCAGCTTCAACGCTCCCATGGACGCGTTTCCGTTGCCACTTCGGGAAAGCTGCGCAAGGTCACTGATAATCTTTTTTAGCCCAGAGTCCATATTGTTAAGAGACTGCATGGACTTTGCAAGAGTACTCACCTGCGACGCTGTTCTGCTAACGTTAAGATCATTAAGCTTCTTAAAAGAATTCACAATGGACGATATTGTGCCAGCTTTGCCTTTCAAATTGCTAATGGACGCATCGAGCTTACTAAAAGCTGCGGATATTGAGCTAAGTCCACTTGTTGCTCCGCTCACAGAATCACGCAGTTTCTTAATTGACTCTGCCATTTTTTCAATTCCATTAGAACTTTTGCCGGCTGTTGTATTTATCTGAATACTAAGTTTATCTATCGTTTGTCCATCGCCCATTATTTCGCCCCCAATTTGGCATTTACTTTTTTCATCTTTTCCATAAGCATTTTTCTTTCTGCTTTTTCTTCGTCCGTTAACGGCTTTGGCGGCCTATATGGCTTTTGTGGATATGGATAATTAGGAGACTTTTTACCGTCTATAAGTGGATTGTAAGCTTTGTATACATCAAGCATCGCAAGTCTCACATAATCACCCACAAGCCATGCAATATCCAGCGAATTATTACGCTGATTCTCTTTCTCTAGGCGGTTTTTGTCAGCATAAATAAAAAAGGCACTGATTGGGCCGTGCCAAAACAAATCATATGGCATTCCCAATGTCAGCGCCTCCGCACACTGCTTATTTAAGCACTGCGTTAAACTTATTTTGCTGTCTTTGTTGCCGTCTGACGACGAGATACAATCTTCTTCCCGTTGTGGCCACCGAAAGACGCATTCACTTGCTTGCTAAACTCGTCCATGATATTGACGAAAGAATCAAGTTCATAGCCTTCGTTAAGTGCCTGTTCCAGCAAGCCATCCTTGCGGCTTACTTTGGATGGAGTGATTGCTGGATGATGCATTTTCAAGCCAGCGTACAGCACAAGAGCAGTACGGTCAAAAATGCCCATGTTATCATTTGACAGCACGCCGAGGCCGTCTGCCTCACGAATGGCATCACGATTAAATTCTACCGTATAGTCGCGGCCACCAATATTCAGGTCAAAAACTTCGGATTCGGTATTTTGCATTTTTATTTCCTCCTATATTTAATTTAAGAACCAGCTACAACGTCAAGACTATCAAGCATTTGATCGACATTAGTAACACCAAGTTCGATACTTACCTCATCACCAAGTGCACCCTCTGATGTAGGAAGCTTGTCATCACAAGTCATTCGTCCCTGCACAGTACGGTCATTTTGCTCGGAGTAGACAACTTTCAACCAGAAGCAAGACCCTTTCGTACTGTCTTTTTGGCTCTTTACCATCTTTTCGTATGCAACCAAAAAGGCATCATTCGGGTAGACTCCCATTTTCCCATCAATGGCTGGCCGGGTGCCTTGTACCTTTGCTGCCTGGTCGTAATCCAGCGGTTTGTAATCGCGGGTATCACGCGCTGGGAAAAAGTTTGGCAGCTTGGTTACACAACCTACGAGGTCTGTCCATGTAGCACTCTCGCCAGTCGGAGCAGTATTTGTAGTGGTACCGTCCGCAATACTGATTTTTACTTTTTTCAGAATCGGAATTTTATCCATTATGTTAACCTCCTGTATAAAATATTAGTTTGAATATCAATGTACACGGTGTATGTTGCCACCGCGCGGAATATCGTTGAGTCAGAATATGGAGCTACTTGCGGCGTTCCTACCATGGTGAGTCCGTATGTTTCATTCAGAATTTTATCCGCTTCAATTAAAAGCTGCATTGCCGCAGATTTCTTCGTAACAGCTTTACCACTAATCATCATATCTTTTGCATACGATTCTATTGTGATAATGTTTTGCACAATACGTGGCTGGTTTCCAGCGTACCCTTGCGCTGGGCCATTTGTTGGCAATTCATCAAGTACCAGCATCGGGCACTTTGGAACTTGGCCGGTGTACGAAGAGCGTACAGTGACTGTCCCAGCTGAGAATATAGAATCCTTGAGCGTATCGATAATTTTGTCGCCTATCAGAATCATTTCAACGCTTCCTTTGCTACTGGAATGATATTGTCCCGCATAGTAAGAGCTGCCCGGAGGACTTGCTTTTGTGCTGGAATACCATTTGTAATGCGCCAATGGCCTTTGAGCTTGTCATAATACCGCCACATCAGCTTACCGTTTTTCATCCGACGAATATTCTTGCCGGAGCCGTAATGCCAACCGGCAACTTTATATTCCGGATGCTTGTTCGCAGCGCCCTGTTCGCCGGTGCCATATTCCAAATAAGCGACCTGATCACCACTTTGTGAAATCGTAGCTTCTGCACCCCTAACGTCCACAGACACAGTGCCAGGTGCATTGCCATCTAAATCCGTAATTCCTGCAATATTCTGCTGGATTGCATTGGCTCCGATTTCAGCCAACTGCGCCGTGATTTTATCAGAAGCGGCATTTACTTTTGATTGATAGGCTTTGATATTAGAAAGAAGCTGGTCGAGAGATGAAACGGAAAGGTCAGCGGTGTATGTTGGCATTTTCGTCACCATCAATGGCAATTTTGTGGGCAATACATTTTAAATAGACGAATGGCGCTTCACCATACTCACCCTTAAAACTAGCAGCAACTACACAATCAGAAATATCAATTCCATTTACCAAAATGTGAATTTCTTTCTTTCCATCCGTGCCATTTTGTAATATGTAATCAACCTGATTTTTCATTCGATGCTCGCCATCCTCTCCAAAATGATTTCTGTTATTGCCGTACCCGGCAGCACCGATGAAACCCGGTAATCCGCATCGGTACAAAGTGGATTTGCTGTTTCCGGCGGTTTCGTATACACATAGCACCGGTCGCCCTCCGTATAGGTATCGCCACCAGAAAATTGCTTAGCAATCAGATTCTTGCTATTCACTTCACCAATGGTTTCCAATGATACTTCACCACTAAGCGATTTATAATTAAGATACCGGAGAACCGGAACCGCGAAAAGTTCCATGCCTTCCTGATAGTCTGCATCGGCAGGAGTCAGACGGTGGCAGTAATAAAGCGGCTTTTTGTTGCGCTCAAGCACTTTTTATCATCCCTAGCTTCGGAATCACAGACAATAGCCATTCCGGTACTCTGCTCCATTTCACTACCACACCATTTTCACTGACGGATTCAGTGCCCTCCGCTCCGATGTGGCTAAGATACCACTTTGCACCCTCTACTTGATTTGTCAAATACTGATCTTCCAGCGTATCGGCATTCCGGCGCTTCAAAATTTCAGAGGAAGCATAAGATAAGGCATAGTTTAGCAGTGCTTCGTTACTGGCATACCGTTCCAAATCAGTACCGGTAATCAGCATTTTTAGAGTGTCAAGCTGTGCCATATCCATTCATCCCCAATCTTTTGTTAAGCTTTTGCTGCAACCGTTGTCTGTCCGGCCTTCTTAGCCTTGCCAGTGCCGTCAACTTCAACGATAAAAATTGTATTGCCTGTTACTGCTGTGATGTCAGCCGAACCATCCCAGTTCGTATAGCCGCCAGAAATGAGCTGGTCATATACCGGCGCAGTCAGTGCGGAACCAGTCTTATACTTGTAGCTGTTGCCACTTGCCAGAGCCGGTGCTACGGTAACTTTGGTCGTCCCAGAAGTCGTGCCTGCTGCTGACGTAACCGTCAATGTTCCAAGAGAGTCTTGAGAAACTTTTGCGATAAACAAACCATTCGGGTCAGGAAGAACCGGGATAAACACACCGGACGCAAGCGTCCAGGTTGCTACTGGATCAGGCGTTGCCCACTGCGAAATCGTAATGAACTGCTGCGCAGACTTTGCAGTCCACGGTCCCTGTGCATCCTCTTCCGGCGTTATGCCCCACAGGCCGGTGCCTACCGCACCATTCACGCCCACAGTGTAGAGAGAAAATGTATTGCGGTCAAAGTACCTTGCGGAAGATTTCGTACCGTTTGCATTTTCATAGGCATACACAGCATCATTGATAGTAATAGCAAAGCCGAAATCTTCCATCATCAGCGCGTTGATCTGTGTCAATGTTGGCATTACACCTGCCATATAGATACCACCGATTGCTTTTTGAATGCTGTTGTTCTTGCGCACTTTCATTAGCATGGCAGAAGATGTCTTTGCACGGGTAGGATTCTTGCCGATGCTGTGGGCATAATCGATAATTCCCTGAATGTCGCCAAGAATGTCATGGTCCGGATCGTCCCAATTCAGCGTAAAATGGTTGGCTTTTGGTACCCCGTAATCGACAGCAAAATCCAAATTGTTTTCCTTCACAGTCATTTTACCGGTTGCAAGGGTTTCCATCTTTGCCACTTCGGTACGGGTCTTCACGTTTTCGGCCAAACGACCGGCATCGTTAAAAATGTATTGGAGCAGCGATTCTGTACCGGCAACGCCCTTGTTTTTCAAAAGCTGAACACGCTCGGACTGATTGATTTTTT
>Ga0172378_10007615_pt1 | contig 10072 bp, 6 predicted proteins | sample GrowelOW332metaG_FD_119755 | JGI IMG/M metagenome (GOLD analysis project Ga0172378, IMG submission 119755) | Groundwater microbial communities from an aquifer near a municipal landfill in Southern Ontario, Canada - Pumphouse #3_1 metaG | ecosystem: Environmental > Aquatic > Deep subsurface >... | reverse complement strand
TTTCCCTTGTAGGAGGGGCCTTTCTTTCCGTTATCCTTGCTTCCTGTGGGCCAAGCGGATCACAACTTTTAACATCTAACTCCGGTCCAGAAAATTCTTCTAGCTCATCGGGGACGTCTACATCCGGTGATTCTTCTCAATCAACAAGTTTTCCAGAACATACAGATACAGAAGTTGAAGCCTATATGGCTTCTCTTTCTGAAGACAGTCTTACAGGGCATTTCTACTATCATTATCTGAGATATGACTTTTCCAAAGAGTCGTATGCTAATTGGGATGTCTGGGCTTGGCCTTATCGGCCAAATGAGCAGGAGGGTGCTCGGTTTGATTGGATGGGACGGGTCCAAAATGATGATCATATGAGTGCTACTGGTGACGCCGTTGTTGATTCTTTTGGATATACCAGTATCGATATTGATTTGTCTCGTTCCTATGATGGAGGCTGGGATAACGCAAAGAAAAAGATCGGTGGAAAAACCGTCGACTTTAAGAAAAACCACGATGTTCCAGGCGAAGAAAAAATCGGACTTCAAATTGTCAAGAGCGATACTCGTTCTGGCAGTAACAAATTCTGGACTAATGATGGTAGTAACGTTTATGTCAAATTAAGCGAATATGCTTTAAAGAGCAAAGATGGAAGCAAGACTTCTTATCACGCTTTCGTAACTCAAGATCAAGTACAAAATGTAACAACTCAACCTGCTGTTACTGCTACCGATCCGTTTGCTAAGGACGACGGAACAAATGTTACTTTAGGCAATAAGGACTACGAGACTGCTGATTGGAAAGACAAAGCTATCCAAAAGACCTCTTCTTCTTTCCTAGATGAAGCTGGTATTGGATACCAAATAATGGTTTCATCCTTTGCTGACAGCGATGGCGATGGGTTCGGTGACATCTATGGTATTTATAAGAAACTTGATTATCTTAACGGACTTGGAGTGAACGTTCTTTGGTTAACCCCTATTCAATCGAGTGATTCCTACCATGGATACGATATTTCTGATTATCTTTCAGTCGATCCAAAGTTTGGAAGCAAAATCTCAGATAGCGCAAAAACCTTGGGTGGAGTTAGTACTGAAAGTGCTTTAGCCGACTATAAGCAACTTCTCGATGCTGCTCATAAAAAAGGCATGAAAGTCGTGATGGACCTTGTTATTAATCACACTTCTCTTTCTAATCAATGGTTTATTGATAGCGCTCAGCTTTCAAAAAATAATCGTGGATTCTATCAGTGGGGTAACCGTGATACTCAAGAAAAGGCAAAAGGTCAGTTCTGGTATCCATATGGTGATCACGTTTACAGTTATTATGCTAAATTCGGTAGCGGTATGCCTGAACTTAACTTCTCTTATGCCTCGACTAGAGCAGCAGTGGAAAGTGTAGCTCTAAACTGGTGTGAAAGAGGTGTTGATGGCTTCCGCATGGACGCCGTTAAGCACATCTTCATGAAAGATGAAATTGTCACTTCTTCTAGTGACACAATCATCGTTGATAATGGTTCAGGAATCGATTATTCAAGCGATTTGACTAAGAACCTTAACTTCTGGAGAGAGATGAACGCCGCCGTAAAAACGAAATTCCCTAATGCATTCTTTGTGGGAGAAAACTTTGATGGCCACGCTTATCATGTTGCTCCTTATTACGAAGGTTTCGACTCGCTATTTGATTTCTACTCTTACTTTAACCTTACTTCTTTAGCTGCAAAATCCATTAGCAATTCAGGAGCTTATCAAGGAACTCCAACTTCTTTCCTTGGTACTACTGATAGTGGAACACCATATTCCGGTTCAAGTGATACTTCAAAAGAAGGATCTGCTACATCTTTAAAATATGGTGGCTATTGGAACCTTAGAAACGTCCTTTCAGCAAATAACCAGTATCGCGGTGGAAAAGCTATGAGCAAAGACGGGGGAGAGGCCTATACCGCTATTAACGGAGCCTTTACTTCTAACCATGACATTGCTCGCTGCATTAATCGTGTCGCTGGAACAACGTTCGATCCTAACGGACTTTCTGAACAAGGCACGGTAACTGAAGCTTCTTATGAAAAGCATTCTAAATTAGCGGCTTGCGTCGAAATTGCTGAATTCATGCTTCCTGGATGCACTTGGATTTACTATGGTGATGAGATTGGAATGACTGGCAATTTCCCCGCCGGAAAAAATTCCAAGAGCGATTATGCTGATCTTTATTATCGACAACCAATGAAATGGACTGATAATGGAAAAGCCGGCGATGGTTCAATGACGACTTCCTATGGTATCACCGGGTCTGGTCTCCAAGTTGGCTGGGATAGTGTGAACGCTAGTACGAAAGTTGGTGGCGCTGCAACTCAAATCGAAAGTTCTTCAAGCCATTACAATCGTTTATTACCATTTATCAAAGCTAAAGCAACGACTCCCGCTCTTATTAAAGGAAACTTAATTCCATCAGAATGGGATGCTGAGCATCCAAATCTTCTTCATTTCTTAAGGAAATTAGGTACTGAAACTTATGAAATCGTCGTTAATATGGGCAGTAATACTGCTGCAACCGGTTTTAAGGGAACAGTTGTAGCTGCTACACCTAATACGACAATTAATAATATCCAAGGTTACGGGTGCATTGTTGTTAAGACTGCTTAAGTTGTAGGTTGCTTGATTGGGGCTTTTAGTCCCATAATATGACTAACACAAGTGGAGGAACACCATGTCTCAATCCTATTTTGAAGAAGCCGTGAAGCCTTTTTCACCCGCTACAGTAATGGAAGAGGTTTCGCGTTGTCTTTTATGTATCGACCCGCCGTGCAGCAAGAGCTGTCCAGCCGGAACAGATCCTGGCAAATTTATTAGAAGTTTGCGTTTTAAAAACGTAGAAGGAGCAGCCTGCACAATTAGGATTAATAATGCTCTTGGAAGCGTTTGTGCTAGGGTTTGTCCAACCGAACGTTATTGTCAGAAAGGATGCCTCCGCAGTGGTATTGATCGTCCGCTTGATATCGGAAGAATCCAGTCTTTCTTAACGGATTACGAAGAGAAAGGGGGTCTTAATTTCTTTGAAAAGAAGGCTCCTAAAAATAAGAAGATTGCTTTGGTTGGAGGTGGACCAAGTGCTCTTCAAGCTGCGGCAACCCTTGCAATTGAGGGTTACTCAGTCGAGATTTATGAAAAAGACTCGAAACTCGGAGGTTACTTAAGAGGGGGTATCCCTGAGTATCGACTACCCACTGAAATTCTTGATAAAGAAATTCAAAGGATTCTTGATTTAGATGTCAAAGCTCATTTAGGAGTTAAGATTGGAGAAGATATTTCTCTAGATTACCTAAAAGAGCATTTTGATGCTGTCTGCATCTGTACCGGTTTTTCTAAAGGAAAGACCTTAGAGATGTTCGAAGGAAAAGAAGACACTATTACGGCTGTTGAGCTTCTTAAGAAACTTAAGGCTGATCCTAAAGGTGCCACTTTACCGGAAAAAGTCCTCGTTATCGGAGGAGGAGATGTCGCTATGGACGCCGTCTGTTCCTTAAAGATGCTAGGAGCGAAAAAAGTTATTGATGTAGTTTATGAAGAACTTCCAGAGATGAGAGCTAGCGAGAAAGAGGTTAAATCAGTTCTTTCTCAAGCTGATTCTTTAATTTGCGGTTATGCACCGGTTTCTCATGAAGGTCATAAGACCGTCTTCAAGCATCGTTTTCTTGAAAGTGAGTTAACTATTACTTCAGATCTCGTTGTTTTGGCTGTTGGGCAAACTGCTGATGTTAACGGCCTTTCTCTTACATTGGAAAAAGGTGAAGCTGTGGGCGTTTATCATTCCACAAGCGATCCTAAAGTTTTCTTTGCAGGGGACTTAACACCTAAGAATGAAAAAACTGTGGTTTATGCTGTGAAAACAGGAAAAGAAGCGGCATGGGCGATGATTAACCGCCTAGAAGGGAAGAAATAATGGAAAAACTTGATCTTTCAATAGAATTTTTAGGGGTTAAGTTCCCTAATCCTTTTTGTCTTTCTGCTTCTCCTGTCGGCAATGATTATGATATGTGTGCGAAAGCTTATCGGAGTGGTTTTGGCGGTGTTGTCTTTAAGACGATCGGTCCAAAAAGCTACTTTATAGACGAAGTTTCTCCTCGTTTTGACGCCGTTGGCAAAGAGGGAACTCCTTTTACTGGCTTTAAGAACATGGAACAAATCGCCGAACATCCGCTAGAAGAAAATCTTGCGGATATGAAACGACTAAAAAAAGATTTCCCTAATCGGGTTCTCATTGCTTCTATTATGGGTAACGATGAACAAACATGGGAAGACTTAGCCAGAATGTCAGAAGAAGCAGGAGCAGACATGTTAGAAATGAACCTCTCTTGCCCTCAAATGACTTCTCATGCAATGGGAAGTGACGTTGGCACCAATCCTGAGTTATGCAAACGTTACTGCGAAGCGGTAAAGCGCGGTTCTAAACTTCCGATGATGGCCAAGATGACTCCGAATATTACGGATATGAATATTGTCGCCAAAGCTTGTATTGAAGGTGGCGCCGATGGTATTGCCGCTATTAATACTGTCAAGTCGATTACTAGAGTTGACTTAGATAAACTTGTTGGAATGCCTATTATTGACGGAAAATCTTCCGTTTCTGGTTATAGTGGAGCTGCCGTTAAGCCGATTGGCTTAAGATTCATTGCTCAACTTCATGGAGATCCTGCTCTTAAAGATGTTCAACTATCTGGTATGGGTGGAATCGAGACTTGGGAAGATGCCGCTGAATATATTCTTTTAGGTGCTAGCAACCTCCAAATGACTACTTGCTTAATGCAATATGGTTATCGGATTGTTGAGGACCTTTCGGATGGTTTGCTCCGTTACATGAAAAAGAATGGAGTTAAGCATCTCTCTGAATTAGTAGGAAAAGCTTCAGGAAGTATCATTCCTGCTGAATCTCTCAACCGTGATTATCGTATTTATCCTCATATTGATGAAGATGCTTGTCTCGGATGCGGTCGCTGCTACATTTCTTGCTATGATGGTGCCCACCAGGCTATGGAATGGAACGAAGAAAAGAGAAAACCTCACGTAAATGATGAAAAGTGCGTGGGCTGTCATCTTTGCTTGCTTGTTTGCCCGGTAAAAGCTATCTCGCCAGGAGAAATTAAGTACAAGGAAGGGCGCCCTGTAGGTACCCCAAAAATATAAGTCTTCTTCAAAAGATTAACGACTTCTCCGTTTTCTCTATATAATCTACTCGCTATGAAAATCAGTGTTCTTTTTCCAACGAAAAATCAAAGTGCCAAATTATTGGCCAATCTCAAAGAAGTGGTTATCCCTTATTTTGATGCTACTGGATTAACCTACGAGGTCTTAATTGACGCTAGTGGCAGTAATGAAGCTAACTTAGTTCTTCTACAAAAGGGTCTAAAAGGTTTCCCTTTACAAGTGAGTCAAATCGAGCCGACTTCTCATCTTGGTAAAGGATACGCTGTTGGTCGTTTACTTAAAGCGGCTAAGGGTGATTATTCTTTATTTATGGATGCTGATCTTTCTACTGATCTTAAAGCTTTTGATGAAATTATCCCTTTACTTGGTAGTTATGATGCCTTTTTTGGCTCTCGCCATAGCAAAGACTCCATTATTACTAAAAAACAAACAGCCTTACGGCGTCTTACCTCTGTTGGGTCCCGGTTTATTATTAGGGCTATGTTTCATCTTGGAGCGATTAAAGACACTCAGTGTGGCTTCAAAGCTTTTAGAAATGAAGTCGGAAAGAATATTGCGGCTCATCAAATTATCGATGGGTTTGCCTTTGATGTGGAATATGCTTACATCCTTAAGCTTAATGGTTGTTCAATAAAAGAGATTCCTGTCACTTGGGAAAATGATCCCGATTCTTCTGTTTCTGCAATTAAGACTAGTATCAATTTTATGAAAGACTTACTAAAGATTAAGAAAAATAAGAAGAATTACTTCTTTAAAGGAGAGAACCATGCTGATTGATAGAGCAGTAATTGAAGTTCGAAGTGGTAAGGGCGGCAATGGTGCTATCTCTTTTCTTCATGAAAAATCGATGGAATTCGGAGGACCAGACGGCGGGAACGGCGGCAATGGTGGCTCCATTATCTTAAGAGCAGAAAACAATCTTTCGACTCTTTTTAATTATCGCCATGGTAAGGCAATTATTGCGGAAGACGGTGTTAAAGGTGGCAAAAAGTTGATGCATGGTAGAAATGCCGAAGACGTCATTTCTTTAGTTCCAGCCGGCACTGTTGTCATCGATGAAGCAACTAAAGAGGTGATTGCTGACCTAAAAGAAGCGGGGCAAAGTGTTGTCGTGGCTAAAGGGGGAAAAGGTGGCAAAGGCAATGCGATGTATAAGAGCTCCAGAAACCGGGCTCCTAAAGTTGGAGAAAACGGTTATCCTGGCGAACGAAAAAGAATCATTCTTGAACTAAAAATGCTTGCTGATGTCGGGTTAATTGGTTTCCCTAGTGTTGGAAAGTCCACTTTTCTTAACGTCGTTAGCGATGCGGATGTAAAAACCGCTGACTATCCATTTACCACTCTCGCTCCTAATCTTGGAGTTAGTGAGTTAGAAGGCCATAGGACAATGGTTTTAGCGGATATGCCAGGGCTTATTGATGGGGCTTCAGAAGGAAAAGGCTTAGGACTGACCTTCCTCCGTCATATTGAAAGAACTAAAGTCTTGATTCATCTTGTTTCCATGGACGGACAAACTGATCCATATTCCGATTATCTAAAGATTCGAAACGAATTAACCGCTTACGGGGCTCGCTTAGAAGAAAGACCGGAAATTGTTGCTGCCAGTAAAATGGACGCTGAAAGGGCTCTTGAAAGAAAAGCCGCCTTCGATAAGCAACTTGGATTTACCTCTTACCCTCTTTCATCTTTAACCCATCTTGGCGTTAAAGATATTCTGGAAGCTGCATATCATCTTGTTCAAATTACTCCTTCTTTCCCGCTTAAAGGCGAAAGTGAAGAAGAGGGCGGACTTCGCATTTATGATGGCCATAAGGGTCAAAAAACAGCCTTCGTTTTGCTTCATCCAAAAGAACATTACTGGATTATTTCAGGAGAAGAGGCGATGAAGCGGTACGCTATTATCAATACTTCTAATGAGGAAGGCGAGACACAACTTATTCGTTTCTTAGATCGAATCGGCGTTGATAAAGCTCTTAAAGAAAAGGGAGCAAAGAACGGCGATACTGTCACTATTGGTGATTTTGAATTCATCTACACCGAGTAATTTTCTCTAGGGTATAATTAAGCCATGGAGAAAAAAGAAGGACTAGGCGTTTTATTTGCTTTATTCGGTTCGGCTGTTTTTGGAATCGTGTTTGTCCTTCTTTTTATATTACTAATTAATTGATGATTGCTTCGTTGAGGGGGAAGGTCGAACAAACAGGAAAAGGCTCAATAATACTCGAGACTCATGGGGTCGGGTACGAAGTCTTATTATCACATCCTGATAATTTTTTAGTTGGTTCTGAAAGGTATCTAAAGATCATAGATTTTGTAACTGAAACCAGTCATTTTTTGGTTGGCTTCGAGGATGATAATGAAAAGAATCTGTTTTGTCTTCTTTTAAAAGTGAAGGGGATTGGAGTTAAGACAGCTTTAAACATCTTAAGTGGTAGTAACCCTTATGAAATAAGGAAGGCGATTGTCGAAGGTAATATCATTTATCTTAAGAGTCTTCCGGGAGTAGGAATTAAAGCAGCTTCTCAAATCGTTCTTGATCTTAAAAATAAAGTTTCCATCGAAGAAAAGGCTGGTCCTTCTCTAAAGAGTGACCTTCATAATGCTTTAAGAGGTCTAGGGTTTTTACATGGTGAAGTTGAGAGAGCCTTAATGACTGTAAATATTAAAGGGAAAACCTTTGAAGAGGCTCTCAAATCTCTTCTCAGTTTCCTTAAAGGCTAAAAATGGAAGAGAAAGCCAAACTTATTACTAATTCTCAAGGAGAAAGCATTCGTCCATCAAGACTAATTGATTTCATCGGACAAAAAGAGCTGGTTGAATGTCTTACTATTTGCGTTAACGCCGCTAAAAGACGGAAGGAATGTCTTGATCATGTTCTTCTTTATGGCCCTCCAGGGTTAGGAAAAACAAGTATCGGATATACTCTCGCCAAAGAGATGGATTCGAAAATGCGTCTCATCAGCGGACCGAGTTTAGAACGACCAGGCGACTTGGCAGCTATATTAAGTGATCTATCTCCGGGAGAAACGCTATTTATCGATGAAATACACCGCTTACCAAGTGCCGTTGAAGAAGTGCTTTATTCCGCAATGGAAGATTTCTGCCTATATGTAGTTATCGGAAGTGGCAGTGATGCCCGGTCTATTGAGATTAACATTCCTCCTTTTACTCTAATTGGAGCGACGACAAAAGCAGGAGATTTGTCTTCTCCTTTAAGAAGTCGCTTCGGAATTGTTTACGGAATGAAATACTATTCTAACGATGAACTTACAAAAATCGTCATTCGGGCCGCTAAGATTCTTGAAATAAGAATTTCGGAAGAAGCCGCTAATGAAATTGCTAAAAGATCGAGAGGGACTCCAAGGATTGCTAATCGGTTTTTAAGGCGAGCTAGAGATTTTGCAGATTCTATGGGTTCAAGCATCATCGATCTCTCAATAAGTCAAAAAACCTTCTATTGTTTAGGAATTGATGAGTATGGTCTCAATCCTCTAGACCGAAGATATTTATTAGGATTAATCGAGAGATTTGAACGCCGTCCCACTGGATTGGTATCGCTTTCGTCATATTTGGGAGAAGATTTGTTAACGTTAGAAGAAGCTGTCGAACCTTTCCTCCTTCGGCTTGGCTTAATCGAAAAGACTCCGAAAGGGCGGCTAGTTACTCCAAAAGCAGCCTCCCTGTTGCTTGCCAAATAACGATTTTTAGAGAATTTATCACGGAAAGATTTCTTCTTTTGGGTTGCTAAGTGTTTCACGCGTGCGTTATGCTTATACACGCTGGCGCGCACTACGCACTTTTTAACTAGTGGAGGCTAAATATATATGCGACGTTTCTGGGCTTATCTACTCCTGTCATCTTCTCTAATTATCGGAACTGCCGCTGTTTTTGGTCCGACAATTACTGGGTTAGACACCGACATTTCTTACGGAACCGGAAAAGAATTGGTTTTCAAAATCTCTGAGAAAGAAACTATTTTCAACGGAATCGACCCTGCTGACTCTGGAGCTTACGTTGATAATGACAACTATGTTGCCGTTAATGCGGTAGCTGATGAGATGAGAGCTCGTCTTGACGGCTGGGGTGCTAGTGAGTACTCCATCTCTAAAGAAGGCTTCGATACCATTCGAGTTACTTTAAGAAGCCAAAACAACGAAGATACCTACTATCAATACCTCCAATACTATCTTCCTTTCAGTGGTGGTTCGATTTCTCTTTCAGCTTCTATGGATGAAACTGAAGAATACAAAAAAAGCTATCTCCAAACCTGGGATACTATGTTTGAGAATCAAACTGCTCGTATTGAATATCTCCAAAATGGAAGTATTCCTGTCGTCGTTATTCCGGTTAACTCACCAAAGAAAGATGGTGATCTTGGCACTTTAGTTGATTATTGTTCTTCCCAACACGTGGAAGCCGACTCTTCGAAGAGTACTGCCGAGGTTAATTGCTATGTTACCCTTTGGGCTAACAAACAAGAAACTGACACTTTTGCTAAGGCTACTTCGAGTGGTGATGATCAAGACTTAAACGTAGCTTCCCGTTTCCTTGGCGCTGAACATAGCGACAACGTTTGGTTTAAAGAAGCTAGTGAAGATTCTGATTACACAGAATTCCAATACATTCCTTCAAGCGCCGCCCTTAATGGAAATACTCCATATGACGCCTCTAAAGCCGGTGCTGCCTATCAAGCTGCTCTTTATTACGTTTCTTTATTCAATGCTGAAAGCTACAAGAACATCGGGGCTGGTTACGATGTTTCCTTTGCCTTTAGTACTGTTGCAACCCCAAGCGTTGAAGAATTAATCACCAGCAATATGAACCGCTATCCCGCTCTTAATAGTACTTTGATAGCTACAATCATTGCTCTTTTGATTGGCGCTGGA
>Ga0172378_10007612_pt1 | contig 10074 bp, 9 predicted proteins | sample GrowelOW332metaG_FD_119755 | JGI IMG/M metagenome (GOLD analysis project Ga0172378, IMG submission 119755) | Groundwater microbial communities from an aquifer near a municipal landfill in Southern Ontario, Canada - Pumphouse #3_1 metaG | ecosystem: Environmental > Aquatic > Deep subsurface >... | reverse complement strand
TTTATTTGAATAAAAACAGATACACTGTCCTTCTCCCCCATCACGCCCTGCACGTCCGGTCTCTTGATAATAACCTTCCAAACTTTTAGGAATATCATAATGAATAACATACCTCACATCAGGTTTGTCTATACCCATTCCAAAAGCAATAGTTGCCACTATAACATCAATTTTTTCCATTAAAAAGTCATCTTGAGTCTTAGAACGAGCTGCTGAATCCATACCCGCATGATATGCACACGCATTAATATCATTAGCACGCAATATCTCAGCCAATTCTTCAACTTTTTTTCTACTTAGGCAATATATTATGCCTGATTTAGAAGGATTTTGTTTAATAAACTTAATAATATCTTTATCAATGTTCTTGTTTTTTGGGCGAACTTCATAATACAGATTGGGACGATTAAAGGAAGACTTAAATTCTTTCGCATCAATCATCCCTAAATTTTTTTTGATATCAGTCCGGACCTTATCGGTTGCCGTAGCAGTCAAAGCGATCAAAGGAGCTTGCCCTATCTCACTTATAATTGGCCTAATACGACGGTATTCCGGTCTAAAATCATGTCCCCATTCTGAAATGCAATGAGCTTCGTCAACTGCATAGAAGGATATTTTAATACCTTTTAAAAAATCAATATATTCATCTTTTGTTAAAGATTCAGGTGCGACATAAAGAAGCTTAGTCCTTCCGTTTGTAATATCAGACTTTACTTGATCAATTGCTGCCTTATTCAATGATGAATTTAGGAAATGAGCAACCCCATCTTCTTCACTCAAATTTCTCATAGCATCCACCTGATTCTTCATTAAAGCTATAAGCGGAGATATGACAATAGCAGTACCATCCATAATCAAAGATGGCAACTGATAACAAAGAGACTTTCCTCCCCCTGTCGGCATAAGAACAAATGTATCATTCCCCGCTAAGACATTCCGAATTATGGCCTCCTGATCGCCTTTGAATGTATCAAATCCAAAATACTTCTTTAAAAGTATCGTTAAATCATCTTTTTTTGCTGCCATATCATTTAAGGTTTAGCTGTTCTTAAGTTATCTATCCAATGTTATGTAAACAAAGTTATAAACAACTGCACCAATAATACAAATATTTTCACAACTTTTTTTCCGTAATTTTTTGATTCCGATATTAAATCGGTTTAATAATCAACTATTCTGCAAACGCGAAAGAGACGCTTTATCCAATTGTTTTTTCGCATAATCCAAAGTCACTTCATATGCTGAAACCTTTTTGGACGGAATCTCATACATTACATCCATCATAATTGTTTCGACAATAGAACGAAGTCCTCTAGCTCCTAATTTAAATTCAATAGCTTTATCTACAATATATTCATAAACATCCGAATGGAAAGTCAAGTTTGTTCCATCCATTTCAAAAAGTTTTATATATTGTTTAATGATCGAATTTTTCGGTTCTGTCAAAATGTTTCGCAAAGTCTTTCTATCTAGTGGATTAAGATATGCCAAGACAGGCAATCGACCAATGATTTCGGGAATTAATCCAAAAGACTTCAAATCTTGCGGAGCAATATATTGTAATAAATCTTCTTTATCGATTTTTTGTACATTTTGCACCGAACTATATCCCACGACATGCGCATTTAACCGTTGGGCTATCTTTTTCTCTATTCCATCAAACGCTCCGCCACAAACAAAGAGAATATTTTTTGTATTTACTGCTATCAACTTTTGTTCAGGATGTTTACGTCCTCCCTGAGGAGGAACATTTACGACAGATCCCTCCAATAGTTTCAATAAACCTTGTTGAACTCCTTCTCCACTCACATCACGTGTTATTGAAGGATTATCTCCCTTTCTCGCTATTTTGTCTATTTCATCTATAAAAACTATACCTTTTTCAGCTTCTTCTACATTATAGTCTGCTACTTGAAGCAAACGCGTCAAGATACTTTCTATATCTTCTCCTACATATCCGGCTTCTGTCAATACGGTAGCATCCACAATAGTAAAAGGTACATGTAAAAGTCTAGCAATCGTTCTGGCCAATAACGTTTTTCCCGTTCCGGTATTTCCAACCATTATAATATTGGACTTTTCTATTTCCACATCATCCCCAGCATCTTTTTGTAAAAGTCTCTTATAATGATTATATACGGAAACGGACAAAATTTTTTTTGCATTGTCCTGCCCTATTACATATTGATCCAAAAAAGTCTTAATTTCAGTTGGTTTCGGCAACTCTTCAAAATTCAACGAATTACCTTTATTTTTTGCTTTCAGAGATTCATGAGTCAATGTATAAGCCTGATCTACACATTCATTACAAATAAAACCATTAAATCCCGTTATTAAAAGTCTTACTTCATCTTCCGAACGACCACAAAAACTACATCTATTATTGCTTTTACTTTTCGCCATCCTTATTTTTTGTTTGATAGGACCTGATCTACCATACCATATTCTTTTGCCTCATTTGCAGTCATCCAATAATCTCTGTCGGAATCATTCCAAACTTTTTCATAGTCAGTATGTGAATGTTCTGCAATATTAGTATACAATTCTTTCTTTATTTTCTGTATTTCACGAGCCGTAATCTCTATATCTGATGCTTGACCTTGGGCGCCACCTAGAGGTTGATGAATCATTACACGTGAATGTGTCAGAGCAGAGCGTTTTCCTTCTTTTCCGGCAACCAATAAAACAGAAGCCATTGAAGCAGCCATTCCCGTACATATAGTAGCCACATCACTGTTAATAAACTGCATAGTATCATAAATTCCGAGACCTGCATAAACCGAACCACCGGGAGAATTGATATAAATAGAGATGTCTTTCCCTGAATCCACAGAATCCAAGTATAATAATTGAGCCTGTAGAGTATTGGCAGCGTAATCATCTATTTGAGTCCCTAAAAAAATAATACGATCCATCATCAACCGGGAGAATACATCCAGCTGAGTAACATTTAATTGGCGTTCCTCCAATATATAAGGATTCAAGTAACCGTTCTGAGACTTTATAACATCATCCAATACAATACTGTTCATGCCTAAATGTTTGGTGGCATACTTTCTAAAATCATCCATGATTATCTATATTAATTTGTTAAAAAGAGAGGCTTTGGCCTATCCTCATTGTATACAAATATACAAATTATTTACCAAAACCCCTCCTTTTAGGAAGATTTAGCATTAAATCTTATTTTTCAAACAATTTATTAAACTCTTCCAAAGAAATATCGTTATTCTTCAAAGTAGCTTTTACTTTCAAAGCTTCAGCCAGTTTAACTTCAACAGCTTTATTAACCAAACTGTCCGCCTGACCTTCTTTCTTCAACATATCTTCCGCATATTTATTAACCAATTCTTCAGGCGGATTCATCATTCCATACTGAGCAAATTGAGCCTTCGTTACATTTTTAGCGGCCTCAACAACATCCGTTTGTTCAATCTTGATGTCATTTTCTGCCACCAATTTATCCTTGATCAGACTCCATGTCAGTTCTTCAATACTCTTGTCATAGTTTTCATTAACAAAAGCTTCACCCTTGTCCTTATTATTCAAGATCATGATCCGTTTTAATAAAGCATCGGGGAACTCTAACTTACCAATTTTTTTAGTCATATAATCGCGCACATCAATCAAGAACTTATAATTGCTATCACTTACTAATTGCAGAGCAAGCATTTCTTTGATTTTAGCTTTGAATTCATCAGCCGTTTTTACTACATCCTTACCAAATACCTGATCAAATATATCCTGGTTAAGTTCTCCATCTACAAAACGTGTAATTTCTTCAATTTGAAAGCTGAAATCACTCTTAATCTCAGATGCTTTCTCCTTATCAACTTTCAATAATGAAGATATCAGAGAATCCTGACCCTCATATGCTTTGTTAGGATTAAATACTAATACATCATTTTTCTTTGCATTAACAAAGGTTGCTTTTTGTTCTTCATTTTTAAGATAAGAAGGCATCATCACAGCACCTTCCACCTGAATGCCCCCTTCTTTTGTATTACCATTCTCATCAAGTTCCGACAACAAACCTTTCAGCATATCATTTTCCTCATAGGTATCTACTTGCTCATATTTACCATTACGCTGGGTGTACATCTTAACCTGCTTCTCAACCATATCATCACTGACCTCAATCGTATAATAATCGATTTTATCTTTTGAAGTAATACTTGCTTCAAATTCAGGAGCCAAAGCTACATCAAACAAAAACTCGAAATCTTCGTCCAATTCAAAATTAATAGTTTTTTGCTTATCCTCATTTGGAAGAGGTTCGCCCAACATATTTATTTTATTATCACGAATATATTCATAAACCTTATTTTGAAGTATCTTATTAACTTCCTCCACCACAATAGCTTTGCCATATTGTTTTTTTATCAGACTCATTGGGACCATTCCTGGGCGAAATCCAGGCAAATTGGCTTTTTTCCGAAAAGTCTTTAAAGACTTTTCCACAGCCTCTTGATAATCAGCTTTCTCAAGCTTAACGGTAAGCAACGCACTCACCTTGTCCACGTTTTCTAATGAAATATTCATTCTGAAAATATTTAATTGTTTGTACTATATCCAAAATTTAGTTTGCAAAAATAGCTTTTATCTTTCAATTATCAAACTTGAAATTTAAAAAACCTATTCAAAAACAAAAATAAATGGTTTTTTTTGCCATATTCTCAAATATTATGCTTTTCTTTGCGAACGAATTGGTGACTGTAAAGTTTCTTGATTTTTAATTACATAGGTTTTACTGCCGTCTAAAAAACGCATTTCGTAAACTCTCTGTTATTTTATAATCCTCTATTTTCCTATCACCATATTCAGAGAGTTAAATAACATATTATTTTTTATTATTTTATTTTTATGAACATTTATGTTGGTAACCTTAATTATAAGGTTAAAGAAAATGACTTGATGCAAGCATTGCAAGAGTATGGTACTGTTTCTTCAGTAAAAATCATCACTGATCGTGAAACGAGAAGATCTAAAGGTTTCGGTTTCGTAGAGATGCCGAATGATGAAGAAGCTCAAAAAGTAATTGAGCAACTTAATGGTGCTGAATTCATGGGTCGCCAAATTGTGATTAAAGAAGCTATTCCAAGATCATAAAAAACAAAAAAAAGCCTGCCGACAGACAGGCTTTTTTATTTTTCCTCCAACTGAAAGGCTTTTCTCCTTAACACAAAACTTGTACTTAAATATTTTTCTCTTACAATCTGATTTGAAGCCAACTCTTCAGGGGTCCCTTGAAACAAAATCTTTCCTTCAAATAATAAATAAGCCCTGTCGGTAATACTCAAAGTTTCTTGTACGTTATGGTCAGTAATCAAAATACCGATATTTTTGTATTTCAATTTCCACACAATTTGCTGAATATCTTCAACAGCTATAGGATCAACCCCGGCAAAAGGCTCATCAAGCATAATAAATTTGGGATCAATAGCCAAGCAACGAGCTATTTCCGTTCTTCTTCTCTCTCCTCCGGACAGTTGATCACCCAGGTTCTTCCGAACTTTTTGAAGACCAAATTCCGATATTAGACTTTCCAATTTTTCCTTTTGATAATCGTTAGGTTTATGAGTCATTTCCAATACGGCTTTGATATTATCTTCAACACTCATTTTTCTAAAGACAGAAGCTTCTTGAGCCAAATAACCTATTCCACTTTGTGCCCGTTTATATACAGGATATTTAGTTATCTCCAAATCATTCAAAAAAATCTTACCCTCATTTGGAACAATCAATCCGGTTGTCATATAAAAAGAAGTTGTTTTTCCAGCTCCATTGGGACCCAAGAGACCAACTATTTCCCCTTGTTTCACATTGATAGAAACATGACTCACAACCGTCCGCTTTCCATACTTTTTTACCAGATTTTCTGTCCGAAGAATCATTGGTTCTTTGACAGTCTCTTCAAGAATCGATTGTTCTTCAAAATCATCCTTGTGCTCTAAAGATCTGTTCGAACCGGAAGTTTCCGATTCTTGTCCATCTCCGGAGTTCTCGACCTCAAGATATTCCGCCCTCTCAGGAATATCAATCAAATCATCCCTCCAGTTCTCCCGATTATCTTGTATATTGTCCTTATCTACCATATTTTATAGATTTTCCAGCAAAAATACAACTTTTACACTGAACTCTAAACAAAAAAGAGTACTTTTGCATAGTTTTTATAAGTAGTATATGATTTTTAAAGCTCTCAACACATTAGGCCAATACTTAATTTTGATGGGAAGAGTTCTTTCCAAACCTGAAAGATTGCGTGTCACCATGAAACAATATCTCAAGGAAATGTCCCAACTTGGAGTAAATTCAATTGGCATCGTTTTGTTGATTTCATTCTTTATAGGAGCCGTTATCTGCATCCAAATCAAATTGAACATTCAAAGCCCCTGGATGCCCAGATTTGCAACCGGTTACACCACTCGCGAGATTATGTTGCTCGAATTTTCATCTTCTATCATGTGTTTGATATTAGCCGGAAAAGTAGGTTCTAATATTGCTTCAGAGTTGGGAACTATGCGAGTTACTCAACAAATTGATGCTCTTGAAATTATGGGTATCAATTCAGCCAATTTTTTAATATTGCCGAAGATTCTGGCTCTAGTTACCATGATTCCCATATTAGTAACATTTAGTATATTCGCAGGAATCATAGGAGCCTACGCTACCACTTTTTCCGGAAGCGTTATCAATGCAGAAGACTTGACATTCGGATTTCAATATTCGTTTACCGAATGGTTTGTTTGGTGTGGAATCATCAAATCCCTATTCTTTGCATTTATCATTTCCAGCGTCTCCGCATTTTTTGGTTATACAGTCAACGGAGGTTCTATCGAAGTTGGAAAAGCTAGTACCAATGCAGTTGTTTGCAGCAGTATACTCATCCTTTTCTCTGATATCTTTCTAACGCAACTCTTAACAAAATGATAGAACTTAAATCCATATACAAATCATTCGAAGACAAAGACGTACTTAAAGATATCAGTACACAGTTCCAAGATGGAATTACTAATCTGATCATCGGACAAAGCGGTTCAGGAAAAACAGTTCTTATGAAGTGCATTGTGGGACTTCTTGTGCCCGAAAAAGGAGAAATATTATATGATAACAGGAATTTTCTTGCCATGAATAAAAAAAATAAAATTCTGTTACGCCGGGAAATGGGTATGATTTTTCAAAGCGCGGCCTTATTCGATTCAATGACCGTACTGGAAAATATAATGTTTCCTTTGGATATGTTTTCCAAAGATACTCTTCGTGACCGTATTAAACGAGCAAAGTTTTGTCTGGATCGCGTAAACCTCATGGATGCTCAAAACAAATATCCTGACGAAATAAGTGGAGGTATGCAAAAAAGGGTAGCTATTGCACGAGCTATTGCCCTTCAACCCAAATATTTATTTTGTGATGAGCCAAACTCAGGACTGGACCCAAAAACCTCTTTGGTAATAGATGAATTAATTCATGATATTACCACAGAGTACAATATGACAACTATCATAAACACCCATGACATGAATTCTGTTATGGGTATCGGAGATAGCATTATCTTTATTTGTGATGGCATGAAAGAATGGCAAGGAAATAAAGATGAAATATTCACGGCTACTGATAAGCGATTAAATGATTTCATCTTTGCTTCGGACCTGTTCAGGAAAGTTAAAGATGTAGAAACACATCACGCAGAATAACAAAAAAAGCTGCTTTATTATCGCAGCTTTCTTTATTCAATTATTTTTGTCTGATAAAAATATTCACAGGATTTCCACTTAAATTCCAGCGTTGACGAAGATTATTTTCGAGAAAGCGCCTATATGGTTCATTCACATACTGTGGTAAATTAGCAAAGAATACAAATGAAGGAATCTGTGTATTGGGCAATTGCATACAATACTTAATTTTAATGTACTTCCCTTTCATTGAAGGAGGAGGATAAGCTTCTATTAATGGAAGCATTTCCTCATTTAATCGAGCTGTCTGTATGCGTGTTTTTCTGTTTAAATAAACTTGTTTTGCTTCTTCAAGAACTTTCAAAATTCTCTGTTTTGTAATAGCTGAAGCAAAGACTATCGGAAAATCTACAAAAGGAGCCAAACGATTACGGATGGCATCTTCGAATGTTTTCATTACTTTTACATCTTTATTTTCCACTAAGTCCCACTTGTTCACCACCACCACCAAACCTTTTTGATTACGCTGAATTAAAGAGAATATATTTAAATCCTGAGATTCAATCCCCCGCGTTGCATCCAGCATCAATATACAAACATCTGAATTTTCAATAACACGTATAGAACGCATAACTGAATAAAACTCCAAGTCTTCCGTTACTTTATTTTTTTTACGGATGCCGGCCGTATCAACCAAATAAAAATCAAAACCAAACTTATTATAACGCGAATAGATAGAATCACGCGTCGTTCCTGCAATCTCAGTTACAATATTGCGGTCCTCCCCTATAAATGCATTAATGATAGATGACTTCCCCGCATTAGGTCTTCCTACAACGGCGAATCTAGGGATATCTTCTTCAAGAATCTCCTGAACGGGGTTCTTAAACTTACTGATAAGTAAATCAAGCATATCTCCGGTTCCAAAACCCGTTAAGGCAGAAATACAATACGGATCACCCAATCCCAAAGAATAAAATTCTGCCGCTCCATATTGAAAATCATTATTATCTGTTTTATTGGCTATTAGAATCACAGGTATCTTGCATTTTCGGAGAATACCAGCAACTTCCTGATCATAATCAGTCACTCCGTTTTTTACATCTACCACAAATAATATAACATCAGCTTCGTCAATAGCCAACCTCACTTGTTTACGGATCTCTTCCTCAAATACATCATCTGAGTTTACGACCCAACCACCTGTATCGACAACAGAAAACTCATGTCCTGTCCATTCCGACTTACCGTATTGACGATCACGGGTTGTCCCCGCCTGGTCATCAACGATAGCTTGACGAGATTGTGTCAATCGATTAAATAATGTGGATTTCCCTACATTAGGGCGTCCAACTATAGCTACTAAATTTCCCATTTTTCTCTTTTAAAAATTACGACTGTCACAGTCGGGTTAACACTTAATCTAAATTATATCCGAAATTTTTCAACTCAGCATCACTGTTGCGCCAATCCTTGTCAACTTTCACAAATGTTTCCAAATAGATACTCTTGCCGAAAAAACGTTCCAAATCTCTACGGGCTTCCATCGATACTTTTTTAAGAGTTCTACCTCCCTTACCTATAATAATACCCTTTTGAGAATCACGTTCCACATATATCACTGCATTAATATGAATAGATTTGTTCTTTTCCTGAAACTGTTCTATTGCGACTTCTACAGAATACGGTATTTCCTTATCATAATACAACAAGATCTTTTCCCTCAAAATTTCTGACACGAAAAACCGCGCCGGTTTATCTGTCAACTGATCCTTATCAAAATAAGGAGGAGAATCCGGTAATAATTCCTTTATCCTACGCAATATCACATCTATATTGAATTTTGATATTGCAGAAATCGGAATAATTTCTGCATCAGGAAGCTGCTTATGCCATGTTTCTACTTGTTCAGTAAGATCCTTCTGATTAGATAAATCTATCTTATTAATCAAAACAAGTACAGGAACATTCAATTTTGCTACTTGAGCTATAAAATCAGCATTCTTATCAGGCTTTTCAACCGTATCCGTCACGTAAAGAAGGATATCCGCATCAGCCAGTGCCGATTCTGAAAAATTAAGCATGGACTCCTGAAGTTTATAATTAGGTTTTAAAACCCCCGGAGTATCGGAGAAAACAATTTGCATATCATCCGTATTAAGAATGCCCATAATACGGTGTCGGGTAGTCTGACCCTTGAATGTCGCAATAGAAATTCTCTTTCCCACTAAAAGATTCATTAAAGTAGATTTTCCCACATTCGGATTACCTACAATATTTACAAAACCGGCTTTATGCATATTCTCAAAATTTTTAGACAAAAAAACGCATCTGAATATGGGATGCGTTTTTTCATTTATTATGTTTACGTTTTTTATTTTCCTGACTTATTACCATCATA